>Ga0310811_10002118_pt1 | contig 24774 bp, 23 predicted proteins | sample YCmetagenome_FD_207642 | JGI IMG/M metagenome (GOLD analysis project Ga0310811, IMG submission 207642) | Soil microbial communities from experimental microcosm in Duke University, North Carolina, United States - YC | ecosystem: Engineered > Artificial ecosystem > Soil microcosm > Unclassified ... | reverse complement strand
ATCACGCAGGCGATGGCAATGTACAGTTGAGGTACGCCAGCTGCGACCAGCGCCCACGCCACGCCGCCAATGAAGATCAGAAAACCGATCAGATAAAGCGCGAAAGACATGATTGCCTCCTTGCGCAAGATGCGCCTTGGGTTGTCAAGATGCTTCCGGGGCACGGTAACATGCGTGCACGTTACCGCCTTGCCTTCATCAGACCACGATCCTCGACCGGTGTTCTGTGCGTTTCAGAACATAAGCGAACATTGCCGCTTGTTCGGCGGCAATCTGCCGGTGAACTTACTCCTCAAGTACGCTACGCAGCATCCATGCTGTTTTTTCATGCACGTCCAGGCGCTGGGTCAACAGATCCGCAGTCGGCTGGTCGTTGGCCTTGTCGACGATCTCGAACAGGGCGCGCGCGGTGCGTGCCGTCGCTTCCTGTGCATTGACGAGATGGCGAACCATTTCCAGCGCCTTCGGCACGCCGGCAATTTCCTTGATCGAGGTACGCTTGGCCAATTCGCTGTAAGTCCCCGGCGCAGGGTAGCCCAGTGCGCGAATGCGCTCGGCGATCTGGTCCAGTGCGTTCCATTGTTCGGTGTATTGCGTGAGGAACATTGCATGCAGGCTGCTGAACATCGGGCCTTTCACGTTCCAGTGGAAATTGTGCGTCATCAGGTACAGCGTATAGCTGTCTGCCAGCAGGCGCGACAGACCTTCCGCGATGCGGGCGCGATCCTTTTCAGGGATGCCGATATCGATCTTGACGCTCGTGTTCGCAACTGCATTGTTTTTCTTGCTCGCCATCTTGATTCTCCCATTGTGAATTGGCACTGTTTATCATACTGCCATTCTGACAATCAGACAGAAGCACGGTCCGCATGCGCCATCGGCGAAGTCAAGGAAAACAGGGCGCCATGGTAAAATTGCGCATCCAAAAACGGCTTTCGCCGTTGCCGCAACGGCATCCCTGCCCTCGCTGTCCGGCCCGAATTCCCGATTCCTTTCACCATCGAACGGAGTGCCATGTCGATACAACGCCTGCTGATGACCTGTCTGCTCGCCATTGCGATGCTGCCGGCGCATGCATTTGAACGGCCGTTTCCGAAAAATGCGAAGCGCGGAACGATGGAAGTTGGCGCGTATCCGGCCATCGCAATCAATGACAAGGTGCGCCGCCTGTCCGCAGGCGCTCGCATCTGGAACACCAAGAACATGATTCAGCAACCGGCATCGTTGGTCGGTCAGGAAATGGTCGTCAACTATACGGAAGACAAGCAGGGCAATATCGATCGCGTCTGGATATTGACGGCAGAGGAAGCCAAGCAGCCGGCGCCAAAACCCACCCCGGCGCCCGAGCTTCCGACAACGAATTGATCTAATGCAGAAAAAAGTTTTCATCAAAACCTTCGGCTGTCAGATGAACGAGTACGACTCGGACAAGATGGCCGATGTGCTCAATGCGTCAGACGGTTTGATCAAGACCGACAAGCCTGAAGAAGCCGACGTGATCCTGCTGAACACCTGCTCGGTGCGCGAGAAGGCGCAGGAAAAGGTCTTCTCCGATCTCGGCCGCCTGCGCGAACTGAAGCGCAGCAATCCAGATCTCGTGATCGGCGTCGGCGGTTGCGTCGCCTCGCAGGAAGGCGAAGCGATCGTCAAGCGTGCGCCTTATGTCGATCTGGTGTTCGGTCCGCAGACGCTGCATCGCCTGCCGGACATGTTGAAGCAGCGCCGTTCGACCGGCCGCTCGCAAGTCGACATCAGCTTTCCGGAAATCGAGAAGTTCGATCACCTGCCCCCGGCACGCGTTGACGGTCCGAGCGCTTTCGTCTCGATCATGGAAGGCTGCAGCAAGTACTGCAGCTATTGCGTGGTGCCTTACACACGCGGCGAGGAAGTCTCGCGCCGCTTCGACGATGTGCTGGCCGAAGTGGCCGGTCTCGAAGCGCAAGGGGTAAAGGAAATCACGCTGCTGGGACAGAACGTCAATGCCTATCGGGGCCAGATGCATGACGGTGAAATTGCCGACTTCGCTCTGCTGATCGAGTACATCGCGGAGTTCAAGGGCATCGAACGCATCCGCTTTGTCACCAGCCATCCGAAGGAATTCACGCAACGCCTGATCGATACGTATGCAAAAGTGCCCAAGCTGGTCGATCATTTGTACCTGCCGGCACAGCATGGCTCCGATCGCATTCTGGCAGCGATGAAGCGCGGCTACACTTCACTTGAATACAAATCGGTAATCCGCCGTTTGCGCGCGGTTCGCCCGAACATTGCGATCTCGTCGGATTTCATCGTCGGCTTTCCTGGCGAAACCGACGCGGATTTCGAGGCAATGATGAAGCTGATCGACGACATCGGCTACGACAACAGCTTCAGTTTTATTTTCAGCCCGCGCCCGGGTACGCCGGCGGCCAATCTGGCGGACGACACGCCGCAGGAAGTGAAACTGAAACGCCTGCAGCGACTCCAAGCAGTGATCGATGCGAACACGCGCCGTTACAGCGAGCAGATGGTGGGCAGCGTACAGCGCGTGCTGGTTGAAAGCGCTTCGAAGAAGGAGAACGGCGATCTGCAAGGCCGTACCGAGAACAACCGCGTCGTCAATTTTTCCGCCGGTCCGCATGCCGAACGGCTGATTGGCCAAATGATCGATGTCAGCATCACGCAATCGCACGGCTATACCTTGCGCGGCGACATCGTGGTGAAGCAATAAGCAAGCTCTGAAAAAACACAATTGAAAAAGACCGCCGTCCAACCGACGTACTTCACTCCCGAGCCGCTCGACAACAAGCGATTGGCCAATCTATGCGGGCCGATGGATGAAAACCTGCGCCAGATTTCCGCCGCACTGGATGTGACGATCTTTCGCCGCGGGGAGAAATTCGTCGTCAGCGGAAGCAATGCTGCGCGCGCGGGCGAGATGCTGGAGCAATTTTACGCGCAGGCGACCCGTCCTATCCCGCTGGAAGAAGTCCAACTGGCACTGGTTGAGCGGCGCGCCGTCATGGCCGAGACCGACGCACCGACCGCTGCCAAGAACGGCAAGGAAGACAGCGCGGAGACCGTTACCGAAGCACCTGTGCTGAAAACGCGCCGTCACGATCTGCGTGGCCGCACGCCGCACCAGACGCAATACCTGCGTGCGATTCTCGACCACGACATCACCTTCGGCATCGGCCCGGCCGGCACCGGCAAAACATATCTTGCCGTCGCCTGCGCCGTCGACGCGCTGGAACGCGATGCGGTCAAGCGCATCATCCTGACGCGTCCTGCCGTCGAAGCGGGCGAACGGCTCGGTTTCCTACCCGGTGATCTGGCACAGAAGGTGGATCCCTATCTGCGCCCGTTGTACGACGCGCTGTACGATCTGCTTGGCTTCGACCGCACGCAGAAGATGTTCGAAAAGCAGGCAATCGAAATCGCGCCGCTGGCATACATGCGCGGCCGTACCTTGAACCACGCGTTCGTGATTCTGGACGAGGCGCAAAACACCACGCCGGAACAGATGAAGATGTTCCTCACCCGCATCGGCTTCGGCAGCAAGGCCGTCATCACTGGCGACATCACGCAGATCGATCTGCAACGCTCACAGCAAAGCGGCCTGGTGGAAGCGATCGATGTGCTGGCAGATGTGCGAGGTCTCGCGTTCACACGCTTCAGCAGCGCCGACGTGGTGCGTCATCCGCTGGTGGCACGCATCGTCGACGCCTATCAGCAGGCGACACCTGCCGAACAACCGGCGGCCCGAGCCGCCGCAAGGAAGATGTCACGCCATGCCGGGAAAAAATAAGCTCTCGCTTTCCGTGCAATACGCCGATCCCCGCCTGCAGGAAACCGTCACACGGGCACTGCTGCGCCGTTGGGTACAGGCGGCACTTTTTGCGCCGGCGCAGTTGACACTGCGCTTTGTCGATGCCGATGAAGGCCGCACGCTGAATCGCGATTACCGCAACAAGGATTACGCAACCAATGTATTGACCTTTGCCTACAACGAAGGCGACGTCTTACCGGCGGATGACGAGCCGACGCAGGCTGACATCATCCTGTGCACCGATGTGCTGCAGCGCGAGGCCGCCGAGCAGAACAAGTCGCTTGAAGCGCATACGGCACATCTGGTCGTGCACGGCGTGCTGCACGCGCAGGGTTACGACCACGAAACGGATGAGGAAGCCGAAGAAATGGAAGCGCTGGAAACCGAGATCCTGGCGTCGCTCGGCTTTGCCAATCCTTATGCCCAGCAGTAGCGCCGCAGCCGGCCGCACTTTCGATTTGCTGTATCCTAATATCTCTTGAAACCAGTTCCCCGCGACGGCTTCCAGCCTTATGCAAGACATTCCCAGTAGTGGCAAGACTGCCGACCCCAAACCCCACCATCGTTCGCTGTTCGAACGCCTGACGGCGCTGATTGCGCCCGAGCCCGAAAGCCGCACCGAACTGCTCGAAGTGCTGCAGGAAGCGCACGAACGCAATCTGATCGATGCCGATGCGCTGTCGATGATCGAAGGCGTATTCCAGGTATCCGAACTGGCTGCGCGCGACATCATGGTGCCGCGCTCGCAGATGGATGTGATCGACATCACGACGCCGATCGAGGAATGGCTGCCGATGGTGCTGCAAACGGCGCACTCGCGCTTTCCCGCAGTGGAAGGCGAACGCGACAAGGTGATCGGCATCCTGCTCGCGAAAGACCTGCTGCGCTATTACGCCGAGGAATCGTTCGATGTGCGCGCCATGCTGCGCAAACCGCAATTCATTCCGGAATCGAAGCGGCTCAACGTGCTGCTGCGTGACTTCCGCGACAAGCATCATCACATGGCGATCGTGGTCGATGAGTACGGCGGCGTCGCCGGACTCGTCACGATCGAGGACGTGCTGGAGCAGATCGTCGGCGACATCGAAGACGAATACGATCTCGACGACGAGCAGGACAATATCCTCGCGGTCAAGGCCGGAGCATACGGCCCGCGGTGGCGTGTGAAGGCGCTGACAGAACTCGGACAGTTCAACGAGGTGTTGGGCACTACGTTGCACAATGCGAATGTCGATACGATCGGCGGCTATCTCATCGACCATCTTGCGCGCGTGCCGCACAAGAGCGAGATCATCGAACGCGATGGTCTGCGCTTCGAAATCCTGCGTGCCGATGCGCGCCAGATCCACGTGCTGCTGGTCGAAAAGCTGCCCCCTGCCGAAACGGACGATGCAGGCGATCAGTAAAAGCGGCACAAACGCTTCGTCCATCGCAGCCTCGGCGAGGCTGCCTTTCATCGCCTGCCGTTTCGCGTGAAGCCTTTCATCTCCCGCTTCCTGCCTTCGCCACCGGCCGCACTCACGGCACTATTTGCGGGTGCGCTCAATGTCTTTGCGTTTGCCCCCTTCCATTGGTGGCCGCTGCAGATCGCTACGCTGGCGTTGCTGTTTCACTTGATTGTTCGCGCCACATCATTGCGTTCAGCGGCTCTCATCGGCTGGCTGTTCGGATTCGGCTGGTCCGTCTGCGGCGTGTACTGGCTGTACATCAGCATGCACGACTACGGCGGGATGCCTGCGCCGATGGCAGCACTCGCCGTCGTGCTGCTCGCGCTGTATCTGGGCGCCTTTCCCGCTGCCGCCGCGGCGATTGCGACATCGCTGCGGCAACGCGGCACCTCTTCCACCGTAACGCTGCTGCTCGCATTGCCGGCGCTATGGGCACTGTCCGAATGGTTGCGCGGCTGGCTGTTCACAGGCTTTCCCTGGGTCAGCACCGGTTACGCGCACACAAGCAGCCCGCTTGCCGGCTTTGCCCCGCTGCTCGGCGTATATGGCGTCGGCTGGCTCGCTGCCTTGTGCGGTGCTTGCCTGGCATTCGCCGCGCAAAGGAAATGGATGGCAATAGTCGCCGTGATCGCCGTCATGGCAGCCGGAGCCGCTCTGCATCAGGTCGCGTGGACTGTGCCGCACGGCGCACCGATCTCGGTACGTCTGTTGCAGGGCAACGTGCCACAGGAAATGAAGTTCGAGCCGGATCACGCCAACCAGACGCTGACGCTGTACGAAGACATGATGCGCGCTGCGCCGGCAGACTTGATCGCCACACCGGAAACCGCGTTGCCGCTGCTTGCCAATCAGCTGCCGGAAGACTATCTGCCTCGCCTCTCCGCCTTTGCGAGCGCAACCAACAGCCATCTCGCCATCGGCGTGCCGGTCAGCGACGGTCCTCGGCAATATGCGAACAGCGTGATCGGCATTGCCCCCGGCACCGCGCGTGAAGCAGCTGCGCTCTATCGCTACGACAAGCATCACCTCGTTCCTTTCGGTGAATTCATCCCTCTCGGCTTTCGCTGGTTCGTTGACATGATGCGCATTCCGCTCGGCGATTTCACGCGCGGTGCGGCCTTGCAATCGCCATTCAACGTACGCGAGCAATGGGTGCTGCCGAACATTTGCTACGAGGATCTGTTCGGCGAAGAGATCGCTGCGCAATTGCGCAACAGCGCCTCCGGCGGCAAGCCGGTGGCCACGATGCTGCTGAACATGTCGAACATTGCATGGTTTGGCGATTCGATCGCGCTGCCGCAGCATCTGCAGATTTCGCAGATGCGCGCGATCGAAACCGGTCGGCCTATGCTGCGCGCGACCAATACCGGCGCTACCGCCGTTGTTGACCCGAACGGCCACGTGAAAACGCAACTGCCGCCGTTTGAACGTGGCGTGCTGACGACGTCGGTCCTCGGCTATACAGGTCTGACACCCTATGTCCGCATCGGTAACGCAGGCATCGTGCTGCTCGCCTCGGCACTGCTGCTCGCTGCCCGCTTCCTGCGCCGCAAATCGTCGGGCCAGCAGTAAAACCGGTTAAAATCTGGGGTTTTCAAGACCTCCCGTTCGCCGTGAATCAAGGGCGGATGCCAAACACGATGCTCACATTTCAACAGATCATTCTGACGCTCCAGCAGTACTGGGACGCGCAGGGTTGCGCGCTGCTGCAGCCCTACGACATGGAAGTCGGCGCCGGCACCTCGCACACCGCGACCTTCCTGCGCGCGATCGGCCCCGAACCCTGGCGCGCCGCCTATGTGCAACCGTCGCGCCGCCCGAAGGATGGCCGCTACGGCGAGAATCCGAACCGCCTGCAGCACTACTACCAGTACCAGGTCGTGCTCAAGCCGGCGCCGGCCAACATCCTGCAGCTGTATCTCGGTTCGCTGGAAGCGCTCGGTTTCGATCTGAAGCAAAACGATATCCGCTTCGTCGAAGACGATTGGGAAAATCCGACGCTTGGCGCGTGGGGACTGGGCTGGGAAGTGTGGCTGAACGGCATGGAAGTCACGCAGTTCACGTACTTCCAGCAAGTCGGCGGCATCAATTGCAAGCCAATCACCGGCGAGATCACCTACGGCCTTGAGCGTCTTGCGATGTATCTGCAGGGCGTGGACAACGTCTACGACCTGACCTGGACCGAAGGCAAGGATGGCAAAAAGCTGACGTACGGCGATGTCTACAAGCAGAACGAAGTCGAGCAATCGACATACAACTTCGAGCACAGCGATGCGGATTTCCTGTTCACCGCGTTCGGCGCCCATGAAAAACAGGCGCTGCATCTGATGGAAAACCAGTTGGCGTTGCCTGCCTATGAACAAGTGCTGAAAGCCGCGCACACCTTCAACCTGCTGGATGCGCGCGGTGCGATTTCGGTCACCGAGCGCGCTGCCTACATCGGCCGCATCCGCAATCTCGCGCGCAGCGTGGCCAAGAGTTATCTCGACAGCCGCGCACGCCTCGGCTTCCCGATGGCGACGCCCGAACATGCCGCCGAAGTGCTGGCCCAGATTGAGAAGGAAGCGGCATGAGCATGGATACACGTAACCTCCTCGTCGAACTGTTCGTCGAGGAATTGCCGCCGAAAGCGCTGAAAAAGATCGGCGAAGCCTTTGCGCAGAACCTGTTTGCTTCACTGCAGGCGCAAGGCTTGCTCGAACAAGACAGCACATTGACTCAGTTCGCGTCGCCGCGCCGTCTTGGCGTGCACATCACGAACGTCGGCGATCAGGCAGACGACAAGCAGGTATCGCAGAAGTTGATGCCGGTATCGGTCGGCCTTGCGGCTGACGGCAAACCCACGCCGGCACTGCTGAAAAAACTGAATGCGCTCGGCGCGGACGAATCAGCCGTGGTCAATCTTAAGCGCGAGTCCGACGGCAAGGCCGAAGTGCTGTACTTCAACAGCATCGTGCAAGGCGCGACACTGGCCGAAGGTTTGCAGAAAGCATTGGAAGACACGCTCGCCAAACTGCCGATCCCGAAAGTCATGACGTATCAGCTGGCGGACGGCTGGGAGACCGTCAACTTCGTGCGCCCTGCCCATGGCCTCGTCGCACTGTACGGCGCGGACGTCGTTCCGATTTCCGTGCTCGGTCTGACTGCCGGCGCCACTACGCATGGCCATCGTTTCGAAGCGGGCATCGATCCGGTCTTCGTGCGCACAGCGGACAGCTATGCGACACAACTGACCAACGAAGGTGCGGTGATCGCCAATTTCGCGGAGCGTCGTGCCGAGATCGTGCGACAACTGCAAAGCGCTGCTGCAGCGGCAGGCGAAGGGCTGAAGCCGATCGAAGACGAAGCGCTGCTCGATGAAGTGACCGGTCTGGTCGAACGCCCGAACGTGCTGATCGGCCAGTTCGAAGAAAGCTTCCTCGACGTACCGCAGGAATGCCTGATTCTCACGATGAAGGCGAACCAGAAATATTTCCCCTTGCTCGACGCAAGCGGCAAGCTGACGAACAAGTTTCTGATTGTCTCGAATATCCGGCCGGCGGATGCCAGCGCAGTCGTTGGCGGCAACGAACGCGTGGTGCGCCCGCGCCTGGCGGATGCCAAATTCTTTTTCGACCAGGATCGCAAGAAGACGCTGGAATCGCGTGTGGCCGGCTTGGCGAAAGTGGTTTATCACAACAAGCTCGGCACACAGGGCGAGCGCATCGAACGCGTGCGCGCGATTGCCAAGGCAATCGCAGCCAAGCTCGGCGTCGATGCGCAACAGGCCGATACTGCAGCTCGCCTGGCAAAAGCCGACCTGTTGACCGATATGGTCGGCGAATTCCCCGAACTGCAGGGCATCATGGGCCGTTACTATGCGCTGCATGATGGTTTGCCTGCCGAGATCGCGGATGCGATCGAAGATCACTACAAGCCGCGCTTTGCCGGCGACGCATTGCCGCGTAACGCTGTTGGCGTCGTCGTTGCTCTTGCAGACAAGCTCGAAACGCTGGTCGGCATGTTCAGCATCAACCAGGTGCCTACCGGCGACAAGGATCCGTTCGCATTGCGGCGGCACGCGCTCGGCATCATCCGCATGCTGATCGAAGGCGGACTGAACATCAGCATCGGCGATCTGATTGCGACGACGGAACGCCCGTTCAACGGATTGGTGCCCGAGCACCCTCTGCGCAATTTCATTTTCGATCGCCTGGCGAATACGCTGCGTGAGCAGGGATACCGTGCACAGGAAATCGAAGCGGTGCTGGCCGAACCGCCGGAACGCCTTGCCGATGTGACGGAGCGTCTGGCCGCAGTACGCGCTTTCGCCGCCCTGCCCGAGGCGGAAAGCCTTGCGGCCGCCAACAAGCGCGTCAGCAATATCCTGAAAAAAGTGGAAGGCGATGTTGCTGCGAAGGTTGACCCTGCACTACTGAAGGAAGCGGCAGAAATTGCTTTGAACGAGACGCTTGCTACCGTCAAGCCGCAAGCCGATGCGGCCTTCGCCCGTGGCGATTACACCGCTTCGCTGCAGGTATTGGCCGCATTGAAAACACCGGTCGATGCCTTCTTCGATGGCGTGATGGTGAACGCGGAAGATGCAGCCCTGCGCAACAATCGCCTCGGCCTGCTCGCCACCTTGCACCAGGCAATGAACCGTGTCGCCGATCTATCGAAGCTGGCAAGCTGATGGGACACAGATGAAGGGGCACAGATGAAACTGGTCATCCTCGATCGCGACGGCGTCATCAATTTCGATTCCGACGAGTTCATCAAGTCGCCGGACGAATGGATTCCGATTCCCGGTTCGCTGGAAGCGATTGCACGGCTGAACCAGGCCGACTATCGCGTGGTCGTTGCGACCAACCAGTCAGGCATCGCGCGCGGCAAGTTCAACATCATGACCTTGAACGCCATTCATCAGAAGATGCATGCCGCAGCACAGGCAGCCGGCGCCGAAATCGATGCCGTATTTTTTTGCCCGCATGCAGCCGACGACAATTGCGACTGCCGCAAGCCGAAAGCCGGCATGCTGCACGCAATTGCGAAGCGCTTTGAAGTCAACCTGAAGGGCGTTCCCAATGTGGGCGACTCCTTGCGCGACCTGCAGGCCGGTTTTGTGGTCGGCTGCAAACCGTATCTGGTATTGACCGGCAAAGGCGAGAAGACTTGCGAAAAAGGCGGTCTTCCGCCCGGCACCGCAACCTTCCCCAGTCTGGCTGCGGTCGTCGACGAATTGCTGAAGGCGTCGCAAGGGAACGCAGCATAAACGCATAAGAATAACGAGGCGATGCAACGGCGTCGCCGCCTGGAGAACCGATGTCACGCGCCAATCTGTTTGTCCGTTCGCTGCTGTTCGCAGTGATCATGTTTGTCGCCACCGTGGTGTGGGCCTTCGTCTGCTTTCTCGCAGCACCTTTCCCTTACACCACGCGCTACTACGTTACCTCACGCTGGAATGCTTTCATCATCTGGCTGGCAAAAGTCCTCTGTGGCATCCACTATCAGATCAAGGGCATGGAGAATCTGCCCGACGAACCGGTGATTCTGCTTTCCAAGCATCAGTCCGCATGGGAAACGATTTTCCTGTTGTGGAAGATGCCGCGCCCGCTGGTGTTCGTGCTCAAGCGTTCGCTGATCTACATTCCGCTGTTCGGCTGGGCGCTTGCACTGCTGCGCATGATTCCGATCGACCGCAAGAACGGCAAGGACGCCTTTGCACAGGTGACGCGCGAAGGCAGGCAACGTCTGAAGGACGGACAATGGATCATCATGTTCCCGGAAGGCACGCGCATTCCGGTCGGTCAGCGCGGGAAGTACAAGGGCGGCGGCGCGCGTCTTGCGGTCGAAACGCAGACGCCTGTCGTGCCGATCGCATTGAACGCGGGCGAATGCTGGCCGCGCAACGCCTTCATCAAGAAACCGGGAATGATCACGGTATCGATCGGCAAGCCCATTCCGCCTGGCGGCATGAACGCGATCGAGCTGATGCAGCAGGTGGAAAATTGGATAGAATCCGAAATGCGCGTGATTTCGCCGCACGCGTACCCTGCGGACCAGACGCCACAATCCTAGCGGAACGCCGACATTGAAGCTGCTTCGTCACACCTCGCCCGACCCGCAACAGCTTGCTCTGCAGCTGGATTTCTTTTCTTCGGATTTCTCGGCGCAACCGAAAGTCGATCATCCGGCACCGAGCTCGACGCCTGTCACACTGACGCCGCAAACGCCGGTACCAGGTAACGAGGCATCGACGCTGATCGGGCAAGGCAAGCGCCGCATCCGTATCAACGAACATACGCTGGATTATGCGCTGGTGCGCTCGAAGCGCCGCTCGATCGGGTTCATGATCGACGATGACGGCCTGCGCATCACGGCACCGAAATGGGTGACGCTGGCTGAAATCGACAACGCGATCCGCGAAAAGCAGCGCTGGATCTTCAACAAGCTCAATGAGCGGCGCGAACGTTCGGCGCGCCGCCTGCTGCCGCAAATGCAATGGAACGACGGCGGCAAGCTGCCCTATCTGGGCAACGACATCACGCTGCGCATCCGGGCGACGCAAGTCGCCGGTATCGAATGGAACCCAGAAACGCAGGAATTGACGGTCAGCCTGCCGGCTGATGCCGGTGAGCAGCAGCTGAAAGACCGCGTGCAATCCTGGTTGCAGCTGGAAGCGAAACGCATTTTTGCGCAACGCCTGCCGCTGTACGCGGAAAAGCTGAACGTCAGCTATCACTCCTTCGCCCTGTCGTCGGCACGCACCCAGTGGGGATCGTGTACCGCCGATGGCCGTATTCGCCTGAACTGGCGCCTGATCCATTTCGCGTTACCACTGATCGATTACGTGATCGCGCATGAACTGGCGCATCTGCGCGAAATGAATCACAGCCCGCGCTTCTGGGCAACCGTGCAATCGATCTTTCCTGAATTCGAAGCAGCGAAAAAGGCGCTGCGCGATCACGCGCCGGAGACGCTGCCGATCTTCTGACCGATCCTTCACCATAAAAAAAGGCCGATTTCTTCGGCCTTTTTTTGCAGCACGTCTTTATGCCGTCTGGTATTCCTTGCGTTCGATCAGCTCGACCTTGTAGCCGTCCGGATCGGTCACGAAAGCGATCACGGTGGTGCCGCCCTTCACCGGCCCTGCCTCGCGCGTGACATTGCCACCCGCTGCCTTCACCTGTTCACAAGCCTTGTACGCATCCGGCACGCCGATCGCGATGTGACCGTAGGCGCTACCCATGTCGTAATGGTCGACGCCATAGTTGTAGGTCAGTTCCAGCTCGGCGTGATCCGGGTTGTTGCCATAGCCAACGAAGGCCAACGTGTACTTGTATTCCGGGTTGTCGCTCGTGCGCAGCAATTTCATCCCGAGAACCTTGGTGTAGAAATCGATCGAACGTTGCAGATCGCCGACGCGAAGCATGGTGTGAAGTAGGCGCATTTTTGAATCCTGTGCAGTGAAAAAGACAGGCACCGATTTTATGCCGTCCGCCGTTTTCCTGCCGGACGCGCCCAATTACAAGCGGTTGGCTAATGCGACGTAATGTTCCAGCGCGATCGCTTCTGGGCGTAGCTGCGGATCGATACCGACATCGACCAGATCGCTTTCCTCGAACATACCTGCCAAGCAATTGCGTATTACCTTGCGCCGCTGCGAAAAAGCCTTCAGCACGACTCGTTCGAGCTTGTCCGCATCGCAAGGCAGAGGCTGCGCCAGCGGAATCATGCGCACGATCGCGGAATCGACCTGCGGCGGCGGATCGAAAGCCTGTGGCGGCACGACGAACAGCAATTCCATGTGATAGCGCCACTGCAGCATCACCGAGAGGCGGCCATAAGTCTTGCTGCCGGGCTCGGCCACCATGCGTTCCACTACTTCCTTCTGAAGCATGAAATGCTGATCCTGCACTTTCGGCGCAATCTCGGCGAGATGAAACAGTAAGGGGCTGGAAATGTTGTAAGGCAGATTGCCGACGACGCGTAGCTTGCGTCCCGGTGTCACCGGAATGGTGGCGAAGTCGAACTGCAAGGCATCTGCCGAGTGTACGGTCAGGCGTTCGGCCGGGAAACGTTTTCTCAAACGCTCGACCAGATCCCGATCGAGTTCGACGACATGGAGCTTTGCCACTTCGTCGACCAGCAGGCTCGTCATCGCTGCGAGCCCGGGACCGATTTCCACCATCGTATCGTCCGGCAGGGGATCGATGGCGCGGATGATGTCGTGTAACACAACATCGTCCGTCAGGAAGTTCTGGCCAAAGCGCTTGCGGGGAATGTGTTTCATCGAAAATGGGGTGAGTACGCGGCGAGCTCAGGAACGCGTACGGGAGGAGGCATGCGCCATCTCGGCAGCGGTACGAATCGCTTCCATCATGCTGCCGTGGTCGGCTCGGCCATATCCTTGTATGGCTAGATCGAGCGCGGTGCCGTGATCGACCGAAGTGCGGACGATCGGTAAACCGAGTGTGATATTGACGCCCAAGCCGAAGCTCGCATGCTTCAGCACCGGCAGGCCCTGGTCGTGGTACATCGCAAGGACGCAATCGGCATTTGCCAGATATTTCTGCTGGAACAGCGTGTCTGCCGGGAACGGTCCCTTTGCATCAATGCCTTTGGCCTGTGCAGCGCGCAAGGCGGGCGTGATGACGTCAATTTCCTCACGGCCCAGATAACCGTCCTCACCCGCATGCGGATTCAATCCAGTCACAAGGATGCGCGGATGGGCGAGACCGAACTTGTCGCGCAAATCGGTGTGCACGATTTCAAGAATACCGAGCACGCGATCGATGGTAATGGCAGCAGCGACATCCTTGAGAGGAAGATGCGTCGTCACCAAGGCGACGCGCAGCGGCTGCGGCGTGGCATTCGTCGCCAGCATCATCACGACCTGCGACGTGTGCGTTTTTTCGGCGAGGTATTCGGTATGACCGGTAAAAGGCACGCCGGCGTCGTTGATCGTGCTTTTTTGCAGTGGCGCCGTGACGATCGCGTCAAAGATCTTCCTTTGCGCACCTTCGATCGCGATGTCCAGCGTCTGCAGCACCGAACGGCCGTTGCGTGCGTCCAGTTTGCCCGCCACGACTGGCGCGGCAAGCGGGCAATCGATGACGGCGATGCGGTCACGCGGGAAATGCGGCAAGCCGTCCGCGCAAAGCGATTGCCACGACAAGGCGGAGAGCTGAATGGCCGGATGGATTTCGGCTGCTGTCATTGACAGGAAGGCCGCATCACCGATCAACACGCAATTGACATCGGCTCGCAATTCGCATGCAGCACGCAGCGAAATTTCCGGGCCGATACCGGCGGGTTCACCGCAGGTGACGGCGATGATCGGGCGACGTGCGCAATCCGTTGTCGGCATGGCAGTTACGGCAAAAGTGCCGACGCGTCAGGGCGCATCACCCACGCGATATTCGACATAGGCGCGATCGCGCAGTTGGCGCAGCCAATCCTGCGTTGCCTCATCGAGCTTGCGCTCGCGAATCGCCTGACGCGCAGCCTGGCGCTGACGCTCCTGCGATACGTCGTCCATCTTGCGCTCCTTGACCAGAATTAAGTGGTAGCCGAAAGGCGACTTCACCGGATCGCTGACCTGGCCGATCGGCAGGGCATCCATCGCGCGTTCAAACTCGGGGACTGTGTCGCCCGGATAAATCCATCCCAGATCGCCGCCTTTGGACGCCGACAGATCGTTGGAATACAGTCGCGCCATGTCTTCGAAAGTCGCAGCGTGGTTATCGATACGCTGCTTGATGTCATTCAGCTTGCGCAGTGCATCCGCTTCGGACACCACCTGATTGACCTTGATCAGAATGTGGCTGACCCGTGTCTGCTTGACCGCCGCCGGGACATTCGCATCCGCCGCGGGCGCGCCACGCATCACGCTCTGCGTGCGCCGACCGAGCAGCTTCAGGATATGAAAGCCGTTTGCGCTCTTGACGATCGGTGCTACCTGGCCCTGCTGAAGATTGGCCGTCGCGTCGACAAACAATTGCGGCAAACGATCGGTCGCGCGCCAACCGAGGTCGCCGCCGTTCAGCGCATCGTTACCATCGGAATACGCCGCCGCCAGTTTGGCAAAATCGCCGCCTGCGTTCAGCTGCTGAATGACTTCTTCCGCGCGCTTCTGCCGCTCAGCCAGTTGATCGGCGCTCGCATTTTCCGGCACGCGAATCAGGATCTGCGCGATGTCGAGTTCCTGCGGTGCCGCATTGCCTTTTTCATTCTGCGCCGCGAGGTAGTTGTCGATCTCCGCATCGGAAACCTGGATCTTGTTGTCCACTTCACGCTCGCGCAGGCGCTGCATCATGATTTCGTTGCGGATCTCTTCACGAAACTTGGCATATTGCATGCCGTCTGCTTCGAGCCGTTGACGGAACTGCGGCAAGGTCAGGTTGTTTTGGTCGGCAATACGACCGATCGCGCGATCCAGCATGCTGTCGTCCACCCGAATGCCCTGCTCTTTTGCTGCCTGCAGTTCGGCCTTTTCAACGATCATGCGCTCCAGCAGCTGACGCTGCAGTTGCGCACGCGGCGGCATCGCACCGCCCTGTTTTTGCAAACGCTGCTCCACCGATTGGAGTCGTTCGAGAAATTCACGTTGGGTGATCACTTCGTTGTTGACGACCACCAGAATCGCATCGACCAGTTGCGGTTTATCGGCGGCGCGCGGGGATTGCGCATAAGCGCCATGCAGCATGCTTAGCGCCATGCCGAACAGAACCGACAACAGGAAAAACTGCCGCATCATGCGATGAAACGGGGACGAAAGAAGCACGTTATTCATGGCGAAGGATTGACTCACTCATTGTCAGTTGGTGCGTTGCTGAGGGTTTGATAACCGGGGACGTTACGGCGCAAGGCTATCATCGGGTCGGAACCGAGCTTGGTCAGGCCGCTCAATTCCAGCTGGAAGAAGAGCTGCGAATTTGCTTCGCCAGTCGACGTCGGTACGCGTTGCGCAACGATGCGGAAAATCCAGCAGTCGGCCTTGTACTCGACGCCAAGCAAGCCTTCCGACACGCCGCTCTTCGGCGGTGTCGTCGTGGTCGGCACGTAGATCGGCAGGTCTGCGTAACGGTTCGGCAGCGAATAGTTGATGCGCCCGACGCCGTACCAGCGGTCGCCCAGCGGCCACTGGCCGGAGAGATCGATCTGTTTCAGCGCGTTCGGCTTGTCGATGCGATAGGTGACGTTCAACACCTTCTTCGGCTCGGGCCTCCAGCTGACGCCATAGTTTGCCCGACTGACGGTATTCTGCGTCGCGCTATATTGCAGATTCGCCTCGGTGCTCAACTGATCGGACACCTTCAGCTCCAAAGACGCAAGGAAATCCGAATTACTGTCGGCATTTGGCGCAGCGCCCGGCAAGGTGACGCGTTGATCCTCGAAATAGAAACGCTGGCCAAACGCAAACCGCATGCGCTCGGCGCCGCTCGGCTCCAGGAAGCGCGACACCAATGCCAGCGTCAATTGATCCGCATCGCTGACGCGGTCATAGCCGATGAAACGGTTTTCGCTGAAGATCTGCGAGAAGCTCAAATCCGCCAGCGCGGTATCGAACGCCGGAATCTTGCTTTGATCGCGATACGGCGTCCGCACATAGAACATGCGAGGTTCCAGCGTCTGCGTCGCACCATCCCCAAGGAAGCTCGTCTCGCGCTCGAAGATCAGGCCACCGTCCAGCGAGAAGGTCGGCAGCACATAGCCCGGATTGGAATCATAGGAAATGCCGTTGTTGAACTGCGCTTGCGTGCGTTCGAGGTTATAACCGGTGGCAGTCAGCGAAAGCTTCGGCGTGATGAAATAGCCGGGCCGGATGATCGGATAGGAAATCTTCGGATTCAAGACAAAGCGATCGCCGCGCACCAGATCCGGATGCCAGAATTCGGTAGCCTGCGCCGTTGCCGACCAGTCGAAACCGCCGACGTCGTAGCGGCCCGCCTGCAGCGTCAGTTGCGGCAAACGGTCGTAGGGGCGAGCGATCGGCGAGTTTTCATCCTGCAGCACCTGATAGCTCGATGCACGCGCGCTCGCCGTCCAGAAATCGCCGGCATACGAAGCATGAATGTCGCGCAGCAGCAGGCGGTTGGTGCTGGTCGCCAGGTTACGTGAGAAATCGTCCGGATATTCATCGTCGGATGCGCCGCTGATGTTCCAGCCAAACTGGAATCGCGACGTCAGACGCTGTTCATGTACCGTCGTATATGAATAGCGCTCTGTACCGGTTTCTGCGTCGTTGTTCAAATACTCGAACTTCGTTTCACCGGCATAGTTCTGTCCGAGGTAACGCGCATCGCCGGCCAGCTGCAGGCCACGACGCGAAATGTAATCCGGCGTCAGCGTGAAATCGCGGTTCGGCGCGATGTTGAAATAGTACGGCGTCGCGACTTCCAGACCGCCCTTGCTCGTCGTGCCGATGCTGGGCGGCAGGAAACCGGACTTGCGCGCATTCGACAACGGAAACGACATGTAAGGCGTGCCAATGATCGGCACATCCTTGAAATAGATGATTGTGGTGCCTGCGGTACCCACATCGCGCCCGCGATCCAGCGACATCGTGTCCGATTTCAGGTACCAGTCGGGATCAGGGCCTTCGCAGGTGCTGTAGGTGCCATCGGTAATGTCGGCCTGTTCGCGCGAAATGAAGTCGATGCGATCTGCGCGCCCCTGGCCGTTGGTTTCCTTCAGATGGTAGGTCGGATTCAGCGCATACCCTTCGCCGGTATCCATCTTCAGACGCATCTTGTCGCCGGTGTAGCGATCGCCGAAGCGCGTCATGCGCACATTGCCGTTGGCCTCGACCTCGTCGTCGACAATCCAGTAGGTACCGTGATCGGCATTGACCGTCGTCTCGCCGCGCTTGATCTCCACATCGCGGTCGAGAAACAGTTCGCGGTCTGGTCGCCCGGTCATCTGCTCGGCGCTGACCTCGGTCGGCGCATCGCTGTCATCTGCCTGCGCCGGTTTGGCGGGCGTTTGCGCGATTGCGGAAAACGTCGGAGTGCCGACGGCAAATGCCGCAGTCAGGAGCGTTACCAGGCGGGATCGGCGAGAAAGGAAAAGCCAGGTCATGAAATGTGAGTTCTGGATACCATCGCTGGCGATTTTTGGAATTGAATCCCTTATTATATGGGAACTCTTCAACCACAAACCGATTGCCGGAACCGTTTCATGTCTTCATTCCGCTCCGCCGACGCCAATGGCGACTCCCGTTTGCACGCACTGACGCAATGGCTGGCTTCCCTGCCCGCTCCCGCCATGCAGCTGGAGTCGCTGCGACCGGCATCGTCCGATGCCAGTTTCCGGCGCTATTTCCGTATCGATGGTCCCGACGGCGCAAGCTATATCGTGATGGACGCACCACCGCCACAGGAAGATGTGCGACCGTTCCTGCATGTCGCGGAACTGTTCGGCGCGACCGGCGTATCGGTACCGGCTGTCATCGAACGCGACATCGAGCGGGGCTTCCTGCTGCTGTCCGATCTGGGGTCGACGACTTATCTGCAATTGCTGACGCCAGATAACGCGCACAAGCTGTATCTCGATGCGATTGCTGCATTGGTGCAAATCCAGCGGCACAGCCAGCCTGACGTTCTTCCGGAATACGACCGCGCATTGCTGCAACGCGAGCTGACGCTGTTCCCCGAGTGGTACGTCGCCAAGCATCTAGGCGTCACAATGAGCGAGAAGCAGAACGCCGCATTGCAGCAGGTGTTCGACATTTTGCTCGCGAACAACCTGGCCCAACCGCAGGTGTATGTCCATCGCGACTACCACTCGCGTAACCTGATGGTGCTGGCCGACGGAAACCCCGGCATTCTCGATTTTCAGGACGCCGTTTATGGCCCGATCACGTACGACCTCGTATCGCTGTTACGCGATGCTTACGTGCAATGGGATGAGGAAATCGTGCTGGACTGGGCGATCCGTTATTGGGAACTCGCGCGCAAGGCTGGTCTGCCGGTCAACCCGGATATCGATGCCTTTTATCGCGATTTCGAATTCATGGGCCTGCAGCGCCATTTGAAAGTGCTCGGCATTTTTGCGCGGCTTTATCACCGCGACGGCAAGGACGGTTACTTGAAGGATCTACCGCTGGTAATGGAGTACACGCGGAAAGTCGCGTATCGCTACAAGGAGCTCGCGCCGCTGGTCAAACTACTGGATGAATTGGAAGACAAGGCGCCGCAAGTCGGCTATACCTTTTAATCGGCGTAGCCCATTCATCAAAGACATACGACATGAAAGCGATGATTTTCGCCGCCGGGCGCGGCGAGCGCATGCGCCCACTGACCGACACCTGTCCGAAACCGCTGCTGAAGGTGCGCGGACGGCCGCTCATTGTCTGGCACATCATGAACCTTGTGCGCGCCGGTATCGTGGAAATCGTCATCAACCACGCGCATCTTGGCGAAATGATCGAGCAGGCGCTCGGTGACGGCAGCCAGTTCGGCGCACGAATTTCGTATTCCGCTGAGGGCACAGCGCTGGAAACGGCCGGTGGTGTCGCGAAGGCGCGCCATCTGCTCGGGGAAGAACCTTTCGTTGGTCTTGCTGCAGATATCTATTGTCCCCATTTCAGCTTTGAACAGGTCAAGGATGTACTGCAGGACAAGGATGTTTGGGGCGATCCGCATCCTGTCGACCAGCGGGACGTCGCGTGGCTGTATCTGGTGAAAAATCCTGCGCACAATCGGCGCGGCGACTTCGCGCTGAACAGCTTTGCGATCGCGAATGAAGGCGAACCACGCTACACCTTTTCCGGCATCGGCGTGTATCGACCTTCGATGTTCGATGCAGTACAACCCGGAGAATCCGCCAAGCTTGCCAGCTTGCTGCGCGAATACGCCGCGCGCGGCCAGGTCGGCGGCGAACTGTATCGCGGCGACTGGACGGATGTCGGCACGCCGGAACGCCTGGCCGAATTGAATGCACCACTGACAGGAACACCATCATGAACTCCTATGCCGATCGCCGGACCGCGCTGATTCGCCACATGCAGGGCAAGGGCGGCGGCATCGCCATCATCCCGACCGCGCCGGAAGTCATGCGCAATCGCGATGCCGATTATCCATACCGGCACGACAGCTACTTCTACTACCTGTCCGGCTTCACCGAACCGGAAGCCGTGATCGTGCTGGTCTGCGGCGAGCAAAATCGCTCGATCCTGTTTTGTCGCGAAAAAAACATGGAGCGAGAAATCTGGGACGGCTTTCGCTACGGACCGGAAGCGGCGCGTACCGCCTTCGGTTTCGATGAAGCCTACGCCATTGACGCCTTGGATACCGAACTGCCGAGATTGATGGCGAACGCACCGGCGCTGTTCTATGCGCTGGGCAGCAGCGAAAAGCTTGATGCGCAGATACAGCGCTGGCTGCAAGCAGTGCGCGCGCAATCGCGCGCAGGTGTCGTTGCGCCGGCAAGCGCCTACGATGTACAGGTGCTGCTGGACGAAATGCGTCTGAAAAAAGACGCTGATGAAATCGCGATCATGCAGCGATCCGCCGACATTGCCGCCGCAGCACATCGCCGCGCGATGCAGACTGCGCGTCCGGGCTTGCGCGAATATCATCTCGAAGCAGAAATCCTGCATGCGTTCCGTTCCAACGGGGCGCAATCGCCTGCCTATGGAACCATCGTCGCCACCGGCGCAAATGCCTGCGTACTGCATTACCGTGCAAGCGATGCTGAATTGAAGGATGGTGACCTGGTATTGATCGACGCTGGCTGCGAGCTCGACAGCTACGCCTCGGATATTACGCGGACCTTCCCGGTCAATGGAAAATTCTCCGGACCGCAAAAGACGCTGTACGAGATCGTGCTTGCATCACAGGTAGCGGCGATTGCAGAAACTGCACCGGGCAAGCGCTTCATGGACGGTCACGACGCGGCAGTCAAAGTGCTGACGCAGGGCATGCTCGATACGGGGCTACTGGACAAGAACAAGGTCGGTTCGCTGGAAGATGCGATCGCCAATCGCGCCTACAATCAGTTCTACATGCATCGAACGGGACATTGGCTCGGCATGGACGTGCATGACGTCGGCGATTATCGCGATGCCTATTTGAACGGCACCGATCGTCCATGGCGCACGCTGCAGCCGGGCATGGTGTTGACGGTAGAACCAGGCATCTATGTGCGGCCGGCCGAAGGCGTGCCGGAGGAGTACTGGAATATCGGCATTCGCATCGAAGACGATGCATTGGTTACACCGGACGGCGCGCACATCCTGAGCGCTGCTGCGCCGAAAACTGTTGCCAACATCGAAGCACTGATGAAACCTTGAAGCACATGCAGACGGATTTCGACATCGCGATCTGCGGCGCAGGACCGGTCGGCCTGGCACTGGCAGTATTGCTCGTCAAGCACGGCGTCAAGCCATCGTGCATTGCCTTAATCGATGCAAAGACGGTGGACCAAAGTGCACGCGACCCGCGCTCGATCGCCCTTTCCTATGGCAGCCGGCAAATTCTGGAGGGGATCGGCGCCTGGCCCGTTCCATCGACGCAAATCGAGCAGATTCACGTATCGCGGCGCGGTCATTTCGGCCGCACGCTGATCGACCGGAGCGAGTACGACCTGCCTGCGCTCGGCTACGTAACGCGTTATGGCGAACTCGCCACGGCCCTGAACCGGCAAGCTGCGGTATCCGGTATTGCGCTCATGCGACCCGCGTCGGTGGTCGGCATGGAAGAAGACAGCGATGCGGTGACCATTCACTTGGCGCATCAACCAGCCGTGCGCGCGCGTATCGCGGTGCAAGCGGAAGGCGGGGTTTTCAGCGAACAATCGAAGAAATCCACGCACCGTGATTACGACCAGACTGCAATCGTCTCGCATGTGGTGGTCAGCGCGCCCATCCCGCACCGCGCTTTCGAGCGCTTTACCGACGAAGGGCCGCTCGCGCTGCTGCCTCAGGACGACGGTTATGCCTTGGTATGGTGCATGCGCCCGGAAACTGCCGCGCACATTTCGAAGCTGGACGATATCCAATTCCTCGCTGCGCTTTACTCTGCCTTCGGGAGCCGCCTGGGCAGTTTTCTTTCTGCGACGCCGCGCCATCGCTTCCCGCTCGGCCTGAATGCAGATGCGCTTTCGTCGCGCCGCCGTGTCGCCATCGGCAATGCGGCGCAAACGCTGCATCCGGTAGCGGGCCAAGGATTGAACCTCGGATTGCGCGATGCCATCGTACTCGCACGCCTGCTGACAAAAAATGTGGACCCTGATGCGCTGCACACTTTCATGGAGCAACGCCGCATGGACCGCAGCACCACGCTGCACCTAACCGATCTGATGGCGCGCGTTTTCGCCAGCACGCCTGCCGGAACGCTTCCGCAAACCGTGCTCGGCTATTCACTGGGGCTGATCGACGGCTTTGGTCCGGCTAAAAAACTGCTCGCCGAACAAATGATGTTCGGCCGACGCGGCTAAACAAAAACCGCAATAAAAAAGCCGCGATCATCGCGGCTTTTTTATTCAGGACACTGGACTAGATCAGGTACCGACTTCAGTACGCTGGAATTCGGCCCAGTTGACCACCGGCGCCTTTTTCATTCCGCCTTGGGTCAGGGTCTCGAAGCAACGTGCCTTCGTGTTCTGGATGGCTTCGATGAGGAAATCTGCATCATAGGCCTTCAGCAAATGCGACTGATGCGTTTCCATGTACTGCTTGATCCAGTCGCGTTCACTCGGGAGGCTTTGCAATTCATGGAACGTCTCGTCATCCCAATGCCAACTAAGCCCCAGCTCGTAGAACGCGGCATTGTAGGCAGCAAGATGGCATTCCACCGCTTCGCGTATCGGACATTGCTCCAGTTCGGCCATTGCACTTCTCCTCAATAGTGGGACGGGGCTTGCCTCGTCCGGTATGAGTACATGCTAAAGGCAGAGATTGATTAGGGATAGTTAAAGTATTTAATATGAACCATTATCCCCAAATTATGATTTTCGCCCAGCGCATAAAATTGCATTTATGAAACGTTTTTCGAAGTTTCGACATCGAAAATGAAGCGTTCCGTGCCACTCAACAGCAGGAAATGCGGTCCGCTGCAGCGGGCGAACAAGGACATGTTGAGCCGTTCAGCAAGCATATGCCCCATCTGCGTCGCACCGGAACGCGATAGCAGGAACGGGATGCCCATTTGCGCGCCCTTCATCACCATTTCCGATGTCAACCTGCCTGTCGTATAGAAGATCTTGTCGCCACCCGGCACTCCGTCAAACCACATTTTGCCGGCAATTGCATCCACCGCGTTATGCCGGCCTACGTCTTCTGCGAAGTAGATCAGTTCACCTTCCGAGGAAAACAGCGCGCAGCCGTGCAATGAACCGGCTTGCTTGTAGATGGATCGATGTGTACGTACCTTTTCGATGATCGTTTGTAGAGTCGACTGCTTCAGTCTCGCATCCGCGGGCAAACTGATGGTGTCCACCTCTTCCATCAGATCAGTAAATACCGAACCTTCCGCGCCGCTTCCGCTGGTCACGGTTTGGCGGGCTACGCGCTCTGCCACTTCTCCCAAACCGCCACGTGTTACCACCACGGCAGCGTCGACATCCCAGTCGACCTGAACCGACACGATGTCTTCGATATCGCGAATCAGCCGCTGATTGCGCAGGTAGCCCAAGGTCAATGCCTCCGGCGCACCGCCCAGCGTCATCAGCGTTACCAGCTCGCGTTTATCGACGTAGATCGTCAGCGGCTGCTCCGCCGGAATAGCGATGATGGACGAACGGCCGCGCTCGTCCATCACGTCGACGTCATGCGTGAGCTTGCGTGTGGCACTGGAGAGAACGGGGCGAACTGTCATGGATTGAATAAGCGGTTATGCGTCGCAGAGATCAGAAGCGATTATGACACGCAGCCGATCCGGATAAACGAACTCGGCGGCCGAAAAAAAAAACCGGCACCGACTTTGCAGCCGGTGCCGGTTTCATGGAGCGAGATTCTTAGCTAGCTGCTGCCATATTACTGGTCAGATTGACCAGCGCCTGGCCACCACCGTAGCTGCTTTGATCCGGTGGCGTACCACCCAGCGTAATGCGGATTGCACAGTACTTGAACTCCGGAATCTTGCCGAATGGATCCAGCGCAGCATTGGTCAGCTTGTTGATCGCTGCCTCGTAGTAGCAGAACGGCACGAACACTGCGCCGCGTGGCGAGCTGTCGTCAGCACGTGCATACAGCGAGACCTGGCCGCGACGCGATTCCAGCGTGATCAGATCGCCCGGCTTGCCGCCCATTGCCACCAGATCCAGCGGGTGGATCAGCGCGATAGGATCCGGCTCGATCGAATCGAGGACCGTCGCACGACGCGTCATACTGCCGGTATGCCAGTGTTCCAGCTGACGGCCGGTGATCAGCACCATCGGGTACTCGGTATCAGGACGCTCGTTCGCCGGAATGATATCGGCAGGCACGAAACGCGCACGGCCGGATTCACGCGGGAACTCGTCGACGAACACGACCGGATCGCCTGGATCGCCTTCTTTCAAGCAAGGATAGGTCACGGCGTCTTCACGCTCCAG
>Ga0310811_10002117_pt1 | contig 24778 bp, 29 predicted proteins | sample YCmetagenome_FD_207642 | JGI IMG/M metagenome (GOLD analysis project Ga0310811, IMG submission 207642) | Soil microbial communities from experimental microcosm in Duke University, North Carolina, United States - YC | ecosystem: Engineered > Artificial ecosystem > Soil microcosm > Unclassified ... | reverse complement strand
CCCGCATGTACCCGACGCTGAAGAGATGGATCAGCATGCCGACGCCCGTCACGACGAGCGTCATCGTCATCGACAGCTGGTCGAGCTGGAACGCCGCGTCGAGCTTCAGATCGCCGACCGGCATCCACGAGAAGTAGCGTTGGATGAACGGGTGCTCCATCGCCCCGCCCCCGGCGCCGAGCATCGCGAAGTAGATCGCGACGCTGAGCGCGAATGCCAACACGAGCACGCCTGAGCCCACGATGCTCGTAAGGCCGGCGAACCGATGCCGCTTGACCGCATGATGGTCGTCGCCCGTTGCGCCACCACCCGTGTCGCCGTGGACATGCGCGCCGGCCTCGTGCGACTCGTGCGACTCGTGCGACTCGCCGTGCGCGAGGGCCGGATCGCCCGGACCTGCATGGTAGGCCGCGCCGATCGACAGGGCGCCGTTGATCAGGAATCCGAGGAACGGCAGGAGCGGGACCGCCCACAGCCAGCGCGCGGCGGTGGCGTCGAGTGGATGCGTCGCGGCGGTTGCCGCCTGAAGGAGAGGCAGCATCAGCCTTTCAGCAGATTGATGTTCTGGAGATCCACGGTCTGGCGATGCCGGAACAGCGCGATGATGATCGCCAGCCCGACCGCCGCCTCCGCAGCCGCGACGGTCATCACGAAGAACACGAATACCTGTCCCGCCACGCCGTAGGCCTGGGCGAATGCCACGAACGTGAGGTTCACCGCGTTGAGCATCAGCTCCACGCACATGAATACGATGATCGCGTTTCGGCGGATCAGCACGCCGAACACGCCGATCACGAACAACACGGCGGAAAAGAAGAGCGCCTCACCCAGCATCGTTGTCTCCGCGCTGCTTGCCCAGCACCACTGCCCCGACGACCGCCGCGAGGAGCAGCACGCTCGTCACCTCGAATGCGAGGAGGTACTCATTGAATAGCGGACCGGCGATCGGCGTGATCGCGCCGGAGGTCGCGATCTGCTGGGCGGTGAAACCCTGCGGCAGCGTCAACGCGATCGGTGTCTGCGCGCGCGTCAGCGCGAACACTTCGGCGAGGATTCCCAGGGCCACCGCACCGGCGGCGATCTTCCAGCCAACGCCGCGCAGATCGCCGATGCCACCCCGCCCGAGATTCAGCAGCATGATGACGAACAGGAACACCACCATGATCGCGCCGGCGTACACGAGCACCTGGATCGCGCCGATGAACTGCGCGTCGAGCAGCACGTACAGCGCGGCGAGGCAAAACATCGTGTTGACGAGCCACAGCGCCGCCGCCACGGGACTCTTGCGCGTGACGAAGAGCAGCGCCGAGGCGATGCCGATCAGCCCGAACAGGTAGAAATGAAACGTGTACCAGAGCGAGAGCGTGCCGTGCGGCATGGCTTGCGCTTGCATCATTCGCCTTTGGGGTCGGCGGGGTCCCACATCTCTGACACCGGATGCGTCTGCGACATCAGCCGCTCCAGATCGTAGACGAAGCCTTCGCGGCTGTATTCCGAGTTCTCGTAGTGCCGCCCGACGTGGATCGCTTCCTCCGGACAGACCTCCTGGCAGTAGCCGCAGAAGATGCACCGGAACTCGTCGATCTCGAACAGCAGCGGGTAGCGATTGCCGTTCTCGTCCTCACCCGGCACGAGCTTGATGCAGTTCGCCGGGCACACGGTCGGACACAGCCCGCACGCCACGCACTTCGCCTTGCCGTCTTCGGTGGTCAGCATGCGATGCGTCCCGCGCCACCGTGGCGAGAGCGGCCACTTCTGCTCCGGATACTGGATCGTCACCTTGTCGGTGTCGAGCAGATGCTTGAGCGTGAGCGCCATGCCGCTCAGTGTCGCTCGCACGTAGCTCGTTTTGTCGATCGGTCGCTCCAGGACCTTCACGCCGATTGCCATTATCGCACGCCTCCCTCGGTCAGAGCGGACTGATACCGCAGCCGGTCCAGGCGGCGGAGCTTCTCGAGGCTGCGCTTGTCGAGGCGCGAGTACGCCGGACTCACGAGCCGTCCGCGGTCGATGAGCCCGAATATCACCACGAGCAGCACGATGTTGACGCCGAACATGATCACCGAGAACTGCCACGACGCCGGATGGAATCCGAACATCTCGAGGACGAGCGTCCCGCCGGCGATCACCACGACGTACGCCAGAATCACCGGCAGCATGAACTTCCAGCCGAGCGCCATGAGCTGGTCGTAGCGGAACCGCGGCAGCGTCCAGCGAACCCAGATGAACACGAAGACGAAGAACAGGATCTTGGCCCAGATGAACCCGAAGGTCACCAGCGTCTTGATCAGCGTGTGCGGCGCGACGTTGTCCCACAGCGTGAACGGGATGTCCCACCCGCCGAAGAACAACGTCGACATGAGCGCGCTCGCCGTCATGATGTTCGCGTACTCGGCGATGAAGAACATCGAGAACTTCATCGCGCTGTACTCGGCGTGATAGCCGGCGACGAGCTCCGATTCCGCCTCGGGAAGATCGAACGGCACGCGGTTGGTCTCGGCGAACGCGGCGATCATGAACACGACGAAGGCGATCGTGCAGCTCACGACGTTCCAGTGCAGCCCGCGGCCCGCCTGCTGCTCCACGATCCGGCCCAGCGACACGTTGCCGGCGAGGATCAGCACCGGGATCGTCGCCATTCCCATCGAGATCTCGTACGAGATCATCTGCGCGCTCGAGCGCAGGCCGCCGAGCAGCGAGTACTTGTTGTTGGACGACCAGCCGGCGAGCACGATGCCGTACACGCCGAGCGACGCGATGGCGAGGATGAAGAGGAATCCGATCGGCAGCGGCGCGATCGCCATGTCGATCGTGCCCCACTTGGACACCCACGGCGCGCCGTACGGGATGACCGCCCACGTGAGTAGCGCCGGAATGAATGCCATCACCGGGGCGAGCACGAAGAGCGGCAGATACGCCTGCCCCGGATACGTCTCCTCCTTCATGATGTTCTTCACGCCGTCGGCGACCGACTGCAGCAGGCCATGCGGCCCCACGCGGTTCGGTCCGCGGCGATCCTGGATGAACGCGCAAATGCGGCGCTCGGCCCAGATCACGAGCATCACGCCGACCATGTAGATCGTGAAGAGCGCAAGCAGCTTGACGACCGTGGCAATGAACCACACGCCACCACTTTCCGGCGGCGGAAGCGTCTCGAGACCAGTTGGCTGAGTGGCAGCCTGGAGCAGGAAGGCCGCGATCATGCGCCTACCCCCACCGTTGCCGTGGCACCCGCAATCGAGCGCCCCTTGAGCCCGAGGGTCTCGTACGAGAGCCCGGAGAATTCAGGGTGCGACGCGGCGAGCGCCGCGAAGGCGTCGCTTGCCAGCATGTAGCCCGCACGGCCGCCCAGCGCGGTGATGAGATCGGAGAGCACGTACCAGCTCGGCCGCGCGAAGCCTGGCGCCGCCTTGGCCTGCATGAATCGCTGCACGCGTCCGCGGAGATTGGTGAACGTGCCCTCTTCTTCCGTGAAGTTGGCAATGGGGAGCACGACGGCGGCGAGGTGACGGGCCCAAGGCGGGAGCGTCGTGCCGATCACGATGATCGCGCTCGCCTTGCCAACATCCGGCGCATCGACGCCGGCGAGCTCCTCGTCGGCCACGACGAGCACGTCGCCGGCGCCCATGTTCGCAAGCGGCGCATCGCTCCGCGTGAAGCCGAGCACATCGGCGCCGCGAGCGTTCGCCGCGCGATCGGGACGCAGCGCCAGATCCTCGACGCCGGCGAGCGGCGCTTCATCGCCCTGCGGAACGCGGTAGGCGCCGGCGCCGCCGGTCGAAGCGACCAGTTGCGACAGGAGATACAGCGCCTCGTTCGACAGCATGGGCGAAGCGAGCACGAACGCGCGCTTTCCACGCAGCATCTGCGCAGCCGCGGCGATGGCCAGCTCCCAGTCGGTGCCGGCGAGCGTGCCGCCGTGACGCACGAGAGGCACGTCCACGCGATCCTGGCGATTCATCCAGCGATACGACAACCGCCCGTGGTCGCACATGAAGTACTTGTTCACGTCGTCGTTCGCGCGGGGGCGAAGACGCACGATCGTGTTGTCGCGCGTCTCGATGATCATGTTGCAGCCCTGCGAGCAGTTCGGACACACCGACGCCGTGCGGTCGAGCTCCCAGCTGCGCGCCTTGTTCAGCGAATCCTTGGAGAGCAGCGCGCCCACGGGACACAGCTCGATCACGTTGCCGGCCCACGGGTGCGTGAGATCCTTGCCCTCGAATTTGCCGATGAGCGCGCGGTCTCCGCGCTCGCTGACGTTGAGCACAGGGTCGTGCGCCACGTCGTCCATGAATCGCACGCACCGCGTGCAGAGAATGCAGCGGTTGGGCGTGTACATCACGTCGCCGCCGAAATCCTCCACCGGATTGAACCGCTTGGGATCGCGGAGCCGGCCTTCGGCGCGCCCTTCCTGATAGGTGTAGTCCTGCAGCTCGCATTCACCCGACTGATCGCAGATCGGACAGTCGAGCGGATGGTTGATGAGCAGCATCTCGAGCACGCCCTTGCGCGCCTCGGCGGCCTTGTCCGAGTGCACGTGCACCACCTGGCCTTCGGCCACCGTCGTCGCGCACGACGGCGCGAGCTTGGGCGCCTTCTCGACCTCGACGAGGCACATGCGGCACACGCCGGCGATCGGCAGCGCCGGGTGGTAGCAGTAATGCGGGACCAGAACGCCGGCGTAGCGCGCGGCCTCGAGGATCGTCGTCCCGGCGGGCACGCTCACCTGCCGGCCTTCGATGGTCAGGTTGACGAGTGGAGTTGCGTTGCTCTCAGCCATTACGCGACCGCCGGCACGAGGTGATGCTTCTTCTTCTTGATGAGCGCCTCGAAGTCGGCGCGAAACTTCTTGATGCCCGATGCGACCGGCGTCGCGCACGAGTCGCTCAACACGCAGATCGTCTTGCCAGTCATGTTCTCGCCGATGTCCAGCAGCGTATCGAGATCTTCGGGCGTGCCGTCGCCGGCCACGATCCGCTCGAGGATGCGCGTCGTCCAGGCCGTTCCCTCGCGGCACTGCGTGCATTGCGCGCAGCTCTCGTGCGCGAAGAACCGGGCTGCCCGCGCGATCTGCTTCACGAGATTCTGCGCGTCATCGATGACGATCACGCCGCCCGAGCCGAGCATTGTCCCCTGTGCGACGAAGCCCTCGTAGTCCATCAGACTCGCTTCGGCTTCCTCGACCGTCTGGATCGGGACCGAGATGCCGCCGGGGATGATCGCCTTGAACTTGCGACCGGGCAGCGGACCCCCGCAGAGCTCGTGCAGGAAATCTTTGAACGGGAAGCCCATCGGCACTTCGTAATTGCCCGGCTTCTGGATGTTGCCGCACACGGAGTAGAGCTTGGTCCCGGTGCTCTTCGGGTTATCGGCCCGCATCCACTGCTTGTACCAGGCGGCGCCGTTGTTCAGGATGTGCGGCACCGCCGCCAGCGTCTCGACGTTGTTGATCGTCGTCGGCTGGGCGAACACGCCGGCCACCGCCGGAAACGGCGGCTTGATGCGTGGGTTCCCGCGCCGTCCCTCGATCGAGTTCATGAGCGCGGTCTCTTCGCCGCAGATGTACGCGCCGGCGCCTCGGTGCACCCAAATATTGACTGTCTTGCCGGTGCCCATCGCGTTCTTGCCGAGGATTCCGGCCGCGTAGCACTCCTTGAGCGCGGCTTCCACGCGCGCGATGGGTTCGGTGAACTCACCGCGAATGTAGATGTAGCACGTCTCCGCGCCGATGGCGTAGCTGGCGATCGCGCAGCCTTCGACGAGCGCGTGCGGCGTCCAGCGCATGATCTCGCGATCCTTGAACGTGCCAGGCTCGGACTCGTCGGCGTTGCAGCAGAGATAGTGCGGCTTGCCGTCGCCCGGCTTCATGAACGACCACTTGAGGCCGGTCGGAAAGCCCGCGCCGCCGCGGCCACGCAGTCCCGAGTCCTTCACGACGTTCACGATGTCGGCCGGCGCCATCCCGAGCGCCGTCCTGAGCGCCGTGTACCCGCCACGCTTCTTCCAGCCGTCGAGCGTGATCGCCTCTCGATCGCCGAAGTGCTTGGAGAGGACCGTCGTCTCGCGTGCGTGCGGTGTGTGCGGATATCCCATGCGTTACCCGAGTCCGGCGAGAATCTCCGGAACGCGTTCCGGAGTCACCGATTCGATGAAATCCTCATTGATCATGATCGGCGTGGCGAAGCCGCAGGCGCCGAGGCACTCGACCTCGATGACCGTGTACTTCCCGTCGGCCGAGGTCTGGCCGAGCTCGAAGCAGCCCGTCTGCTTGAGGAAGGCGTCGACCACGTCCTCCGCGCCGCACACGTTGCATGGCGACGTCGTACACACCTGGATGAAATGCCGGCCGACCGGGTGCTGATGATACATCGTGTAGAACGTGACGACGCCCTTGACGTACGCGGGCGTGAGCTCGAGCACGTCGGCCACTTCCGCCATGCCTGCTTCGCTCACCCAACCACGCTCGTGCTGAACCATCCAGAGCGCTGGCAGGAGCGCCGCCATTTTTGTCGGGTAGCGGGTCAGGACCTCATCCAGCTCCTTGCGTCGCGCGCTGCCCGGCGTGAACACAGGCGTGTACGGCTCGTGACCGTGCCCACCCTCGCCGTGCGGCGCGTGCGCTGGCGCATGCAGCCCGCCCTCTTCGCCGGCCGTCCACACGCCGCCCCGATTCGCGTCGCTCATCGGTCGATCTCTCCCATCACGATGTCGATCGACGCGTTGATCGCGATGACGTCGGAGAGCAAGTGCCCTTCGACCATGCGCGAGATCGCCGACAGGTTGACGAAGGACGGAGGCCGGATGCGCCACCGCACCGGCTTGGACGAGCCGTCGGACACCATGTAGTAGCCTTTCTCGCCCTTGGGGCTCTCGAGGGCGACGTAGCATTCGCCCATCGGTGGCCGCGGGCCTTCCATCACCTGCTTGAAGTGATGGATCATCGATTCCATGTCGCTCGTCGCCTTGCTCTTGGGCGGCAGGATGACGCGATGCGCGTCGACGTTCACTGGGCCATCGGGTAGTCGAGCCAGCGCCTGCTCGAGAATGCGCGTCGACTGCCGCATCTCCTCCATGCGCACGAGATAGCGATCGTACACGTCGCCATTCGTGCCCACGGGGACCTCGAAGTCGTACGTCTCGTAGTCGAGATACGGAAAGTCCTTGCGCACGTCGTAGCCGACGCCGGACGCCCTGATCATCGGCCCGGACAGGCCATAGTTGGTCGCCTCTTCCGGCGACATCACGCCGAGGCCCACGGTGCGGCCGACCCAGATGCCGTTGCGCGTGATGATGCGATCGATCTCGTCGACGACCTTGGGGAAGCCTCGGAGAAACGCGGTGAGGCCATCGGTCCAGTGATCGGGGACGTCGGCGCCCATGCCGCCGACGCGCGTGAGCGTCGTCGTGAGGCGCGCGCCGATCCAGGCCTCGAGCAACTCGTAGACCTTTTCGCGCTGCTGGAACGCCCAGAGGAACGGTGTGTAGGCGCCGATGTCGATGCAGGTCGTCCCGACCCACACGAGGTGCGAGATAATGCGCGACAGCTCGCACGCGATCACCCGTAGCACCTTGCATCGCTCGGTGATCTCGATGCCGAACAGCCGTTCGGCGCCGAGCGCGAACGCGACGTTGTTGCCCGGCGAGTTCAGATAATCCTCACGGTCCGTCCATGGGATGATCTGGTTGTACTGGCGATACTCGCCAATCTTCTCGAAGCCGCAGTGGAGGTATCCGACGTGCGGGATGCAGCGCACTACCGTCTCTCCGTCCAGCTCGAGCACCAGGCGCAGCACGCCGTGCGTCGCCGGGTGCTGCGGCCCGATGTTGATGAGCATGTGCTCGCCGTCCAGGCCCGGCTCGATCTCCGGCGGCGCCTCCATCGTCACCACGTTGCCGCTCTCGTCGACAGCGAGCGGCACGCGCTGCGGCCGGCCTTGGGTGTCGAGGCCGGTCGTAGAGAGTTCGACCTCGACTGTGCGTTTGGTCGTCGCCATGGCTACTCTCCCGTCTCCTCGCCGGCGCTCAGCCGGCGCTGCATTTCGGCGGGCAGGTCTTCGTACGCCTCGGCGATGGTCAACTCTTCCTTCGAGTATCGCGCCTCGGGATTGGCCGACAGCGCCTGGCGAAGCTGCTCGGATCGGCTGAACCGGCCACGGAGGGGAAAGTCTTTCCGCAACGGAAACCCTTCCCGGTACTGCTCCCACATCAGAATGCGGCGCAGGTCGGGGTGCCCGACGAACCGAATGCCGAACATGTCGTAGCACTCTCGTTCCAGCCAATCCGCACCGCGATAGACGTCATACACGCTCGGCACCTCGAGCGGCGTGCCCTTCTCGAGCAGCACTTTGACGCGGAGAAATCGGCGGTACGGCAGCGAGCGCAGATGCCACACGACCTGCAGCGGCTGTTCGAGATCGCGGAACTCGACCGCGGTCACGTCGGAGAGATAGTCGTAGCGCTGCGTTGGATCGTCGTGCAGCCACTGGATCACGTCGTGCACGCGCCCCGGCTCGACGATTACCGTGGTCTCGCCCCACACGACCTCGACGCGACGGATGGCGGTGCCGAACTGCTGCTGCAGGCTCTCCGCCGAGGGGTTCGACGCGCCGCCCTGCCTCGGAATGCCGCGCGGGCTCGTCGGCGCCGGCGCCTGGCTGCCGAGCGCGCTGCCCGCGACGACGGGCGTGAAGCTCGTTTCGCCGCTCACAGGCCGGAGCGCGTTTGGTGAACCGAATTGCCGAAGGGCTCGGAGATCTCGTCGATGACCTGCGGCGAAACGTAGAGCTGGCTCTCCGGATCGGGCTCCATCTCGTTGCGAAGAGACGGATCGCTCGACCGTTCGTTGGCCACTTTCTTCTGCAGCATCATGATGCCGTAGAGCAAACCTTCAGGGCGTGGCGGGCAACCCGGCACGTACACGTCCACGGGTATGATGCTGTCGATGCCCTGCACCACGGCGTAGTTGTCGAACATGCCGCCGGTCGATGCGCACGCGCCCATCGATATGCACCACTTTGGCTGCGGCATCTGCTGCCAGATGCGACGCAGCACCGGCGCGAGCTTGAACGGCACGCGGCCGGCACAGATCAGGAGGTCGGCCTGCCGCGGCGAGAACGCCTGTCGCTCCATGCCGAAGCGCGCCAGATCGTACTTGCTCGCCGCCACCGCCATGAATTCGATCGCGCAGCACGCGGTGCCGAATGGCATGGGCCACAGGGAGTTCTTGCGGCCCCAGTTCACGAACGCGTCGAGCTTGGTCGTGATCCACGGAACGTCGCTCGGCGTTTCGACGATTTTCGATTCAGGACGCGGACTCAATCCCATTGCAGTGCTCCTTTCTTCCAAACATAGATGAACCCGACGAGAAGGATCACGATGAACACGACCATCTCGACGAGCCCGAACAGCGACATGCGACCCGTGGGACACACATCGTTCACCATAGGGACCGTGCACGACAACTGCCGGTAGTATGCCCCCCACGGAATCATGAACACGGTTTCGATGTCGAAGATGATGAACAACACCGCGACCATGTAGAACTTCACGCTGAACCGTTCGTGCGCGTTGCCCAGCGGCGGAATGCCGGACTCATACGGTGTGGACTTCACCGGAGTCGGGCGCGGGCGGAGCGTGAGGTGGGAGAGCCCCAGCATCACGATCGCGTTGAAGATGACGAACCCGAGCAGGAGCAGGACCGGGAAGTAGGTGTGGAGCATGCGTCTCCCAACTTCGTGAAAACTTTCACTAAGTCCAGCCGCGGAAAGTTATCGGAGCCTCGAACATGGGTCAACGCCGCTCGAATGAGTCAACGCGCGTGCGGCGCGACGTGCTTGGCGCAGCGTTCCCGCGCGCGTAACTTCCGCCCGCCAAGCGACGGCCGTTGCCCCGTCCCTCGCCACGTGACAAACAGGTCGTCTCCGCTTTTCGGTCTGCCGTCGCCCGCCGCCCGCCCCCCCCCCGCCCCAGCCCGTCCCCACCCTCGCTCCCGACGCCTCCATGACCATCATGTCCGACCGCTGGATCACACGCATGGCCCGCGAACATCGAATGATCGAGCCATTCGAGGGCCGGCAGGTGCGAGCCGGCGTGATCTCGTACGGCGTCAGCTCGTACGGATACGACATGCGGGTCGCTCGCGAGTTCAGGATCTTCACCAACGTCCTCAGCTCGGTCGTCGATCCCAAGGCGTTCGACCCCAAGTCGTTCGTCGAATACGAGGGCGATGTGTGTATCGTCCCGCCCAACTCGTTCGCGCTGGCGCGGTCGGTCGAGTACTTCCGGATCCCGCGCAACATCCTCACCGTGACGGTCGGCAAGTCGACCTACGCGCGCTGCGGCATCATCACCAACGTCACGCCGTTCGAGCCCGAGTGGGAGGGCTTCGTGACGTTAGAGATCTCGAATACCACGCCGCTGCCCGCCAAGATCTACGCCAACGAAGGCATCGCCCAGGTCCTGTTCTTCCGCGGTGAGGAAGAGCCCGAAGTCTCGTACAAGGACAAGGGTGGCAAGTACCAGAGCCAGGTTGGCGTCACGCTGCCCAAGCTCTAACGAGCACGGCGGAGTCGGCGGCAGGCACCGCTAGCCGAACAGCCCGGCGAAATAGACGACCACGATCAGCGCGACGGCCAGCAGCACGATCCAGATCAGCGGATTGCGGCCGTCGCGTGCGGCGACCGTTGCCGTTGGCGTGCCGGGCGGCACGTGCGCTTCGGGCCGCGTCCCGTGTCCCTCGACGTACGTGGTCTTCTCGACCGCGTCAGCGCCGCCGAGCGCGGCTTCTGCATCGCGGTAACGGTCCTGCGGAACCTGCCCGCCTTCGGCGCCCGGTCGCGGATCGGTCATCTGCCCCTCGCGCGTTTGACGCGAGTGACGGTTGCACGGGGCGCGCCAGTAGGCGGCCTAACAGTGCGGGCGCGCGCGCCCGCGGAGCTTCAGCCCGTCCCGCCCAGCACCTTCTCCTCGCGCGCAGTGAACGACGAGACGACGTAGTCCCTGTTCATTCGCGCGATCGTGTCGATGCTGATTCCTTTCGGACACGCTTCCTGGCACTCGCCGAACAGGGTGCAGTGCCCGAAGCCCTCAGCGTCCATTTGCGCGACCATGCGGGAAGCGCGCCGGTATCGCTCCGGCTGGCCCTGCGGCAGCAGCCCCAGGTGCGACACCTTCGCCGCCGTGAACAGCGACGCCGAGCCGTTGGGGCATGCCGCCACGCACGCCCCACAACCGATGCACGCTGCCGCATCCATGGCGTCGTCGGCAGCCTGCTTCGACACGGGAATGTTGTTGGCGTCCTGGGCGCTTCCCGTCGGTGCGGTGACGAACCCACCGGCCGCGATGATACGATCGAGCGCGCTCCGGTTGACGACCAGATCCTTGATCACCGGGAATGCGCGTGCACGCCATGGCTCGATGTAGATCGTCGCGCCGTCAGTGAAGCTGCGCATGTGGAGCTGACAGGTGGCGGTTCCCTTCATCGGACCGTGCGCCACGCCGTTGATCATCATCCCGCACGAGCCACAAATCCCCTCGCGGCAATCGTGGTCGAACGCGATCGGCACCTGCCCGCCTTCGACGAGACCTTCATTGACGACGTCGAGCATCTCGAGAAAGGACATGTCGGGACTGATGTCGCGCGCGTCGTAGCGCTCGAGCTTGCCCGCAGCATCCGGTCCCGGCTGCCGCCATACGTGTAGGGTGAGATTCATGGGGCTCGAAGGCTGGAGGGCTGGAGGACTAGAAGGTTGGATGTTTGGCGGAGCATGACAGGCGGGTGTCTGTTACCCAGCCTCCAGCCCTCCAGCCCTCTATCCCTCCAGCTCATTTATACGACCTCTGCGACAGCGCGACGTTCTCGAACACCAGCGGTTCCTTGTGCAGCACAGGCGGCTCTCCATCTCCGCCGTACTCCCAGGCCGCCACGTAGGCGTACCGGTCGTCGTGGCGCAGCGCTTCGCCGTCAGGCGTTTGATGCTCGACACGGAAATGCCCGCCGCACGACTCCTCGCGGTGTAAGGCGTCGATGCACATGAGCTCCGCGAGCTCCAGGAAATCGGCGACGCGGCCCGCGTGCTCCAACGATTGATTGAGCTCCTCGCCGGTCCCGGGAATTCGCACGTCGTGCCAGAACTCGTCGCGGAGCTTTGGAATCAGCTCGAGTGCCTTCTTCAAACCGGACTCGTCGCGGGCCATGCCGCAGTACTCCCACATGATCTTGCCGAGCTCGCGGTGGATCGACGACACCGTTCGCTCGCCGTTCACGGCGAGGAGCCGTTCGGTGCGATCGCGCACCTCCCGTTCGGTTTCGCGCACAGCGGGATCATCGGGACTCACCGGCTCCAGCTTGGTCGAGCCGAAGTAGTCACCGATCGTGAGCGGCACCACGAAATAGCCGTCGGCCAGCCCCTGCATGAGCGCGCTGGCACCGAGGCGGTTGGCCCCGTGATCCGAGAAGTTGGCCTCGCCGATCACGTGCAGCCCCGGAATCGTGCTCATGAGGTTGTAGTCCACCCAGAGCCCGCCCATCGTGTAATGCGCCGCCGGGTAGATGCGCATCGGGACCTCGTACGGATTCTCGTCCGTGATGCGTTGGTACATCTCGAACAGATTTCCGTAGCGTTCGGCGATCCGCTCGATGCCGAGTCGTTTGATGGCGTCGGTGAAATCGAGGTAGACACCGCGTCCACCGGGACCGACGCCCCGCCCCTCATCGCAGACTTCTTTTGCCGCGCGCGACGCGATGTCGCGCGGCGACAGATTCCCGAAGCTCGGATACTTCCGCTCGAGGTAGTAGTCGCGATCCTGCTCGGGGATGGCGCGAGGCGACTTGTCGCAGTCCTCGCGCCGCTTCGGTACCCACACGCGGCCGTCGTTGCGCAGCGATTCGCTCATCAGCGTGAGCTTCGATTGATGCTCGCCGGCCACGGGAATGCAGGTCGGGTGGATCTGCGTGAAGCACGGATTCGCGAACGCCGCGCCGCGCTTGTGCGCCCGCCAAATCGCCGTGACGTTCGATCCTTTCGCGTTGGTCGACAGGAAGAAGACGTTGGCGTAGCCGCCAGTGCCGAGCACCACCGCGTCCGCCAGGTGTGTCTCGATCGCGCCGGTCACCATGTTGCGCGTGACGATGCCGCGCGCCCGGCCGTTCACCACGACGAGGTCGAGCATCTCGGTGCGCGGGAACATCGTCACGCCGCCGCGCGACACTTCCTTCTCCAGCGCCTGGTAGGCGCCGAGCAGCAGCTGCTGCCCCGTCTGGCCTCGCGCGTAGAACGTCCGCGAGACCTGTGCGCCGCCGAACGAACGGTTGGCCAGCAGGCCGCCGTACTCACGCGCGAACGGCACGCCCTGCGCCACGCACTGGTCGATGATGTTGACGCTGACCTCGGCGAGCCGGTGCACGTTCGCTTCGCGCGACCGGAAGTCGCCCCCCTTGATCGTGTCGTAGAACAGACGGTAGACGCTGTCACCGTCGTTCTGATAGTTCTTGGCGGCGTTGATGCCACCCTGCGCGGCGATGCTGTGCGCGCGGCGCGGCGAATCCTGAAAGCAGAAACACTTCACGTTGTAGCCAAGCTCGCTCATGCTCGCCGCCGCCGAAGCGCCCGCGAGTCCCGAGCCGACGACGATCACCGTGTATTTCCGCTTGTTCGCCGGGTTCACCAGCTTCATCTCGAAGCGGTGCTTCTCCCACTTTCTCTCGAGCGGCCCCGAGGGGATCCTGGAACGCAGATCCATCGTCTTTCGCCTACCGAATGATGCCGGCGATCACGCCGACCGGAACGAGCGTGAAACCGATCCACACCACGACCGCGACGACGAGCGCGATTCGGCGGTGCAGCGGGTGCGGCGACGGCCGGGCGTAGCCGAGCGTGCGGAGGGAGCTCCACGCGCCGTGATACAGGTGCAGGCCCAGCGCGATCATCGCGATGATGTAGAACGCGGCCACCCACCAGATGCGGAAGCTACTGACGACGTTGCCGTAAATGTCGGGGACGCCGTGGATGTCCACCATGCCGCGCGACCGCGATGGATCGATGGTCTCGGTCGTGAAGTGCAGAATGTGCGCGACGATGAACACGAGGAGCAGCACGCCGCCCCAACGCATCGTGCGTGACGCGAGCGTCGACACCTGCGGCTCGCGTCGCTGGTACGCGACGGGTCGCGCGGCGTGCGCGCGCTGCGTGAGCTGATACGCCATCAGCACGTGCAGCACGACCGATACGATCAGCACGACGCGCACGAGCCACGTCAGCTCGATCAGCGGCCCCTTCAGCATCGCGCCGTAGTTATTGAGCTTCGACTGCCCGACGAATGCCTGCAGGTTCCCCAGCATGTGGACGATCACGTAGCCGATGCCAATCAGGCCCGTGACTCCCATGATGACTTTCTTGCCGATCGTCGAGCGATAGAACGACAGCAGAAACATGCGAGGCTACAGCTTGACGGCCCGCATCGGCTCGCGGACGGCTTCCGCGCTCTTGGCGAGCGCCGCGCGCTCGTCGGCCGTGAGCTCGACCTCGATCACCTTCTCGAGGCCGCGGCGGCCGATCTTGCACGGGACGCCCAGAAAGAGACCGCTCATCCCGTACTCGCCGTCGAGCCACGCCGCGCACGGCAGGATTCGGCGCTGGTCGTGCACGATCGCCTCGGCCATCTGCACCGCGCCGGAGGATGGCGCGTAGTACGCCGATCCGGTCTTGAGGTGCTTGACGATCTCCGCGCCGCCGTTCCTCGTGCGATCGACGATGGCGTCGAGCTTGGACCGGTCGATGAGCTGCGTGATCGGGATGCCGCTCACGCTCGTGTAGGTGATGAGCGGCACCATCGTGTCGCCATGGCCGCCGAGCACCATCGCCTGGATGTCGCGCACCGACACGTCGAGCGCCTCGGCGAGAAACGCGCGATAGCGCGCCGTGTCGAGCACGCCCGCCATACCGAGCACGCGTTCGCGCGGGAAGCCGGTGACCTGCTTGGCGACGTAGCACATCACGTCGAGCGGATTTGAGACGACGATGAGGATCGCGTTGGGCGACGATGTCTTCACCTGCTCCGCCACCTGCTTCACGATCCCGGCGTTCGTGTTGAGCAGATCGTCGCGCGACATTCCCGGCTTGCGCGCGATCCCCGCGGTGATGATCACGATGTCGGAACCGGCGGTCTCGTCGTAGCCATTGGCGCCGACGACGCGTGAATCGAATCCTTCGATCGGGGCCGACTGCCATTGGTCGAGGCCCTTGCCCTGCGGAATGCCTTCGACGACGTCGACCATCACGACGGTCCGCGCGAGCTCCTTCTCCGCCACACGCTGCGCGGTCGTCGCACCAACATTGCCGGCGCCGACGACCGTGATTTTGTTGACCATGTGTGTTTCGCTTGATGAGTAAGTACGAAGCGAAACCTAATTGGAACCGGAGAAGCGCGAAACGGACGCGCTCAGCCGCCGATTTGCGACAGCGCGCGGAGTCCGCCGACCTTCATCTGCAGCAGCTCGTGCTCCTTGGGCTTGTTGGCGAGCGCGTCGCGGAACAACGGCTCGAGCCGGGCGCCCGCGCGAAGCGGCGTACGGAGATCGACTTCGTGATTTCCGAACAGGCACGTGCGAAGGCGGCCGTCGGCCGTCAGTCGCACGCGATTGCACGACGCGCAGTACGTGTGCGTCATCGGCGTGATGACACCGATCGATCCCGATGCATTCGGCCACTGATAGTACGCCGCGGGTCCGTTGCCGCGCGGCGGTCCCGCAGCCGGCGTGAGCGGCGCGATGGCGTTGAGCCGCGCGAGGATCTCGTCGCTCGGCACGACGTGCTCCCAGGTGAGCGAGCGCAGGTCGCCCACCGGCATCAGCTCGATGAAGCGCACGTGCCACGGGTGGTCGATCGTGAGCCGGGCGAGTGCGTCGACTTCGTCGTCGTTGATGCCACGCATCACGACCATGTTCAGCTTGATCGGATCGAGCCCCGCATCCTGCGCCGCGAGCGCCGACCGAACCGGATCGAACCCGAGGTCGCGCCGCGCGATGCCGGCGATCCGATCAGGCCGCAGGCTATCGACGCTCATGTTGATGCGATCGAGGCCGCATTCGCGCAGCAGTCCGGCGAGTTCCGGAAGCCGGACCCCGTTGGTCGACAGCGCGATGTCCGTGATTTCCGGGATCGCACGGAGCATTCGGATCAGCTCGTGAATCTGCGGCCTGATCGTCGGCTCGCCGCCGGTGATGCGCAGACGACGCAGCCCGAGTGGCGCGAGCTGGCGCACGACCTCGGCGATCTCCTCGTACGACAGGATCTCGGACTTGGGCAGCCACTGCATGCCCTTCTCCGGCATGCAGTACACACACCGGAAGTTGCAGCGATCGGTGACGGAGATGCGCAGGTATTCGATGGCGCGCCCGAACTGATCGAGCGACCGCGCTGGCTCAGCCACGGGAAGCGGCTCGCTCACGATTGCGTCTCCGCGCCAGGTGATGCATGAGCCGCGTGCCGGGTCGGGTCCACCCACTCGCGCGTGCCGTCGACGTAGTGCTCGAGTTTCCAGATCGGCACGCGCCGCTTGAGCTGCTCGATGACGTAGCGGCTCGCCGCGTATGCTCCGTCGCGATGCGGATGGCCAACGGCGATCGCGACGCTCGCCTCGCCCAGCTCGAGCGCACCCAGCCGGTGCTCGACGACGACGTCCGACGTACCGTACTGCTCGGACGCTTCGCGGACAATGTCGCTCATCTCGCGCTCTGCCATGCTCTTGTACGCGGAATACTCCATGCCCGTCACCGGCCGACCGTCGTTCACGTCCCGGACGGTACCGACGAACAACACTGTCGCGCCATTCGACGTACTCGCGACTTCATGCGTGAGCGTCGTCACATCGATCGGTCCGTCGACGAGGGCGGTACGCATCAGCCGCCCGCAACTGGTGGAATGATCGCGACTTCGTCGCCCGACGCGAGCACGTGCTCGGGGCGCGCATATCGCTCGTTTACCGCGAGCATTGGTCTCTCTGGCAAACTTTCCCGTCCACCATTCGCGAGCGACCGCACCCGATCGAGTGCATCGCCCGCCGTCGCCCCCGGATGCAACTCGAGCGCGATGGAGCTGGCGCCGAGCGTGTCGGCGTACGATGCGAAGAGGAGAACGGTGATCTGCATGTGTGAACGGATGCTGTCGGATGCTATTCGTAGGATAGCGACCTGGGAAGACACGAGCGGCTAGGTGCTGCGTTCGCGTTCAGGAAGTCGTTACGCCTCTGACACTTCCTCGAAGTCGTCCTCCATCTCGCTGATGTCGAGCCCCGCAACCATCGCGCGCAGTTCCTTGGAGGGCTTGAACACTGGAACCGGCCGCGCCGACACTTCCACCGGCGAGCCCGTCCGAGGATTCCGCGCCATACGCGTCTTGCGGTGTCGGATCTTGAACGTACCGAATCCGCGAACCTCGATGTTTTTCTGACTTTGCAGGGCTTCCTTGATCGACTCGAGGAATGCGTCCACCACTCGGGCGCAGTCTTTTTTGGAAATCATCGGCCCAGCGGTGCGGGAAATCTGGGCCGTGACTCTCTCGACCAGGTCGGCTTTGGTCATCGGAATGCCTCGTGTTCTGACGCCCGGGAGGATGGCGACGATGACCGAACTTAGCGCCGTTAACTCTTATGTGTCAAGAGCTTGGACCACTTCTTGATCCGTGCGAACGGACGGTTTCCAGGAAGTCGTCGAACAAGGGGCGGGCGTCGTGGGGGCCAGGCGCGGCTTCCGGATGGTACTGGACGCCAAAGATGGGCTTGGCACGATGCCGCAGACCCTCGACCGTCCCATCGTTGAGATTCACGTGGGTCACCTGCAGATCAGGTGCGCCCGGGATCTCCTTTTCGCTGCCCGCAACGGCGAATCCGTGGTTCTGCGACGTGATCAGCACGCGACCCGAGTCGAGCTCCTTGACCGGGTGATTTCCGCCATGATGGCCGTAGGACATCTTCACTGTCTGCGCGCCATAGGTGAGGCCCAGAATCTGGTGCCCCAGGCAGATCCCGAAGATCGGCACACCGCGATCGGCGATCGCCCGCACTGTTGGCGGTGCGTACGACACCGCCGCGGGATCGCCCGGCCCGTTCGAGAGAAAGATCCCGTTCGGCTGCAACGCCAGCGCTTCCTCTGCGGTCGTTTCGGCGGGCACGACGGTAACGCGGCACTCGTGCTCGGCGAATAGCCTCAGGATGTTGCGCTTGATGCCGTAGTCGTATGCGACGATGTGGAACGGCGCATCCGCATTGCCCCACGTGTATCGCTCACGCGTCGTGACTCGCGAGGCGAGATCGAGGCCTTCCATCGGCGGGCACGCGTCGAGCGCCAGCAAGGCCTCGCGGCTGGGCTCCGTTCCCGACGCAACTACTCCGCGCATCACACCGAGCGTTCGCAGGTGCCGAGTAAGCCGCCGCGTGTCAACGTCTTCGAGCGCGGGCACTCCAGCGCTTTCGAGCCACTGCAGCAGACCGCCCTCGGCGCGCCAGTTCGAGTATGTGCGCGAGAGCTCGCGAACCACGATGCCGGCCACCTGCGGCGCCGACGATTCGGGATCGGAGCCATTGATGCCATAGTTGCCGATCATCGGCGCCGTCATCACCACGATCTGTCCACGATACGACGGATCCGTGAACACTTCCTGGTAACCGCTCATGTTCGTGGTGAACACGACTTCAGCCACGGTGGGACTCGTGGTGGCCGTCGCCAGCTCTCCAAGAAAAAGGGTTCCGTCTTCGAGAAGAAGGAACCCGGGGCGAGAATCGCGAAGCGTCACGTTGAGGTTATGGCTTCTTGTTCGCCGGTTGTTGGGTAGTCGGCGTCGGTTGCTGGGTACCGGGCTTGGGCGCCGCAGTGTTTGGCGTCGTGGTCGGTGCAGCGCCGCCAGGTGCCGCGTTCGCCGGATTGGCCGGCGTGAGCGGAACCGGATTGGCCCCGCCAGCGGGGGCGCCCGAAGGAGCTGATGCCGGCGGAGGCGGCGCGAAAGTCTGATCGAGCACCGACTTTGGCGCGCGGCTGCGAGTCGACGCGATCGCGAGGAGGAACGAGAGGCCGAGGAACAGTCCGCCACACCACCAGCTTGCCTTGGTGAGCAGGTTGCCCGTTTGTCTCGTGCCGAGGAATGAGCTCGCCGAGCTGCTCACGCCACCGAACGAGGCCGCCATTCCGCCGCCCTGGCCGGACTGCAGAAGGATGGCTGCGACGAGCACGAGGCTGTCGATGATGAGCAGAACGAGTAGGATCGTGTACAGCATTTGAGGCGGGCTCTGTGTCGCGATGTGTAAGCCTCAAATATCACGACACTTAGCGTGCGTCGTCAAGTGTCGCAGATGGCGATCCAGGCCTCCACGTCGAGGCTGGCGCCGCCCACGAGCAAGCCGTCGACGCCGGGCGCGGCGAGAAGCGCCGTGGCATTCGCGCGGTTCACGCTGCCTCCGTACAGAATCGGGATCGTCTCACTCGCCTGGCCGACGCGCTCCCGCAGCGCGTCACGCATGGCCGCGTGCACGATCGACGCGTCGTCGGGCGTCGCATTCTTCCCCGTTCCAATCGCCCACACCGGCTCGTAGGCGATTGCCATCGACGCGATATCATCCGAGCCAAGCTCGCTGATGCCCGCGGCGAGTTGTCGCAACACGACCTTCGTTGTCTCGCCGTGCTCACGCTCGGCGAGCAGCTCGCCGACGCACAGAATGGGCGTGAGACCGCTCCGCACGCAGGCCGCCACCTTCTTTGCAGCTTGTTGATCGGTTTCACCGAACACGTGTCGGCGCTCCGAATGTCCGACCAGTACGAACCGGCCGCCGGCATCGCGCACCATCGGCGCGGACGTCTCGCCGGTGAACGCGCCCTTGTCTTCAGTCCAGATGTTCTGCGCGCCGACAGCGATGTCGTGGCGGGTTCCGAGCGCGTGCACCACGGTCGTGAGCGACAGCGCGGGCGGAAAGAAGACGATCGTGCGATCGGCCCTGGGAGTCCAGCGCGCCGTGAACGATGCGATGAACGCGCGCGCTTCGCTCGGCGCGTTGTTCATCTTCCAGTTCGCTGCAAAGACAGGTCTTTGCATCAGCGCTTGTCGTCGAGCGCCGCTACTCCCGGTAGCACCTTGCCTTCGAGGAACTCGAGCGAGGCGCCACCGCCGGTGGACACGTGGCTCATCGCGTCCTCGAGTCCGAGCTCGGCGACCGCGGCCGCCGAGTCGCCGCCGCCAACGATGGTCGTGGCGCCGCGCTTGGTCGCATCGGCCATGGCAGCGGCAACCGCGCGCGTGCCGGCATCGAACGGCTTGGTCTCGAATACGCCCATCGGTCCATTCCACAACACGGTTTGCGCGCCGCGGATCACGTCGGCGAACTGGCGCGCCGATTTTGGCCCGATGTCGAACATCGCTTCGTCGGCCGGGATCGCGGTCCGCTCCACGGAATGCGCGCTCTGCGGCGCGTCCAGCGACGGTGCGACCATGCCATCCACCGGAAGCAACAGCTTGTCGCCGCCGCGCTCGATCAGATCCTTCGCCATGTCGAGCCGATCGGGCTCGACGAGCGACTTTCCGGTCTCGAGGTTCGTCGCCTTGAAGAACGTGCACGCCATTGCGCCGCCGATGATCAGTCGATCGACCTTTGGCAGCAGATTCTCGATGACGTCGATCTTCCCCGAGATCTTGGCGCCGCCGAGCACGGCGACGAACGGGTGCTTGGGCGACTCGAGCGCGGCGCCGAGGTAGTCGAGCTCTTTCTGCATGAGAAGGCCGGCGACGGCCGGCTTGAGAAAGTGCGCGACGCCTTCGGTGGACGCGTGCGCGCGATGCGCCGACCCGAACGCGTCGTTGACGTAGAAGTCGCCGAGTTCGGCTAGACCTCGGGCCAGCCGCTCTTCGTTGGACTCCTCTCCGCCGAGGAAGCGCGTGTTCTCGAGCAGAACAACTCGCGCCGACGGATCGTGGGTTGCCTTCATCGCTTCGTCGGTGTCCGTCGACTCCACGAACTGAACGTGCACACCGGGAAGCAGCTCACCGAGACGCTTTGCCACGGGTTGCAGCGAGTACTTCGGTTCGGGCTTCCCTTTCGGGCGGCCGAGGTGCGACAGCAGGATCACGCGCGCGCCTCGGTCGAGCAGCGCCTGAATCGTCGGCAGCGCGGCGCGAATGCGCGTGTCATCTGACACGCGCCCGCCCTCGAGCGGCACGTTGAAATCCACGCGCACGAGCGCGCGCTTGCCGCGCACGTCCGAATCGGACAGGTCGCGAATCGTCTTCTTGTTCATAGGCGTGATCGCCCGATTAGAGGCGCGCCGCCACGTACCGCAGCAGATCGACACAGCGGCACGAGTAGCCCCACTCGTTGTCGTACCAGCCGGAGACCTTGATGAGCATGCCGTCGACCACGTTCGTGCTCTTGGCGTCGAGGATGCACGAGTGCGGATTGCCGATGAAGTCCACCGACACGAGCTCCTCGTCGGTGTACTGCAGAATCCCCTTCATCGGGCCGTCCGCGGCCGCCTTGAACGCCGCGTTGACCTCCTGCGCCGTGACCGGCTTGTCGACGACGACGGCGAGATCGGTGAGCGACACGTCGGGAGTGGGCACGCGAATCGAGATGCCGTCGAGTTTGCCCTTGAGCTCCGGAATCACGAGCGACGTCGCCTTTGCCGCGCCCGTGGTCGTCGGGATGATCGACATCGCCGCGGCCCGCGCGCGGCGCAGGTCCTTGTGCGGCAGATCGAGAATCTGCTGGTCGTTGGTGTAGCTGTGAATCGTCACCATGGAGCCGCGCACGAAGCCGAATGTGTCGCGAATGACCTTGACCATTGGCACGAGGCAGTTCGTGGTGCACGACGCGTTGGAGATGATGGAATGCTTCGCGGCGTCGTACTTCGTCTCGTTCACGCCGAGCACGATGGTGATGTCCTCACCCTTGGCCGGCGCCGAGATGACGACCTTTTTGGCGCCGCCGTCGATGTGCTTTTTCGCGCCCTCGGCGCTCGTGAACTTGCCCGTCGACTCCAGCACGACGTCCACGCCCAGATCGCGCCACTTGAGATTCGCCGGATCCTTCTCGGCGAACACCTTGATCTCCGAGCCGTCGACGATGATCGCGCCGTTGCCGGCTTCGACGTCGCCCTGATAGGTGCGGTGGACCGAGTCGTACTTGAACAGGTGCGCGAGCGTTCTGGTGTCCGTCAGGTCGTTGACCGCGACGAACTCGATGTCCGCCACGCCCTGCTGCCGCGCGGCGCGCAGCACCTGACGTCCAATGCGGCCAAAACCATTGATGCCGACGCGAATGGCCATCCGTTCTCTCCTGTGCGTTAAGGGCGGTCGCCAAGTGCGGGCGCCCGGCCGAAGGTCACGAAACTCACAACGCGTGCACCGCCATCGCAGAGCGCGGCAGCGCACGCGTTCAAGGTGGCGGCAGTCGTCACGACGTCATCGACGACGACGACGTGCGCTCCGCGAAGCGTGTGCCGCGCCGTCGAGCTGGCGCGGAACGCTCCTGAAACGTTGCGAAGTCGGTCCCCGGGTGTCAACCGCGTTTGCGTCTCGGTGTGACGCGTGCGCACGAGCACGTCCGTCCACATCGGCACTGCCCAGTGCGCGGCGAGCGGTGCGGCGAGCTGCACGCTCTGATTGTAACCACGCTGCCGCTCACGCTTGCGTGACAGCGGAACGGGAACCAAGGCGCACCGTTCTTCCAGCACGTCCAGCGGCCAGTCGAGCCGAGCCATCCGTGTCGCCATCTCGGGCGCCACGCGATACCAACCGCCGTACTTGAGCGCGTGCACGACGCCGAGGCCGATCTGGCCTGCCGCCCATGCCACGCTTCGCGCCGCGCGAACGTACGGTGGAAGGAGCTCGCACCAACGACACTTGTCCGCGTAGGTCGGATGTCCGCAGCGCTCGCACCGCGGCACCGGCAAAAGCGGCAACCGGGCCCAGCATCGCCCGCAGACGAGACCCGATTCGTGATGATCGAGCAGCCGCTCGCACACCGTGCAGGCACGCGGGAGGAAAAGCTCTGCCAGCGCGGCCCCGGCTCGGCGCACCGTGTTCGCCCACTCCGCTCCAGATCTCAGCCGCGGTCGAGCGTCTCCCACATCGCCGCGCGATCCGGCGTCAGTGCGAACCATTTCTCGAACGCGAGCGCCGCCTGCTCGACGAGCATGGTGATACCGTCCGCGGCTCGCGTGCCGCGTGCTTGAAGCGCGCGCACGAAGGCAGTCGCGCCGGGGCGGTACACGAGATCGATGACGACGGCGTCGCGACGCACGATCGACAGGTCGAGCGGCAGCGAATCGTCCTTGAGGCCGACTGACGTGGCATTGACCACAAGGTCGGCGCCGCCTATCACGCCGACGTCATCGACTGGTTGCGCCACGGGGCTGAATCGCGCACACAGGGTTCGCGCGCGCTCGGGCGTGCGATTGTAGACGTGGACGGTGCAGCCGGGCCAGGACTCGACCGCCGCGAGCACGCCCGCCGCCGCACCGCCGGCGCCGAGCACGCCGACCGTCAGGTCGTGCGGTCGCTCGCACCCGAGCGCCTGTCGCGCCGCCGCGTCGAAACCGCCGACGTCAGTGTTGTCGCCCACGAGTTGCCCGTCGCTGTCCACCCACCAGGTATTGACGGCGCCGGTGCGGCGCGCGAGCGGCGACAGCGCGTCGCACGCGGCGAGCATGCGCTCCTTGAACGGGATCGTCACGTTACCAGCGGCGCGCTCGCGGGCGAGCACGTCGACGACTTCCTCGAACTGCGGCGGGTTCACATCCACCGCCTCGTAGTGCGCGCGAAGCCCCGCCGCGGCGATCGCCGCGTTCTGGATGCGCGGCGACAGCGAGTGTGCGACCGGGTGCCCGAGCAGCACGAGGCGCTCAGGCGTGCTCATCAACCGGCGCCGGTGCCGCGCTCCGCCATGATCCGGTCGAGCACGCGGCGGATCTCTTCCTCGAGCTCGTCGGCGGTCGCTCGATAGACCTCGAGCTCGGCGCCGATCGGATCGCTGATTGGCCGCGTTCGCGTGCCGTGCGACGCGTAATCGGCGAGCAGATACGCGCGCCCCGATCCGCCCAGCGCCTCGATGCGCTCCAGGTGGTGCGGACCCATGGCGAGGATGAGATCACACTCGCGAACCAGATCGCGCGACAAGGTCTGCGCGCGATGACCGCCAAGGTCGAGGTTCCGTTCCATCCCGACGAGCAAGGCGCCGTCGCTCGCCGGCGCGCCATCGTGCGCGCTCGTGCCGGCGCTCAACATTTCGACGTCGTGGAGTCCGCGCTCGATCGCGATCTTGCGCGCGATCGCTTCGGCCATCGGGCTCCGACAGGTGTTGCCCGTGCACACGAACATGATCTTCATGCGGTCACGCGTCTCCGATCAGATTGGGAACGCTTTCGCGAAGCGTGCTGGCCGGGATCTCGCCGCGGCGAATGACCCGCGGCCGACGACCGGTGCAGTCGAGTACCGTCGATGGCATGGACGGCGTGAGTCGGCCTCCGTCGAGTACACACAGCTCGCCTCGCGCCACGGCGTCCGGCCACTGAGAAAGAATCTCGGCGGCGCTCGTCGCCGGGGGAACCCCCGGCCGATTCGCGCTCGTCGACGTGATCGCCTCCCCGTGTGCCCGAATCAGGCGGGCGACCGCCGGATGACTCGTCCAGCGGACGGCTACGCCGCCCTCGGGGCCACGCAGCCGCTCGGGCACGCGGTGCTCACCGCCCGAGAGAACGAGCGTGAGCGGTCCTGGCCAATGCCGCGCGACGAGATTTGCC
>Ga0310811_10002115_pt1 | contig 24779 bp, 19 predicted proteins | sample YCmetagenome_FD_207642 | JGI IMG/M metagenome (GOLD analysis project Ga0310811, IMG submission 207642) | Soil microbial communities from experimental microcosm in Duke University, North Carolina, United States - YC | ecosystem: Engineered > Artificial ecosystem > Soil microcosm > Unclassified ... | reverse complement strand
ATACTTTGTGCATAGCCTCTCACATAGTTCTATCGTATATAAACTCTTGTATATGTCCTATAGCACCCCAGTTTGAATATCATCTTAGATTGTCCTCATCCTGTTATCCAGACTCGAGTCTTATCAACTCTTGTCACCCTCCGAGACTTAAGGATCATATCCGATAAGTCCAACGCATCCGCCTCTATCTACGGATAGTCTATACTCTGTTAGTTTCTAGTCCTAGACTAGCCCTTATACTTCCGTCCGATATCCAGATGCCATCCGGATAAGTATACAATACTAATCCTTACCTTTGGATATGATAAGTATAGTATTCTGAAATAAGGGGCTATACTCAGGAAAGGGGCACAGCATACGAGCTGAGGCCGAAGCCCTTCGGATCCGATACCTTTTGAGTACGACCTTAACAGTCTGCTCAGAAATGCAAACCTTGAGGTACACCCCCACCATACCAGAGACAGCAAAAAAAACCCAAGGTCAAAAATACTCCAGTAACTTCAGCACAATCAGCTACAGTGCACACAGCACATCAAAACCTCACTCTCAGTGACTGGTTGACTGTTTTTGCATATGTTGACACACATCCAGCAGTCTCACAATCTGACATTGTGAATCACTTCAAAGCCTCCAGACAGGGGCTTTTATTTTTACACAATCGACTCTGTCATGGAAGCTAAGGGAATGGTCAATTTTGGAAGGACACATCGGTGACAATCCAAGTGCTTTGTCATTGAAATGACCACTATTTTTGTGGATTAGGCACATGGAGGAGAAGGGAGAGCAAGTCAATGGACCAATGGTGAAGGAAAAACAACAGAGATTTGAAGACTTGTTTGAAGTCCCAGAGGAGGAACAACTCTCAGGGGATGGGTGGCTGGCACCATTTTGTAAAGCCTACAAAATTTGTGAGCATTGACAATATGGGGAGGCAGGATCAGTTGACCTTGATGCCATTGAAGTTGAAAAAAACAATGCAGAGAAATCTTATCAGAATTTGCACCTCGAGATTGGTGAAATTCTGACAAAACAAGTTTCTTTCCTTTGTAAGTGTCTGAACCCTTGCTTACTTCTTCACCCAAGCTCATGTCTCAATATCTGTACTAGTGCACCACCAGATTGCAGCCTTTCAACAATGCAAATGAGCAGGAAAAAAAGACAAATTTTGCACAACTATTGGCCTTGCCTGCAATACCAATGGGAGCGAGAAATTCGAAGCGATCTACATTGGAAAGGCTAAGAAACCTCGATGTTTCAAGAAATTATCACCTGAACAGCACAGATTCTATTATCACAATAACAAGAAGGCCTGGATGACCATTATCCTCTTAAAAGAGTAAGAGACTTAATAGTTTAGATCAATCAAGTACTGACTGGATACCTTTATACAAATGGATCAAGAAATTTGATTATAAGATGTGCTGTGAAAATCGACATGTGTATCTATTTGTTGACAATTTCTCCACACACACGATATCTTTCAAGCTGACAAATGTACAGCTTGAATTTTTCGAGCCTAATATGTCACTGTTTGTTCAGCCTTGTGATGCAGGAATCATTCACTGCTTTAAGGCACTGTACTGCCGCAATTTCTGTGTGCGTGCACTTGATCTTGATAAAGCAGGTGAACATAACATTTACAAAATCAATCACCTTGAAGGGATGTTGATGGCTCATACTGCATGGAGAGGAGTCTTGTCAACAACAATCAAGAATTGCTGGGATCACACCCAAATTCAGCTGTATGTCAATTTTATTTCTCATCCATATCATTGACCTCAGTCATACACCATACTAGAGATGCTACACTAAATTCTGAAACAATCTCTCCAAGTCAATTACCACATGCAGACCCAGCTGCTTGGCATGTTATTTGAGATTTCACCATAACTGATATGTCATTGCCTGATGCAGAGGCACACATAAAAGAGATACTTGGTACTCATTATGTTGATGGTGATTGGAGGCCTGCTTTGAAGGCTGTGATGGATATGGAAGGGGATTCTAATGTGGCCATAAGTGCAGTTGAACAACTCAAGAAAGCAGCTTCTCACCAAACTGGTCTGAAAATTCAAATTCCCACATGTCAGCCTTTTCTTGCTCAGCTCACAGCCCTTGAGGATGAAGTCACCACATCCCTCCATGATTTGATGGCTTGTAATCGCATTTTTGGGACACCACTGTCTATGGACAAGTTTCTTGAGCCAGCTGAAGAACAAGAAGTTGGAGATTGTGTGTTTGAAGGTGGAGATAAGGAGATTGTTGCTGCAGTGGGCTGGGAGATGGCAGGGAAATGGGGTGAAGTGATTGAGGTTGAGTCCAATGAAGAAGAGGATATCAAACCAGCGATTTCCCACACAAAAACACTAGCACTGTGTCAGCAGCTTGAAAGGGCTTGCCTCCAGTTTGGAAATGCTGATTTGACACTTCTATTTGAATTGTTGAAACAGATCCATCTTTTTCATGCTGAGCTGCGACACGAGGAGCTTCTACACTTGACACAGACTATAATAGATGCTTACTTTCATTAGATATGTAGTATATACTTGTGCCAGCAATGCTCTACTGCATGGTATCACAATTTGTCACAAGTGTGACATATGTACTAATGCATAAATCTTATAATGCATAGGGTTGAAGGGGGTCCTGACATTATGCATTATGAGATAGTGTACTGTATTGGCATAGCTTCATAGAATGTGAGACAAAGGAGCATCAAGAACAATATTTGATATAACAATATATAATGCGATGATGTCAAACAAGACCACAACTTGGAAATCTACTCCTCACCATCCATACCATCCATATTGAGAAAAGCCATCACAGACTCATGTGATCCTACTAAAGCGGTGCTGCCATTGGTCCAGAGTTTCCTTGTGAGACATGTGACTTGGACAAATGGGTTGGTGCAGCACAGAAATGGACTTACTGAATAGCCTCAAAAATGTTGGCCATCATTTTGTGAAACATGTGTAGTGTGGTCACCTTTATATCCTTGAGAAATTTCACATGAAAAAAGTAGACCTCACTGAATAGATTCCCAGTAAAATTGAACTTAGATGGGGATCCATTACCTTCCAGAAGAGCATGGCATACACCTACACACACATTGTTAGTCCACACAAATTTGGAGTAGATCAATAAATATACTGAAGTACTGGTTAAAGCAACAATTGGAACTGTAATCTCAGGCCATTGGGTCTTATTCTTTGAAATCTCCTTGAAATGGTCTGAAAATTTGACACCAACTGATTTTAGCCTGTTAAAGTAGTGCCCCTTCATTAGATATGGCAAGATGTCAGCAAAGTACAGTTGTTTTAGCTGTGAGATGGGGTCATTCTTCTCCTGGAGTGTGCATGGCACTGAGCAAATCAAAATATGTAACACAGAATATATCAACCTACATTGAAATGCTGTTCATAATGGTATATGTGGGTAACCAGCAAAGCCTTTGCAGTGTTGGCACAATCAGGGCCAAGACAATAATATGATGACACTTGAGCACATGCATCATCCTTCAATTCAGTGCGAAAAAGTGGCACTTGGGCTTTGATCTGTGAGTGAGGTTCAACCAACTAGTAATATTGGAGAGAGTACAACTCTTAAGCATATCAGTGTGGCAAGAGCTATTACATATAAGTCATCAGTCTTGAGGTGGTGCTGGATGGGCAAAATACTGCAGGTGCAAGCTGCTGTTAAGAGTGCATCCTGTGTAAATAGGCTCTTCTTGGTGAGCTCCAGATATCTGTTGACAAACATCATGTGAACTTTAGCCTCCAATATGGCTCTTTGGACCACGCAATAGGTGTCAATATCTTGGTCTGTTAGCTTTAATGTACTAGCATCAGTCTGTATAAGTCTGGGCCTTTCAGAGAAATTAATAGCAGCATGGATATCTAGGTCATCCTCCCAAGATTCCTCAGAGTCACTGTGGTCATCTGACACCATGACTGTTGGTTCCTCATCTCACACAAGAGCTTTGATATCTGCCCAAATGGGTGTCTGCAGAGTCCTCAACATCCCTTGAACATAGAAATTATTATGAGAGAATTTTCATTCACCTCATCTACTTGTTTATAATCATGTGCAGTCTGAACTTTTGAGTTCTGAAGGGCCACCATTATTGGCATTGAAGTTTCAACATGGTGGTAGGTATTTTGAGTTAACTTACCTTGGTAGCCCTTGGTTGAGATGATGAAAGGGAAATGGTTCAGCTGTCCATGTCAGGTTCTTTGAAATGGCTCTGTGAGGCCAGGTTGCTTCAGTCAAACAGAGGTTGACCTTTTTGGCCTTTGATACAAACACTTAGGTCTGAGGGAAACCAATCAAAGATACAATCAGTTAAGATGAACAGTAAAAATGACACTTACTTCAGCTGCCAGTGATAAGAACTTTACCATGGACTTCTCTTCAATTTCCTCCTCACTGTCCTCTCCTGAGGTATTATAACTGGCTTGGAAATCCTCAATAGACTCATCTGTCAAAAATCCATCATCAATCACCCATTGGGAAAGCCTGACTATTCTTTTTCTTTTCTTGCCAAACCTGTATAGCTGCTGAACTAAATTAGAGATGCCATTAGATTCAAAGTAACTGAACTTTCATCTGTATATGCTTGACAGTGCTCATGCAGCCTTCATTGGCATTAACATCAACATCAATGTCATCAACACCAACATCAACATCAGAATCTGCAGGTGGTTTGGTGACTGCACATACCTGGGATGCATAGATTAGTCAAAATCAGTCCAAATCAGGGCTCACCTCAGTACTTCTTACTACTATGTTCTTCTCCTGTTGAGTTGTGACCTTTGGATCCCTCACCTACAAATTAGCACAATTCATATTCATATAAGTGTACTAAGACTCTGACTCAACTCAGTGCAAAGACTTACCTCAATGCTTTCTAGGTGCAGGCCCAGGGATCTCCGAGTCTGTAGTGTAAGTGGTGCTATGTAGCAGCAGCCATACTTGGTGGCAGACACATGAGTTTTCCTTTGTGCAGGTGTTTTTTCATGGGCTTTTCTGCAGTGGGGTGCTGATACTGTTTTTATAGTCATCCAAACTAGACAAGGTATCTAGTAAGTGCTGCTCAAATTTCAACTGGTTCAATTAAATATTCACCTGCATTCTCCATAGCCTTTTGTTTGCACTCTGTTCATCTGGTGCAGTAATAGGTATTCATAGCAGTTTTGATTCATTATAATGGTAAGACTTACTCCTGGCAGGCCAACTAGAACCTATATTATCACTGCATAACATGCTAACCTGCAGGGTATAGTTAACAACTGGATATATTTCAAGTGGTAAAGAATGTAATGAGGTCTCCTTCAGTACTAACATTTATATGTCTTGCAGGGATGCCATGCCATTAGTGTCACAGGTTTCCAAAATGAGCACTGCTTTTTAATATCTCTTTTGTATTAGTCCAGGTCCATGGCCTGGGCACTCAACCTAGAGACACAATGTATCTATTTTCAGGGACAAATGAGGATGAGACTGCACTAATACTGTATTTACTGAGATAGAATTGCTAATCTAAATACAATATATCATTGAGGAGCAGGCTAAAGCAACAAATGAATCACTTTACAGTCAATTGTACATGGCATTGTCAAGGATAAGAACATGAAGGGACACAGTGTCTCTAGTTTCAGAAATGAATGAAAACAAGACTGCTAATATAGTGTCTCCTGAGTAATTGCTACTGTAAATACAATATATCATTGAAGAGTAGACTGATGAAGGGGTGTTCTTGTACTAATTAGTTGGTAGTGATAGACATTGTGATTGTGTACTGGTATGAACTGAGCTGAAACAAACTACATGTACTATGCAATATCTACTGTACCCTGATCATCATTATGTCCAGTTAAGCCAATAAATTGGTCAATAAGACCTGTGAGTCTCCAACACTGAGCATGTGAGATTTTTGAATGTTGAACAAGATGTTCTGGACACCATTCAGGTCACCAATATAGTGCAAAATGTTGTTGAAAGTTTCCTTCCCTTCAAGCTGTGTGAATGAAATAACTACTAGTAGGTGGGGTAGCTGTTCCCACAGCATTAGCTTCACAGCAGCTGCAATAGCATGGTTGAGTTGGTTGAGTTGGTCTGTTGATGAGGTAGAGAGGAATTCAGAGATGCTGATGTCACTGCACCATATAAGTGGACACTGACATGAGATATCAGAGGATTGTTAAGAACTCCGCCAATCATGGTGATGTTCCTGTCCTGAAAAAATAATTGAAAAACTGTATTTGGAAACAAAATTTAAACATACTACATCAACTGTGAACTTGTGCATGAAGGTCAATGGGTTCTCAGTATTGTTAGTCAATGTGGTTATGACATGAGCCAGAAATATGTCTGGTGTGAGGACAGAATCTAGTGGGGGATAGAAACTATAGCCTAGACCAAGACAACTCTGTATAAAGACCAACAGCTTCCAAAAAATATTGTTCCATGTGACCATCACTTACTGACATTGATTACTTATTGTCCTGATTGTTACTACAAGAACAAATGAATTAGTATTCTCAATGACTAATCTGTAAGATCAAACATACTATTCATACCCAGCATAAACATTATCTCAGAAATCACAAGAGAAACAAGCACTGCCCTCTTGCTATCAGTACTGGACATTGCAGATGCTGTAAAGAATAATTGTGTAATTCTCTTTTTATGTGATCTACAATCTGTTTTTTTGACTGCAGGCATGACATTGATGACAATGGGGGCTGGCTCATTTTATTCCTAATGACATTGAGTATTTTCATTCTTATGATGCTTTCCGCTTATTCTATATCAATAAATATGCTGATCACCATGTGTTTGAGATATTGACAATTAAATATGAGCGGAGTAACATTGAGAGGCATGCTCACCTGAATGATTATGTCAAGGTAATCATAATTCAATAGCAACACTGACACGTCCAATTTGCGCAATGGTACAATGTCATTTGTATTCTTGAATAAAACTTGAAGGGACAGGTTGTAAGCTCCAACCACTAACCCCCAAGCACAGCCCTGGGAGTCCCTGTGGAGCTTTTTGACCAGCCCTTTCAGCCGTGCATGATCCCCCTTCCTATGGTAAGTCTTAATCTCCTCCAACTATCACTAACCTAGGATTGACCATCTTGCCAATGAACTTCACCCTCTCCAGCCTTTAGCCCCCTTCAAAAACCAAACCAAGTACTCCCTTGCCCTTTAATATGTCAGTGCCTTGCTTTGTTACACCTCCCTTATATGTAATAAAGGTCTGTCATCACTATTAGCCACTAATACTCTTCAAACTGGACTTGATGCTATCTATTGCATCAGCATCTGCATCAATCCATGTATGAGCATTGACCATATCTGTGAGCATCATTTTCAGAATGGTGAGCAAGTTGTTTAGAGTTGAAATTTCCAGTTGCTAACAATGTTCTCACACTTCCAGGATGTCCCATATGCAGTGTGGCTCACTCTTCCAAGTGGTAGCTACTAGAACTTAGTCTCATTCATGAATGTTTGAGGAGTGCTGCTGCAAGCAACCTTGCATGTTATTCATAGTTGTAAAATTTTATTTACTTGTAATCTACAATACACTTTCATTTTCCTTGTTTATTTACTTTTTGGTGCTTGTTACACTTTTGGGCACTTGTGAGTGCTTGTGAAAGAGAAATGACAAGTGAATAAGCAATAATAAGCAGCAACATTTTGTGACAAGTGGTAAAAATGGATGTTAAGGAATTTGTAAATTTATAGATGTTGATCAAACATGTGCAGGATGATTGCCACTCTACAAAAATGAATCTTAGCAGCATATTCAAATCAGTCAACCATGAGGTACCCTTCTTCATGAAGGTCATGTCCATCACTATTCAAGACATGCATTTTCCTATTCTTGCCTGCCAAGCAAAATAGGGGTTCAAAGTGGACACCAATAAACTGAGTGTCAAGATGTATGTGGGCAGTGTCAATTAAGCTCTTCAATCCAAAGCCCTCAGCAGGATGGGTGAAGCAGGCATTTAACATGTAAATGCATGCAGCACCAAGTGCCAATGTAGCACCCAAATGTACCCTGGCATCCACTTTTGACAAATGCACCAGAATGTCATGTGCCATGCTGGACCCTCAACTTTAAATCCACTTATCCGGATCGCTGGATCTGAGATTTGGATCTTAGATGATCTATCTTCATCTCCAGATACCAAACTTGATATCAGCGCCCAACCCCATTTGGAATCCCCCTATCTCTGGACTTTGGTTACTTGTATTTCTCTTGTGATTATTGATCCATTACATATGTTTCATTTCCAACTTCATTATTAGTGATCTGTTTGACTTAGTAATAGACTTTCCACATGCTTTGTACATAGCCTTCTACTTTGCTGACTGATCTCTATATGTTACCTACAGTATATAAACCTCCTGTAACTATTGGATATACTTCAGTTTAAATATCAATTTAGTTCCTGCTCATTCCTCTGTCCTCCGGACTCAAGCTTAGTCTCTTGTCAACATCCGAGTCTTAGGATTGTATTCTATAGACTATATCTTCGACTCTACCTTAGGGTAGTCTATCCCTTGTCTGTTTCTAGTACAGATATTATCCAGACTAGTCTTAATCACTTGTCCAAATCATATCCAAACATTTGCTGGATATATCTCACATTTCACATCCAGACATCAGATATCCACCCTTGTCAAATCTGGATACCCCAGACGACACTTGTTAGCTCTAGGAAATTAAGGGTACATACTTGGAAAAGGGGCACAGTGTACGAGCTGAGGCCAAGCCCTTCAGATCTGCCTCCTTGTGCATGCGACCTTAACACAGAATCAAATGAATGGTAGTGAGACAATAATATATAAAATACCTGAAAGAACCAAATTTTTTCTTTAACTTGAAGATGAAACAAAATGTCAAGCAAATGGGCTCTTACCACTACACTCTCCTGTCAATTGCAACAACACAGCACTGAATGAGGTCTCTGGGGAGAGTATGCAACCATTTCAAGGCTTTGTCAAAAGAACCCAAACCTTAGCAAAGTGCTCCAAAATGTGCCAAGTCACTTCAATGGTGTTGAATGCAAGAGAGCTTATGAGAACCCTAGTTAATGCAGCATTATAAGATGGTGGCCATTAAGCTCTTCCCACTTCAAGCAGATATTGTGAGAGAGGGGGCACAATGGAGACAATTCTTATTGTGTCTCTGTGCTCTGGTTTTTAAGTTGGTTGCAGCTGCACACTATCCAGGTTTGACATACTTAGCTTATCACATAGTACGGCCTCCCCTCATTTGCATGAAGATTAAATGCAAGATTTGTGTGACTGAATTAAGGTCAGAAAAGACCTGGTAGATTGCTATCATCTTGGAAGCCCATATATGGTTCTTGACGTGAGAACTGAATGAATACATGTTGCTGAGTATTAGTAGTAGGTCCATGCCTAAGCTGTATAATGACCAAGTTAAGATTGTTGCATTGTTTAAGCATACCAAATACTGATCTCACAGGGTCCATTGTCATGTTAGTAATGTAAAGTGTTTTTGAGTGGGCACTTACTAGTTGTGTTGTATCTGCTAAATCTGACTTGGACAAACAGATTGTTAGACAAACATTTTGACAATAAACAGAATCCTCAAACTGAGAAAAAGAGAAAGAGCAATAAGGATCATTCAAGACTATGATAAACATAGATATGTTGCTCATTCACTTGCTCTTTGGCTCAGAAGCATACTAACTTTGTAGGTGCATTAGCTTTACTAATTTGACTTATAATTAATGTCAATCACCACACTATGTGCTCAGCTGCATACATATACAAAAAGCTTCTACCTGGTGTTAATTTTACTAAACATTGAATATTCAACCAGTGTCCATCAATGTCTATCATCTAACTAGTTTATGTGTTGGCTATTGACATGTTGTATGCAGACTTCCAGTATGGCCACTGCCATCTATTGTTGTTGTACAAATCTTTCTCAAAGTCAGCAGACCTATTCATTGTCATTGTAGCTAAGGCTGTATTGTGTGGAAGAATATTTGTTGTGTTATCTTATGTTATATAATATAATTTTATGAGCTAGGTCCTTCTGGAACATACATATACAATATTCATTTTGCAGTCAGGTTTCTACTGCTTCCCAACAAGCTAATCATAGAAGAAGCTATGAATACTGAAATGCTGTGAGAGCATATGGAGGGATAGAAGAAGTGAGCTATATGAGTGATGGTTTCACAAATTGTGGCCACATCCTTATGGTCCTCAAAATTGGAACAAACTTGCAGTTCAAGTCCCATGCTTACAGCCACTAGCTCCCTTAATATGGAGGGGACATGCAGATTGCCATACATTAGTTGATCTTATCACTCTTAAAAGTAGATTTCCTGAATATATGCACTTATTGCTGCATTAAAGCAGCTATTTTGACAGCGACATCATGCAACCTCCTTGTCCTATATCCTCCTGTGCCACGTTCTTCTGAGGCACCCACCCTCTGACACAACCGCAAGTCAGAAATCAAGTAAATGTTCAATTCAGTTGTGAATTATCAAAGCCTGCACTACTTTTGGCAGAGCATAATGATTATCCAAGCTATACTTGTGATTGTTCAGTAAATGACCAACCTGATCACTCAAAAGGATGGAAGAAAAGTGGATAGTTTTCAAAAGACCTTGCACATAATCCTGAGTCTCCTCATCTCTTAGCACAAAGACTCTTCCATTTGGAATGTTGTGTATGGGGACCTGAATTTCAGCACCCTAATTCGACATGGTCAGGGTATATAACCACAACCATTGACTTCAAACATGTCTTATCTCAACATTGTATGCATAACTCTTGATATGACTGTCCTTACTTAATGTCTTCTTGAAGGAAGGGACAGGCCTGATTTGGCAATGAATGTGACACTCCAATGACTAAGTCAATGTCATAAGTGATAGTGGTCTTAATGAAGGAAAATAGAGGGACAATACCTTACTGGGCATTCAGGCAGATGTTGCACCACTCAATTTTCTTCTCTACCTCTGGCCCAAGCTTAGATTTTTATGTGAGATTGTTGAAGTTACAGTTTAAGATAAAGCCTGTACATAAATGATGTCAAAATAAACATTATTGAGAAAATGAAAGTCAGGTGCAGGTTCTGATGGAGAATTCCATGAGTCATGATTAATCAAAGCTTGAAGGTTAGTGTTACTAAAGTGGGTCATATGAGTATTGAACATGAGTTTATAAGGTGACAAATTCACCATAACCAAATAAAATACCTAAAAGAACCAAAGGTTTTCATTAATGTTAATATCCTTTATCCAAATAATACCATCACTACATTGTTGATGTCCTCTGTTTTGTTTACACCTGTTTGAAAAGAGGTTGACTTCATAAACAACATTTGTTGAATGCTGTATTGCCAGTCATGGTTAGCTAGGGCTAAAGAGTTACCCTCTTCTCTAAGCTTTGAATAAATTCACCTATTCTACATAGTAGCTAGATGACTCAACTAGTCCTTACTTTTCAGAATGCTATCTCCTCCACCACTGGTTGGTTGATTTTCCAATATTAAACATTGATGATAGAAATACTCCCTAACCAATATGTGAGTCAATATTCTGTCTAGTTGCTATGCCTAAGAAATTAGTGATAGTCATCAATATAAGGACTAATAAAATTTTATATATGTGATTGATTACACAAATGGAATATAGCAACTTGAAGTCCAGATAAACTGCATGACATTGATTGAGTGAAATGGATACAGCTGCAGTGAATGTTATTTGTACTCACCCAAAGTTTTAAGGGGTTTGTCCTAAGGATCCATAAATATGACCCATATTAATTTATATTTCTTGCTATTATAATGATGGAATTTGCAATTGAATAGAATACAAGTAAGATAGTGGTCTTGTGAATTTGATGAATATCATGTACATGTGACAAATTGTGACACTGTAGATAAGTGTTGCAAAGGTATGCTGAACAGTGCTGATCTCATGCTGAAGCATGCTATAGTAAGTAGAACTTGAAGAATTTGGTACAATGAATACCATAGATAGATTGAGAGCAGCAAGAAGCTTAAGTAGTAAATGAGTTATAGCATTAGTAGAAGATGTGTATCACATGAATTAATATGTTGTTAGGAGTGTATGACAGTCGAACTCCTCCATAATGAATTGTAGGATAACACAATGGCCATAGTATTTCTTTACCTATGCAGCTTACATATCATTCAAGCCTTTCTGATATGCATCAATAAATCTAGCAGATCACATAGCAAAGCTTAAGATTGGTCAGCAAATTTCAAATTAAACAAGGCAGTGCTCACTGTCACATTAACTCCATTGGAACTGCATCAAGTGATTCAATAAAATTCCATTCAAGAACTTTTTCTAATGAAGACTGATCCTTCATTCAATACAACCATTTTGAAAAGCCCTAACATTGTTCTATAAAGTTAAGTTCACACTAAAACTTCATGCACAACACAAGGTTTTGAGATGTGACTCCACATTAACAAAGTCTAGTTGAACATACATCAGGCAACAACAGCAACAAACTCTCTCATCATTAGTTGGAGTTGGGCACTTGAATCCTTGCATTCAGTGTAGAGCTTGGAGGCATTAGTATGACCATGCTCAACTAAAATCTGAGCCAAGCCCTTGAAAAACCTGGCTTTTAGATGACCATTAGAAAACTACAGTGACTGGGGATTGCCATTTGAGAGCCTTGCTTCAGCCATAGGGATTTTTCCTTTCAATAACTTTCTATCAGGCCTGAAAATAGTGTTGCTGTTGGTATCATTAAGTGTTCTAGATACCTCCCAAGTTGCACCAGAGCATTTTTGGCATTTTTTGAGCAGAAAAAACATCCTCAGCTTGTTTGAGGTGCATGGTTGCATTGTTGAAAACTAGAACATGGTTTTCATGTGAGTACCATTTTTCTAGGATGTTCATTGCTTCCTCAGCTCAGAAGAGGATTTGAGAACTTTCCTTGTCATCTGGAGAGTGGAGCTATCCATAGTCTGCAGAGACAAAATCAGTGACCATCAACAAGGCATCTTTCTCTTTTAGTTGAGAGATTGTACCTTCAGAACTATGCACCCATCTTTGTTTCCATCAATTATGGGCATAAAAAGTCAACTCATCATAAAACCACACTATGAACTGATGTAAGGAACAATGCATCTAGCTATCGATTTCAAGGTCTTACAGGCTTAAACTCCAACACTCCTATCATCACATTCAGAATGTGTGCTAGGTGCACCTACACACCTTGTGTGCACATCACGCCTTTTGCACCTTCCTTCTTACCTTCATGCACTCATCTATCCATTCATCCTTGCTGATTTACTAGTGAGTCCCTTCATTTGATTATGGAAATGCTTACTTCAGACCCACCTGCACACTTATCTATATAGTTATATATGTATAAATCACTAATACTTGGGATCACCTACTACTTGACTCAGTACCATGCACTATCATGCTTAAGATACAGTATATAGACCCTAGTGGACTTTAGTTTGCATGCTTCACACACCCTCCACTCCCTAGCATTGGTTTGATTTGAGATTGATTGAAAAAAAAACATTCATTATAACGCACCTTTGCACTCTCATTGATCTGTGCTCACATCTCTTGTCACAAACTGTGCCTTCTGTGTTTTCTGTGCTATTAATGCATGCACACTCAGAGTACCCACTCTTGTTGAAAGAGAGTTCCTTGTCCTAATTTTGAGGTTCTCCCTCTCAGTAGCTGTCCTATGGGTTAAGTATAATTCCTTGTGCCTTGGTCTTACTGCAAAGTTCTCCTACCTACTCAGTTCCCCTTTTTTATTCCCATAGTAAAGCATCACCCTTCACCAACAACCTAACAAAATTGTACTATTGTCCTCAGTGTCCTCAACAATAATGTCTTCCTCTCACTTCCACTTTGTTATCTATGTCTGGTAATGATTCCATGCTGATAGAAAAGCATGTTGCTGAAAATAGATAACATCTTCCCACTCATGTTTATCAGAGTACTACCCAAGATTACCCGGACCAATAACTTGATCAGGATGTTTCTGGCTGAGATAGAATTGTCAGAGAACAGAGTTGTACTATTGGGCAAATGGAAGAAGCATGAGGCATGCTGATAACTGTGCTATGTATCAGAGATAGCTTAAAATTAGCAGAATACCTCAGATAATAGCAAGGCTGCTGTATGTCAGTGCATAGCTGCTATGATATTCCCAGAGTTCCATAACCTAAATCCCTCTGTTACTGGAGACTGTGTCAAGCATAAGTACAAGCAGTAAGTGTCTGAGTCTCCTATAATCTATTTATAAATTCAAACCATACTTGTAGCTTGACTAATAAATACAAGGAACTAGCCACATGCCTTTGTACAACTGATAAAGGTGTCAATTATGACCCTGATGACAATGAGTCTGATAATGAAGACTATGTTCCTGCATGTAATCCTGATGATATAACAACTTTAAGGGCCAGAACTATTTTGGGTATGTAATCTGCATCATTGTGATATTTATCTGATGTCATGTAGATGAGATTGAGAAAGAGTGAATTTTTTCTCCATCCTTCATTGAATTTTCTCATCTTATCCCAATATCACACCAATCACTATCACTACTAATATTGGGCCCCATGGCAAGAAGATAGTTTATGTCAACCTTCAAGTGATAATAAAGGGGATACTACCAAATTACACCTGATCAGCAGACACAAATACAGAGCCTTCATCATGCTCTCCAGGTAGATGCAACTCATAGTGCAAACTCACTATCTCATACTCTCCAGGTAGAGGCCTCTGAAGGCTTCATCATTTTCTCGAAGTAGTATTGAGGAGGCCAAACAATGCATATCTAAGGTCCCAAAGAAATGTTCTTTTGATGAGACATTGATCAATATGCAAATATAAGTAGAGTCATTCTGCTGCTTTGCTTCCTCCTCATTTATTATATTGTCCTGACCAAAAGGAAAGTCATGTGGGCCTTGACCCTCTTGCTCTTGAATGTGAGTATGTTGGCAGCAAAATATTCCCCTTGAACTATACCCTCAACATCTATGGTAAGATTGTACAAAATAATTGCAATTATCATCCAACAACATGCTGTTCTATGTTGGCATTTTGAGTTGATGTTTACTTGAAGTCCCTGTAATGACTGCTAGCAACCTTTCAAAGCTCCCATACAATGCTCTGAGCATACCAAAAGATGTGCAACTACATTATCAAAATGAGCATTCTCTGGCAAGAGGGAAGCAGGCCACTTGTGGACAGAGATAGTGTGTTTACTGGTAGGATATGCAGAGTCTACCTAGGCAAATTCATTATCCTTGAAGAACCAGTTGGTATTTCAGTATGCTCAAAAGCAGAAGCATCATGTACAGAACCTGTGAGACTATACATATAATCCACAATACAAAGATTAGATGGTAAATTTCTAACCTGTTAAATTAATCATAATTAGATGTTCCTATAGATATGTACCACTACCTTACCTGCAGGTTGAGACCATAAGTTTATTTGCAGGTATAGTTTATATCTCCATTAAGGCTTAATTTAATATACAGAACAACAATTGTCCCATCATACATACATTACCTACCCTTCCCTCCAAATTCCTCAAAATTCAAGCTAATGATCTATCCATTGCTTTTCAATCTCCTTCTCTTCTGGAGTTGGTAAGCCCATAAAACATTATGCAAGGATTCAATAGCAGTAAAGCATTGCTTTATAAACAACTCCACCATACCCTGTATAATCCCTGCATGGCAAGTAATATTTTGCAGAGATCCTTCATTTCCATAATGACCCATTTGGTAGAGTATGATAGCAAGCTGAGTCTGGACAGGTGTTTGTGAATTGTTGGAATAATTATAGAATATGTATATAATGATCTTCAATCAAATCAAGCAACACCTCAAATACAGTTGGGGAAATGCAAAACATACTGGTGAAGTGATGATAGTCAGTCTGGCTTTGAGCATATTCCCAAGTAAGATGTAGACTACCAGCTTTAGCAACAGGGGATTAGCCTTGCAGGTAGCAAGTTTGTTAGATGACAAAAATACAAGATATATCACAGTGTAGTTGTTGTGCTGCTTCTTTTAGAGTTACTTCAGGGTGAAATAAAGTACAGAGAGCTGTGAATAAGAGGTATGAGTGCAGATATTAATTGTGCAAGGTGTAACAAGCCATTTATCTGATTTAATATGCTAATTAAGTTACTCAGACTTTGTTGATTATTGATTATCTAAGGTTACCATTTTGGGTGGTGGTGTGTGTGTGAGGGGGGTTGTGTGCATGTGCAGAGTGTGGTGTGTGACTAGACTTATGACCAGTCTGTCTATGAGGTAAACTGTTGATGGATGGACTGGTAAATCTGGGTTTAAATTTGGATAGTGTGTACTTTGGTATCATTACATGATCTTTAGCCAATCAAATAATGATACTTTTGAAAAAACAAATTGACACGATAAATGAAATGGTAAAAGAATCAATGTTTGACTTTGACATGTCAGTGCTGCTGCACTTATGTACATACCTATTCTATGACTTCAATGGATATGAGTACCATCATCTGTGCTGTGCACAAAGCATCCCTTTGCTTGTTCACTGATATAAGAATGATTTCTAAATAAATACATTAAAACTCTTGGTGACAAGGACATGGAGAAAATAATGCTGTGGTATGAACACTGGACTGAAATTTGAGTCACAATGATGTTGCAGGCCTTATTTGTAAGTCCAGGTGATTAAAATGCAAAAAGAATGACAATAAACTGACACTCATAAAATACTGCAGTCCTTGACTTTATTATTTGCCTTTGCATATTCAGATTGCATAGCACTTGCAATGATGTGGCAAAGTACAGGTGCCTTTTCACATATCAAAGAGGCTATGTCATTTTGATATTGGATGAGAAGAGGAGCTCAGGAGTGACACTTTGAGTGTTGCATGAAAGGATCATTTGATGTTGTCCATTTCACAATACACAGTATTACACACCTCAGGCATTACTTTTCAGAACCAATAAGAGTCTCTCAAATCTGTGTGGTGTTCACCTTCAGTCCAGCCTCATATGACTTCAAATTCATATATATGACACAGCTAGTACCTCTCCCAACTCCACTTATTACAGTCAAGCATCAGTCTTGCAGCTGGATTTAGTCACCCATCTCAGCTGATGATTGGTCTTGGATGGTCCAGTATGAAGGGGTAATCCTCTCAATGAGGTGATGTTGATGAAGATCCACTACTTCCACTTCAACCAAGGACCAACCATATCTGTACCTGAGGAAGCCCTATCTGTCCATGTCCTGCCCAAAAGTCCACCTAACTCTATTGGTGCATATTTATCCCTATATACTTGCTACTGAATACATTACAGTCATATTACATGTTTTCACAAGTCCACAGCACCATATAGTCTTATTATATAGTATGTCTTGCATCGCATATGTCACTACTAGATTCACCTATATGAACCCAGACAGTCACACAGTAGGATAAAAGGTGATCCTGTACTTACTAGAGACTTACTTCCCTTCCCTTGGATGGTGCGCATAGCTTTGAAGTCACCCCTTAGTATAGTTTATTCCTTAGTCTTGTGCAATATATTCCTGTTTGCTGCTTCACTTTAGTTCACACACCAACCCCTTGAGTGCACACTACACAAGGGTCCTCTTCATTAGGCCTGAGTATCCTGGACCACTACTAAATTCCCCTAGATTAAGTCTTAGTGTATTTTGGTCTTGGTTTCTTCACTCTTGCTCAGTCTTGCCTCACTCAAGACTCAACTCAGCCAAATTAACTTTGGTTGGGTGATACTTGCTAAAGTTCAGAGTGGACCAGTTTTGGTTATCCCCTCCTTCAGTTCAGACTTCAGTCTCAATCTCAGACAGAGGCATTCTTTTTGGTCCAGTCACTTAGTAGGAATTACCATCAGCCTTTGGTCTTGCTAATAACAGCTGATAGTCTCAGTGGTGGTCATGCTCAGGGGCCTCACAGATCTTAACTCCTTCCATTGGTCTCACTTGCTCTTATTGAGAAGGAAGTGCTTCATTAGCAGTCCCCTGTTAAGGTTGTACTCAAGGGTTATCAGATCCAAAGGGCTTCAGCCTCAGCTCATACACTGTGCTCCTTTCCCAAATACTGCCACATATTTCAGAGTTGTATACATAGTATATCTGAAGATCCAGATGACTATCATATGATATCTGATGATAGAGGCAGATGCATAGACTTATCAGATACAATTCTTAAGTCTTGGAGGGTGGCAAGAGTTTATTAAACTTGAGTCTGGTGAAGGGTCAAAAATTCTGCTGGGATGCAGAACAATGTTGGGTGGATGCTGCCTAGCTGCTATTTGACCCAAGGGCTTCTGGACTAGGCTCAGGGTGAGAGAGAGAGTGTGTGTGTGTGTGTGAAAGTCTAGCTAGTAAATAGAAGTATAGGGCAAAGATTTGAACATTATGTAAGCAGTGAAAATGCGGACATAAGCAAGGAAAGTAAGTAAGAGAAGCTAAGTAAAAACTGTTAATACAAGATGGTCACCTAGCGACAGCAAGGCTGTGATTGTGATGTAATACAAGAGAAAAGATACTGGGGCCTACACTTTATTGTAACAGGTGGAAGTTTGTTTAGCCCATCTCTCACAAAGATATCAGTGAAATCATACAGGTAGAATGGAACCAATTCTTCAAATGACTTCTTTTCTATTCTGCCTCTCCATGAGCACCAGCCATAGCAAATTGCTGGGCCTTATTACTAAACCCAGGGTGGGTCATAGTGAGCTTCTGCTCAGCTTTTGAGGTTCCATCCCAGGTTAGAGGAGTGTTGAATGATACATTTTCAATGATACACATTTCCAACCCATTATATTGATACTCAATGAGGATATCATCATCATGCAAAAGATAGGTGGAGACATTGTTTACAGCTGGTTCATAATTGTGCCAGATATCTTCTTTAGTATCAAAGATTTTAGATGCTTCATCAGGGACTTCTTCTATGGAGGCAGTGAAGGGGATCATGGAGTCAATACATTCAGGTTTCACTGACTTAATGGGTGTCACAGTCATGGAGTCAACACATTCAGGTTTTGCAGATTCTCTCAGTAGCTTAGAATGAGCATACTTGGGTTCCTTCTTGAATAAGGGTGGGAGTCCATTCTTCTTTTGTTCAGTGTCAACATCTTCTTCAATCAAATCAGATTTGGAGGTGTGAGAGAGTGAAAGAGTTCCAGCCTTCCAGTGAATCAAGGGGTCCATGGCACACAACCAAGGGATGCCAAGAAAGATCTGATTGCATCTCCTAAGTGAGTGACATTAAACTTTCCAATCATGGTGCAGTCATTGATTTTGACTGTCAGAACACAATAGTGGATGATGGGTCCACTTTTAGAAAGGCTTTCATTGATGGTGGTAACTTTGAACAGTTTCAAGAGGCAATGAGTTCAGATCTTATGGAATTTAATGAAGTCTTCAGAGATGAAGGTACCAGCTGCTCCAGAATCAACAACAGCTGTGGTTTTGATAGCATCATTGTCCTTATGCTGGGGTTTAGGGTTTGGACAGTGGAAGCAGCAGTTCTTGCTAGAGTTATGAGTGATGGTGGTATATGGAATCATATTTCTGTAGGCATGAAAAGGCCATATTTACATGAGCTGTCCATTGATCATTTGCACTATGGAGTTATATGACACTTCCCTGTATAGTGCGCCAAAGGTGCATGCTTTCCCATGCTTACATGCTTCCCATGCCTGCACTTAACGCACATTCCTGTGCTCTATTGCCTATCATCCAGGAGGACCAATCCATGTCCAAACACTCCTCTAGTATGACATATTCCATGCTGCACAAGTGTAACAAGGACTGCAGCACTATTATATGTCATTATATACTATTGTGCATGTTCTCCCTATCCCTTCCCCATCTGATGAGATTTTACTTAGTATAAAGCCTGATGGTAGCACTACTATTCCCGATTACTCCCCTTTACTGTACTTCCCTAGCATTTGGGTTTTACTTTAGAGTAGTAGTCACCATTAAGGCGCGCACCCTGTGGTTATCACGTTTTGGCTTAGATTAGATTGCCTAATCAAGCCTTGCTTCTTGTCTGCTCTGTTTTTGCTCTCACTTTACATTGCGCTTGCTTTCACTCATGCTGGTTCATGCTCATTATGAATCCCTACACCACTCCTTGCCTTCCACATCACTTGTGCGCCTTCATGCACCCACACACACTATAGGTGCATGCCTTCCCATGCTTCACTTATCTTAGCACACACTTCCCACACTCTGCTTACTGCACATTTCTCATTGCACGCTTCGCACCTCTCCATATCCTTGTGCATGTCCCCTGTCTACTTGAGTTCTCTCTATTTCTGGTTCTGTGTGTGGTAGCAGTCCCCTTTAGGGTCAAACATGCCTGTCTCAGGCATAGCAGCCAAGGTGCAGCAAGACCCGACATTCTGCCTCACCAGCAGTGTTGTTGATCTCACATCTAGAGATTGATTGCGCACACCACAGTCAGTCTTGGTGCCTTCACCACATTAGATCATTTTAATATCCAACCCACACAACCAAAACCAGCTATGGCTGATGATGACACTCACACTGATAACAATCCTGAAGAAGGAGAAATAGTTGAGATCAATACTCACACTATGGATGATAGTGGTGTTGTGGATGTGACAGATGATATGATAGTTGACCAGCCCCACATGGAATCACTTGAACCATCACCTTCTGACTGTGGTCCTAGCAACACACCTGATTCATTCTTACTTATTCCATTGCCATGGTGGTGCCAATGACCACAGCCCCCTCCCATCTCAATTTCTGATGCATGTGTCCCAGGAGTAATATCATTAAACTCTCCTGAGCACTCACCACTGTCCAATAAAAATACCCCTGATAATTTTCTGTCTTTTTTTACTGATCTCAAGGAGTCTTCACCTAGCTGTCAGTCTATGCCTATTGACTCGGACAACTTGAACATTGGTGCCAGCTAAGCACTACAGTCTCTCCACATCAGCTCACTTAAAGGAAGTCATGAAAGTTCACCTTCTCTCACTGCACAACCTCATCCATCTCAAAGCACATCACCTCAGTTTAGCCGTCCTCCCTCCTTATCATGCAAATGCCCTGGCAGCAATGTTCTTGACCAGACCACAGAAAAGATGTCTCAAACAGCAGAATCTTTAATGCTGCACATCAGTAGCAAATACAAGGGTCATGCTGAGCATGAACACTATAAGCACATGAAACTTGAGACCAAAGTTTGGGCTCTTGATCTCAAGGCCTGCAGTGCTTGTGATGAGCAGGAGCATGCAATGCATCTTGCTGAATAAGACCACATCCACCATCAGGAGAGGATTACTCAGCAAATGGAGTTTGTGTCATATCCCATACATTTGTGCTTCTCATCCGAAGTTCTGGATGTCAGATCTGATCAGATCCGATCCACAGATCCATACTGGATCCATCGCGATAAGCTTCTTCATTCATATCCTGTTCATATAACGTTAAAGACTGCTTATTTCCTCCATTTAGTATATCTTCCCTTCCAGTATATCGGTTATGCTTACTTCTGGCTATGTTTTACTGATCCATTCACTTGTGATTAACTTCCAGCTTATGTTTGACTTCTAATAAGTGTTGCTTATACATTGCGATACTTTGTGCATAGCCTCTCGCATAGTTCTATCATATATAAACTCTTGTATATGTCCTATAGCACCCCAGTTCAAATATCATCTTAGATTGTCCTCATCCTGTTATCCAGACTCGAGTCTTAACAACTCTTGTCACCCTCCAAGACTTAAGGATTGTATCCGATAGTCTAAACACATCCGCCTCTATCTTCGGATAGTCCATACTCTGTTAGTTTCTAGTCTTAGACTTGTCTAGACTAGCCTATATACTTCCGTCCGATATCTGGACGCCATCCGGATAGTATATGATACTATTCCTTATCTTCGGATAGGAATACGATACTAATCCTTACCTTCGGATAAGTATATGATACTTGTCCCTACATCCAGATATCATATGATAGTTGTCCGGACCTTCAGATACGCTACAATAGCCATCCGGATCTTCAGATACAATAAGTATAGTATTCTGAAATAAGGGGCTATACTCGGGAAAGGGGCACAGTGTACAAGCTGAGGCCAAAGCCCTTCAGATCTGATATCCCTTGAGTACGACCTTAACAGTTTGCGAGAATTGAACTTGAGCTGTCTCATGCATGTCAAGAAGAGGAGGAGACTCAGATTTGTTGAATTGCTATGGAGCATGGTCTTGATCAAAACTAAAGTACTAGGTCTGTACTATGGCATTATACTAACTGTTAAGCAATGCAAACAGTCCTTGCTCAAGAAAATAAGTGTGAGTACACACAACAAATGCTACAGGTTTGAAACAAGCACTTTTAGTTTGCTGAGCTCAAGCACAAATTTCCCTCATTGGGTACTAAAGAGGATGAAGAGCTTCTACTTGACAAAGGGAGCAGTGAAGAAACCCAAGATCAAAACCAACTGTATCACTAGACTCAAGATATGTACATTCTAATTCCTGGATGCTAACAAGGAAGGCAACTGTGTCTTTAATGTGTTGCGAAAATCCTGCCCCACACTTCCAATGTAAGTCTGATCACCTATTGCACCACCCTCTTGTTGATCATCCTCTCCATCAGTTTGCCTTGGCCTCCAAGGTTGTTTGTAGAAAAGCACATTTCAGTCTGTGTGATTCAATTTCCCTTGATTTTGACAATCAAATTGTGCAGAATTAAGCATAAACAGATCCACATGTTTGCATAGTCAAGGTCATTCTGACTTTGGATTGGGATGTGAAGCTCCTGCAGCAATTGCAACCAGCCCTTGATAGAGCCAAAAAAAAAAAATGCTCAGAACAAACACAGACCTAGACACTTGGTAAGGACTATGAACATGTTTCATGATCCATACTCACTGATGACAGGTTTTGACTAAATGTCTTTTGATCCTCTGTCAAACTCCCTCCTGGTGGCCATTTATATGGTGGCACACACCAAGTTCATGCAGCATATGCCAAGTCTGCCCACAACCACTCCCCTGCACCAAAAAACATCTCAGGATGCCAGGAAACTCATGTTTGTGTGAATACATTTGAGTCATGGAGACTCCCAGGTACACCAATGACATAGTCCACAATATGAAGGTTATGAGGGAATATGACAACCTTTTTAACTGTAAGTCACTGTGTTGCGTGCCAAACTGATACTTACCTGGGCTGTTAGAGAGTAGTCCGAATTCTTGTCAAAGAAACCTTCCCCATGCCAACCAGGTTTCTCATATAGAGGGGACAGAGTCCCATCTACACAAAGAAAACCTCTGTGCCATTCGTGACATGTCTTTTTTTCCACATAAGCTTTCACCTGCTCTCATTCAATATGATCTTCATGGTCAAGTGGATCAAAATGTATTGCATGGTCATGATATTGCAATATTGCAATCATCACCCATTTGTAGCAGTTGTAGATGGTCCCCACAGACACTCCAGCCCAGTCATATATATCTTCCATTATTGCAACATTGCCATAATGGCCAACACCATTTAGAAAAATGGCAAGCTGGACTGCAACAGGGAGTTGGGGGTTATTTGAGTGGTCATAGAAAATCAGGTGTTCTTGAATGAGTTTCATGAGTTCATCAAACACATCTGCCTCAACACGAAGCTTGCGGCAATATTTTTCAGGTGAGAATAGTGCCCACTCCTCCAGCAAGTGCAGCTGAGGTGTACAATTCAGATGTGGACAGACATTAAGCACCCGACACTTCTCCACTTCATCATGCAGCACACTGATTGCATCAACATGTAGGGGACTCAGGCCACGTCAGTGATGCAGTCCATATACTGATATCCAAGTTGCTACAGCCACTGGCAGCATCATCAGGCTCTGATTCCTTATCAGAGTCTGACTTGTCTTCATCTAATAGCTGATCTATCATAAACTCAATCAGTTCCATGTACCATGCAACAGTAAGATCATCTTTGGTTTGTTTGAGGCTGCAAAGTAGCTTCTTTCGATCTGATTCATGGGGCATATTGATGGAGTTGCAGAATGCTATAGCAGATTGCACAGATGGCACAAAGCTTGGGGTTTATTCATCAGTGTCGGAGCTTCAAGTACTACTGGCAACTCACAAATTTTTGACGTTCCAGATTCTACAAAGTCAACTTTGATAACCACTATTGAAAAGTGGATGAGAATTAATTACAAACTCTCAAATGGATGATTCAAACTGTTGGCATTATGCATTGACATTAGAGAGAGCAAAAGGAGGTCCTGGGATGCCCAGAAGGCCATTGCAAATATGCAACACACTGTGACTTAGCAGACTTATCTAAGCAGTGTCTAAGTCCTAAACAAGGTTTTCCGTCATGTGACGACTCCAAAGCGTGCACTATCCAAATTTAAACCCAGATTTACCAGTCCATCTATCGGCGGTTTGCCTCATAGACGGACTGGTCAGGAGTCTAGTGTGCGACGTGTGCGCTCAACTTTGAGCGTCCCTAAAAGGGATGCTTGATGGAGCTGTCCACAGAATGATATTCTCTCACCCGCATCAGGACCACTGTTAGCAAGCGACATACTTATGCCGCGTCAGCTTGCTGTGTGGGCGCTCAGTTGAACTTCTGCGGAATTGGCAACAAAAGACGGGCCCGCAGTGTTTATCATCCCGTTTATCTGACTTTCTCCCTCGTTTCAGCAGGACTTTGGACATATCGT
>Ga0310811_10002114_pt1 | contig 24782 bp, 21 predicted proteins | sample YCmetagenome_FD_207642 | JGI IMG/M metagenome (GOLD analysis project Ga0310811, IMG submission 207642) | Soil microbial communities from experimental microcosm in Duke University, North Carolina, United States - YC | ecosystem: Engineered > Artificial ecosystem > Soil microcosm > Unclassified ... | reverse complement strand
ATCGACCTGCGCACCGCGGTCAACGGCATGCTCGCGCAGCGCATCAACGAGCCCGACCTGCCGTGGCCTCCCGCCGAAGCGCAGATCGACCGCTTCCTCACCAAACTCGTCGGTGTCACCGTGCCGGACGACGGCGCAGCCCACTGATACCGCGGAACGAGAGGGCCGGGCTGTGTTGTGAGGCGTTGCGGCTTCGCGATCGCCGGCGCCGGCACGGGTGATGGGCGCGCGGCTACTGGGAGTGGGAGACTGGGTATCGGAGGTCGCGAATCGTGACGATCTCACCGAGCGGCGTTGCCCGACATGTCTCGCACGGCTGGGCTTGATTCGTCCGTTCGCCGATTGCTGAGGATACTGCCGCGTTCGGGGCGAAGTAGGCGGCGTCGAGTGTGAAGGTGTGGCACGTTCCGCTGCTCGCGGTGTGCACGGGATGGGCTGCGGGTGGGGCGATGGGCTCACTGCCGGCAAGCTCTTGACGCCAGCTGCGCCCGCCGGCCCAGGTTGTGATCGTCGTGTGCGTGCTGAGTGCGGATGCCAGAGGAGTAGATGATCAGACCACCGCGAACAGTCTGCGCCACGTCATGCACCGCCCTCCGGTCCGCACGTGCCGAACTCGCCGGCAGTCTATGTGCCGGGTTCTGGCGGGCATCTGTGGGGCAGATCGAGTGGGATGGGAGTCGCTGTGCCGAAACTGACCGCCGACAGCTACGAAGGACTCGTCGCCGGGCTGCTTGGACGAACGGTCGTCGCGGTCGACTACTACGTGCTGACGGGCGGTGAGGAGGGGACGGAGCCCGACGAGTGGGATCACGGAACGTGGCACGAGCCCACGATGGGCGTCGAACTGACCATGGACGACGGCGCCAACTACTCGGCGGTGTGGGGACACACCTTCGACTGCTACGGGCTCGAACTCTACCCGGCCCCTATGCGCGAATTCCGCACCCGCATCGATCAGCCGGGCGGTTCGGCGCGCGTCTCAGCCGCGGGCCACCCGCTCTGGGCCGGGATCATCTTCGCCCCAATCGAGTCCTGTCGGATCCAGTGGTGCGCCGAAGAACAGGGAGCTGTCACGCCCGTACCCGACGCGGTCATTCTGCGGACCGCCGCCGGCCAGGTCTGGATCGCCGCCGGACGCTCCGCCGCGTACGAGCCCGACGGTTCCTTCCACCTGGGCACCGACGATGTGCTCGTCATCTTCGAGGCGGACATCGCAGCTCGGGCCGGGCTCGGAGTCTGACCTGTCCACGGCCTACGGCGCGTCCGCTTCGACCCCTCGGGGCGCACGCAATCGCGCCGCCGTCGGGTTCCACGCTCGTGGTCAGCGTGGCAGAAGGCGCTCTTCCAGCGTTCGTGGCAATGGATACGCGCGCTCCGGGGGAAACAGCCGCTGGGCTTTGGCGGGGTGCCCGGTTTGAATCAGGGCCGCGGCCTTGCGGACCTGCGGCGTGAGGTCGGCGAGGCTGACGACCCATTCGTCGGTGAACGTGCGGATCAGGTGGCGGCCGATGCCGACTTGGATGCTGTAGTGGTTCAGTGCCGCTCCGCGGGGTGAGCGTTCCGGGTCCCATTGGGCGTGGACGGCCGCCTGGGTCACGGCCGCGGGATCCGCGGTGGTGAGTACGGCCTGGGACAGGGCCTCGTGCCACCCGTGCCGGGTCATGCGGACCGCGAGGATTCGCTCCTGACCGGGTTTGCGCGCCCAGTTGCTGCGGTGCATCAGCCACAGGAACGAGGGCTTGATCCAGGTCATCCGGTGGAACGAGACCGGGGCGACGAAGCTCCCCGCTGCCAGCGCCGCGTCCGCGATGGCGGGCGCGTGCGCCTGGTAGACCACGATCGTCTCGCCGTCGTAGTCCGCGCGGATCTCGTACTGGGGTGCCACTCGCCGCACCCTGCCAGATGCTGCGCGCGCGGCGCGAGCCGTTTTCGTCGGCCCGGCTACTGCTGCTGTTACTGCTGCTTGAGTGGCTGGGTGAAGCGCAGGAGGTTGCCGGCCGGGTCGCGGAAGGCGCAGTCGCGCACACCGTAGAACTGGTCCATCGGCTCCTGCAGCACCTCGGCGCCGGCGGAGCTGAGGCGTTCGAAGGTGGCGTCGCAGTCGTCGGTGGTGAAGATGACGCCGCGCAGCAGGCCCTTGGCCATTAGCTCCGCCATGGCCTGCCGGTCGTCGGGCGAGGCGTTCGGGTCGGCGGCGGGCGGCTCGAGCACGATGTTCACGTCCGGCTGCGAGGGCGAGCCGACGGTCACCCACCGCATCCCCTCGTAGCCGACGTCGTGGCGCACTTCCAGGCCGAGCACGTCGCGGTAGAACTCGATCGCCTTGTCGTGGTCGTCGACGGCGATGAAGCATTGGGAAAGCGTGATGTCCATGCCGCTCACCTTACGGCCGGGCGGCGTGGCCCGCCTGCGCTCGCCGCGTGCCCCACCTCGTGCGGCTGCGACTGTAGCTGCGACTGTGGGTGCGTGTACGGCTGCCCCTGCCCGGCGCGCACCGGACGCGTGTGGATCTTCACCATGCACGCGGGGATCGCGGCCGCGGGCTCGTGGTTCTTGGCGCGGTAGGTGCTCGGGCTCTCCCCGACCAGTTCGGTGAAGCGGGTGCTGAAGCTGCCGAGCGAGGTGCAGCCGACTGCGAAGCAGATCTCGGTCACGCTCAGGTCCCCGCGCCGCAGCAGCGCCTTGGCCCGCTCGATGCGCCTGGTCATCAGGTGGTTGTACGGCGTCTCGCCGTACGCGGCGCGGAAGCTGCGGGAGAAGTGGCCAGCCGACATCAGCGCCTCGCGCGCGAGCGCGGGCACATCGAGCGGCTCGGCGTAGTCGCGGTCCATCCGGTCGCGGGCACGCCGCAGTCTCACGAGGTCGTCGAGGTCGGGCCGTCTCACAAAGTCAGTCTTGCATAGGGGTCCGACAGGCACGGGTTTGACAGTCGAGGGTTCGGCGGAACCGATCAGGATTCGAGAAGCGGCGGCGGCGGGCGCGTTCCTAGCATGATGGCCATGGACATCACCATTCACTGGACGTTTCTCCCGCACACCGACCCGGACGCCTCGCTGGCCTTCTACCGCGACGTGCTGGGCTTCGAGGTCCGCAAGGATGTCGGACAGGGCGCGATGCGCTGGATCACGGTCGGCCCGGCCGGGCAGCCTGGCACCTCGATCGTGCTCGAGCCCCCGGCGGTCACGCCCGACTACACCGACGAGGAGCGCCGCACGATCGCGGAGCTGATCGCCAAGGGCAGCTACGCCCGCATCACGCTGGCGACCGCCGACCTGGACGAGGTGTTCAAGAAGGTGCAGGCGGGCGGCGGCGAGGTCGTGCAGGAGCCGACCGAGCAGCCCTACGGGCTGCGCGACTGCGCCTTCCGCGATCCGGCGGGCAACCTGGTGCGCATCAACGAGGTACGCTGACCGCCCGCCGTCCCGGGGCGCGGACCGGACGCCGGTCCGCACCCCGGGACGGCGCCCGCCCCGCTCGCGAACCACCACCAGAGCCAGCACCGCAGCCAGACCCGGAACAAGACCCTGAACCGGACCCAGAACCACCCGGATGGAGAGAGACGGATGGGCAAGGCCACGACGAACTCCCCGCGCGCCGCGCAGACCGAGGCTCCGTCGGCGCACGTCGCCGACAGCCGCGACCTGATCCGTGTGCACGGCGCGCGTGAGAACAACCTCAAGGACCTCAGCGTCGAGCTGCCCAAGCGCCGGCTGACGGTGTTCACCGGCGTCTCCGGGTCCGGCAAGAGCTCGCTGGTGTTCGACACCATCGCGGCCGAGTCGCAGCGGCTGATCAACGAGACCTACAGCGCGTTCGTGCAGGGCTTCATGCCGAACCTGGCCCGGCCCGAGGTCGACGTTCTCGACGGGCTCACCACGGCGATCATCGTCGACCAGAAGCGCCTGGGCGCGGATCCGCGCTCGACGGTCGGCACCGTCACCGACGCGAACGCGATGCTGCGGATCCTGTTCAGCCGGCTCGGCAGGCCGCACGTCGGCTCGCCCAACGCGTTCTCCTTCAACGTCCCGACCGTGCGGGCCGCCGGCGCGATCACGGTGGAGCGCGGGGAGGGCAGCAAGGCCGAGAAGGTCACCTTCAACCGCGCCGGCGGCATGTGTCAGCGCTGCGAGGGCCGCGGCAGCGTCTCGGAGATCGACCTCTCCCAGCTCTACGACGAGTCCAAGTCCCTCAACGAGGGCGCGATCACCGTCCCCGGCTACACCGGCGGCGGCTGGAACTCGCGGCTCTACATCGAGTCCGGGTTCTACGACCCGGACAAGCCGATCCGCGCGTTCACCAAGAAGGAGCTGCACGACTTCCTGCACCGCGAGCCGACCCGCATGAAGATCGCGGGCATCAACATGACCTACGAGGGGCTGGTCGGGCGGATCCAGAAGTCGTACCTCGCCAAGGACCGGGAGGCGATGCAGCCGCACGTGCGCGAGTTCGTCGACCGGGCCGTGACCTTCACGACCTGCCCCGACTGCGAGGGCACCCGCCTGAACGACGCCGCCAGGTCCTCGAAGATCGGCAAGGTCGGCATCGCCGACGCGTGCGCCATGCAGATCAGCGACCTGGCCGAATGGGTACGCGGCCTGCGCGAGCCGTCGGTCGCGCCGCTGCTCGCCTCGCTGCAGCACACACTCGAGTCGTTCGTCGAGATCGGGCTCGGCTACCTCTCGCTGGACCGGCCCTCGGGCACCTTGTCCGGCGGCGAGGCGCAGCGCGTGAAGATGATCCGCCACCTCGGCTCGGCGCTGACCGACATCACCTACGTGTTCGACGAACCCACCATCGGCCTGCACCCGCACGACATCCAGCGGATGAACGAGCTGCTGCTGCGGCTGCGCGACAAGGGCAACACGGTGCTGGTGGTCGAGCACAAGCCGGAGGCGATCGCGATCGCGGACCACGTGGTCGACCTCGGCCCGGGCGCGGGCTTCGCGGGCGGCACCGTCTGCTTCGAGGGCACCGTCGAGGGCCTGCGCGCCAGCGGCACGATAACCGGCCGGCATCTGGACGACCGGGCCTCGCTGAAGAAGTCCGTGCGCACCGCGTCCGGCGCGCTCGAGATCCGCGGCGCGGACACGCACAACCTGCGCGAGGTGGACGTCGACATCCCGCTCGGGGTCCTGACCGTGATCACCGGGGTGGCCGGGTCCGGCAAGAGCTCGCTGGTGCACGGCTCGATCCCGCGCTCGGCCGGCGTCGTCTCGATCGACCAGGGCGCGGTACGCGGCTCGCGGCGCAGCAACCCGGCCACCTACACCGGCCTGCTCGAACCGGTCCGCAAGGCGTTCGCCAAGGCCAACGGGGTCAAGCCGGCGCTGTTCAGCGCGAACTCGGAGGGCGCGTGCCCGGCCTGCAACGGCGCCGGGGTGATCTACACGGATCTGGCGATGATGGCCGGGGTCGCCACGACCTGCGAGGAGTGCGAGGGCAGGCGGTTCCAGGCGGCGGTGCTCGACTACAAGCTCGGCGGGCGCGACATCAGCGAGGTGCTCGCGATGCCGGTGCAGGAGGCCGCGGACTTCTTCGCGCACGGCGAGGCCCGGCTGCCGGCCGCGCACACGATCGTCGGCCGGCTCGCCGACGTCGGCCTCGGCTACCTGACCCTCGGCCAGCCGCTCACGACGCTCTCCGGCGGCGAGCTGCAGCGGTTGAAGCTGGCGACGCACATGGGCGAGAAGGGCGGGGTGTACGTGCTCGACGAGCCGACCACCGGCCTGCATCTGGCCGACGTCGAGCAGCTGCTGGGCCTGCTGGACCGGATCGTCGATTCCGGCAAGTCGGTCATCGTCATCGAGCACCACCAGGCGGTGATGGCGCACGCCGACTGGATCATCGACCTCGGTCCCGGCGCGGGCCACGACGGCGGGCGGGTCGTGTTCGAGGGCACGCCCGCCGATCTGGTGGCCGCCCGCTCCACCCTGACCGGCGAGCACCTCGCGGCGTACGTGGGCGCCTGACGGATGCGGGGCGCCGCGGCGGTGCTCACGCGCCGCCGCGCCGCCGCGGCGGGAGGGTGCGCGGCGGCCGGCGGCGGTCTTCGGCGGCCCTCGGCGCCGGCGGGTCGAGCCGGGGCCGGTCACGCCACGTGGTCGGCTGCGTGACCTGCGGTGACGCGTTCGGGCCGCCGGGGTGCGCGGTTGGCGGCTAGCATCGGATCAAGGGCCCGGGGAAAGGCCCGGGCGTGGGCGGCAAGGCAGCGGGAGGCGCCATGGCCACGCGCGGCAACGGGATCGTGCTGCGGATCATAGGAACGGACCTGCCGGGACGCAGTTGCGGCCCGGGCGGCGACTTCCCCGGCTACGACGGCATCCACGTGGCGGTGCAGGGCAAGGACAAGCCCTCTGAACTGCTCGATCCGCAGCCGGGCGACGCCGAGCGGGTCTCCTGGTCGCTGCCGTGCACGGTGACCACCGGCGCGGACGGGCTGGTGCTCTCTGGCCCGTACATCCAGAACCGGCTCGGCGGCCGGTTCGTCTACCTCTCCTGGGTGACGATCAACGGCGCGGGCAGGGCGACGATGTTCCGGCGCGGGAAGCTGATGCTGGACGCGGTTGCGCCGGCGTTGCTGGCGCAGGCGGTCGAGCACGGGCAGCTGCGGGCGCGGCTGACGCTCACGGACGCTAAGGGGCATCCGGTGTGCGCGCGGCTGGTGCCGCCGCTGGTGCAGTGGAGCGCCGAGGCCGCCGGCTGAGCCGGATCCCGACCGCCGCACGACCTCTCGCGCGAGCCGCCGCGCCGGCGCCTCGCCACCGCCACGCGTCGCACACCGGTCCCGCTGGGCGCGCCCGGGCCGAAGCCTCACCGCGCGACCCGGCAGCCCCTGGCGTCCTGCGCGCTTACGCGCGGGCGCATACGGCCACTTCCGCGCCGGGTTCGCCCGGCGAATCCCGAACCCTCGCGCACGCCCGCGGCGCGCGCCCGCGGGCCCCTGCCGGAGGGATCGGGTGGTCATTGCTCCCCGCGACCGCCCGAACACCCGTACACGGCCCGCGGGACGGTGTGGTACCACACCGGTGCCGGTCAGCGCCGCCGTCCGGGCACCCCGGGGTGCTTCCGCGTCCACGCCGCGTTCACACCGAGGTGCGTCCATACCCGCGGGCAGGGGCGCATTCGGCCCCGGTGCGCTGCTTGGGCCGTCGTCGCCTCCTGAGATAGCTTCCCGGTCAGATCCGGCGCCGCCGCTGACCGCGGTTGCCGTTTCCAGCCGGACCAGGGGAGCTAATTTCAGGGGAGGATGCCGCATGGACAAGCGGTACGAGGCGTACTGTCTGGCCGATCCGCTGTTCTACGACCATCCCGCGGCGCGCGAGGATCTGGCGCCCGCCTATCCGCACACCCTCCGCCCGGCGCCGGCCGGCTGGAGCGCGGGGAGCACCGGGGACTGGTGGCGGCTGCTGCCGGACGGGCACCGGCTGCCGGACCAGGGATGGAAGATCCACGTCTCGGCCACCCCGTCCTCGGCGCCCGCGGTGCTCGACGCCCTCTACGCGCACTGCGTCCCGGCGCGTCTGGCGTTCAAGCACCTGCGCTCCGGCGCGATGCTGTTCCTGCGCAACTCCAAGTACGCCGAGCGCGGCGGCTCGGGCAAGTTCGCCACGCTCTACCCGGCCGACGAGGCGGAGCTCGAGGCGACGCTCAAGCAGCTCGACGACGTGCTCGCCGGGCAGCCGGGCCCCTACATCCTGAGCGATCTGCGCTTCGGCCTGGGCCCGCTGTACGTGCGCTACGGGGGGTTCGCCCCGCGCCGCTGCCTGGACGCGAACGGCGAGACCGTCCCGGCGATCGCGGAGCCGGACGGCCGGCTGGTTCCGGACCGGCGCGGCCCGGTCTTCGCGCCGCCGCCGTGGGCGGCGCTGCCCGACTTCCTCGCCCCGCACCTGGCCGCGCGCAGCGCGGCGTCGGTCGCCGACCTGCCCTACCGGATCGAGGCGGCGCTGCACTTCTCCAACGGCGGCGGGGTCTACCGCGGCACGGACACGCGCACCGGCGCGGCGGTGGTGCTCAAGGAGGCCCGTCCGCACGCGGGGCTGCTCGGCGACGGCCAGGACGCCGTCGCCCGCCTCGAGCGGGAGCACGACGCGCTGCGCCTGGCCGCGGGCAGCGGCGCCGGCCCCGAGGTCCTCGACTGGGTCGAGGCCGGCGAGCACCGGTTCCTGGTGCTCGAGCACGTGCCGGGCCGCACCCTCAACACCCTGTTCAGCGAGCGTTACCCGCTGATCGGCCGGGATGCGGCGCCGGGGGCGGCCGGGTACGCCGCGTGGGCGCTCGGGATCGCCGGGCGGGTGGAGGCCGCGATCGACGCCCTGCACGCGCGGGGTGTGGTGTTCAACGACCTGCACCTGTTCAACATCATGGTCCGGCCCGACGACACCGTCTGCCTGATCGACTTCGAGGTCGCCGCCCCCATCGGGCAGGCCGGCCGGCAACTGCTGGCCGCGCGCGCGTTCCAGGCGCCGCGGGAGCTGTCCGGGCCCGAGGTGGACCGCTACGCGCTCGCCTGCCTGCGCCTGGCGCTGTTCCTGCCGCTGACCTCGCTGCTGCCGCTCGACCGCTCGCGTGCCAGGGCGCTGGCGGACGCGGTGCGCGGGGAGTTCCCGCAGGTGCCGGTCGCGTTCCTGGACGAGGCGGTCGCGGTGATCGCCGCCGCCGAGCAGCGCGCCGCCCGGATATCCGCGGCGTCGAACACGTCGGCGTCGAAGACCGAAGGGGCGAAGACCGCGCCCGCGCCGGCGTCTGCCGCGCCGATGCCCGCGGAGCCCGGATCGCCGCTGCCACCCCCGCCGCCTGCGGAGCGGATATCGCTCGCGCCCGCCGTGCGGCACCGTCCGGGCGCGGCCGTGGACGCGCCGCTCTCCCGGGTCGACTGGAACGCGCTGCGCGCCTCGATCGGCGCGGGCATCGCCCTCACCGCGACCCCGGAGCGCGAGGACCGGCTGTTTCCCGGCGACATCCGCCAGTTCGCGCACGCCGGTGCCGGCCTGGGTATCGCGCACGGCGCCGCCGGGGTCCTCTACGCCCTGCACGCGACCGGAACCCCCGTCCGCGAGGCGCACGAGCAGTGGCTGCTGCGCCGCGCCGAGAACCCGCCGCCCGACTCCCGCCTCGGCTTCTACGACGGCGTGCACGGCGTCGCGCACGTGCTCGACCTGCTCGGGCACCGCGACGCGGCGCTCGCGCTGCTCGAGCGTGCCCTGGGCGAGCGCTGGCAGCGCCTCGGCCCGGACCTGTCCGAGGGCCTGGCGGGCATCGGCCTGAACCTGCTGCACTTCGCCGAACGCACCGGCGACGCCGGTCTGCGCGGCGCCGCGGTGGAGGCCGGGCGCCTGGCGGTGGAGCTGCTCGCCCAGGAGGACGCGGCGCGCGCCCGCGCCGCCGAAGCGTCCGCGGACCCGGCCGGCGCTGCGGACACGGCGGCCGGGCGCGGGCAGCTGCCCGGGCACGCCGGGCTGCTGCGCGGAGCGAGCGGCGCGGGCCTGCTGTTCGTGCGCCTGTTCGAGCACACCGGGAACGAGGACTGGCTCGAAAGGGCCCGGGCCGCGCTGCGGATGGATCTGGCGCGCTGCACCGCCTCGGAGCGCGACGGCTCGCTGCGGGTGAGCGAGGGCTGGCGGGCGCTGCCGTACCTGGCCGAGGGCAGCGCCGGGATCGCGCTGGTCGCCCGCCGCTACCTCGCGCACCGCGAGGACGAGGGGCTGCGCCGCGCCCTCGAGGCGATCCACCCGGCCTGCACCTCCCGCTTCTACGCCCAGTCGGGCCTGTTCGCCGGGCGAGCCGGACTGCTGCTCGCCCTCGCCGACGCCGACAGCCGCCTCGCCGCCGGGCACGCCCCGGGCGCCGGCACCCCGCCGCCCGGGACGGCGCCGCGGGCCGCGGCGACGCCCGGCCGGGCGGTGCCGGGGCTGCCGCCGCGCCGCGGGACCCTGCTGCCGGGTACGGCGGCCCACCGGCTCGCGCACACCGGCCCGGGCGCGCCCGCACCGGGGCCCGGGCAGCCGCCGCGCGGCGGACCCGACGCGCTCGACCAGCTGCGCCGGCTGACCTGGCACGCGGTCGACTACCGCGGGACGCTCGCGTTCCCCGGCGACCAGCTGCACCGCCTCTCGGCCGACCTGGCCACCGGCGCCGCCGGGGTGCTGCTGGCGCTCGGCGCGGTGCTCGGCGAACGCCCGGCGCACCTTCCGTTCCTGGGCCACGCCGCACCGCCTCGCGGCGCGGCCCACCCCGGCGGGCGTGCGACCGCCCGCCGCGCGGCGACCTGACGCCGCCTCGAGACCGGCCCCCGGTCACGAATCCGGGGGTTGGGTGCACACGCACCGCTTTCACCGCACAGCCCCGGGCAGCCCGCGGCACCCGCCGCGGCCCGGCGAAACGATGGAGGAGAAAACCATGTCCGTGCTCGACCTTCAGGCCCTGGAGACCCCGATCCGCGAGTCGCACGACGCCGGCCACGGCGGCGGCGGCCACGGCGGCGAGGGCGGCAGCGAGGCCAGCCTCCTGCTGTGCGACAGCTCGGTGAGCTTCCTGCTCTGCCTCTAGTGTCCCTGCCGGACCCGGCGCACGCCGGGTCCGCCGGTCGCCGGATCCCGGTGACGGGCCGCGCCCGGTCTGTGAACCTCCTACGCTCACAGGCCGGGCGCGGCCGCGCCTGTGCCCAGCATGCACCGTGCGGCGCGCGTTGTCTGCGCCGCCCCGCCCCGGACGCCTGCCCGGCGGGAGAACTCAGAGTGGTGAGGCTCTTCGAATCTCCCCGGTCGGTGCTCGGCGTGGCTGCCGCTGCGGTTCGACGTGCGATAGGGCAGCCGGCAGCAGTTGAGCCCACCGGCGCGGCCTGACAGGCTCCTGCATCATGATCGATGAATTCGCGAAGGAGTACCTGCACGAGGGACTGCGCTGGCACCGCCGGGCGCTGGTCTGGAAACTCGACGGCCTGTCCGAATACGACGCCCGACGCCCGCTCACAGCGACCGGGACCAACCTCCTCGGCCTGGTCAAGCACGTGGCCACGATCGAGGCCCGGTACTTCGGCGAGGTCTTCGACCGCCCCTCGCCCGAGCCCCTGCTCCGATGGGAGGATCACGACGGCAGCGACCTGTGGGCGACCGAGGACGAGACCCGCGACCAGATCATCGGGTTCTACCGGCGCGCCTGGGAGCACTCGGACGCGACGATCGACGAGCTCCCCCTCGACGCCCCCGGCCGCGTGCCCTGGTGGCCGGACCCCGACACGAACCTGTTCGCCGTCATGGTCCATGTCCTCGGCGAGTCCATCCGGCACGCCGGACACGCCGACATCCTGCGCGAAGGGATCGACGGGCGGACCGGGTCATTCGCCCGACACGAAGAGCCCGTCGACGAGGAAGCCCGCGCGGCCTACCGCGCGAAGGTCGAGCGGGCCGCCAGGGCGGCCGCACCCATCAAGGCTTGACCACGATCACCCCGCCGCGGCCCCGTCATCTGCGGGGCCGCGGCTCATCTTCACCCACGCTCGGCGCAGTCGTCGAAGCGCCGGCAGATCAAGGGCGCATCCAGGTCGGATCCGGCCGATTCGACAGCTCCCCCGCAAGAGTACGAACCAAGATTCGCGTTCATGTTTTGACCGATGCGGGGGATCCGCTTGGCAGACACTTGACCTTACCGGGCAGTAAGTTGACGGATCGCCAGTCCGCCGTCACGTCCCGTGCACCCACATGCCCCGGGAGGAAGAGCCATGCGCCACGACCGACGACGTTCACCGCGCACCCGCACCCGCCTGTTCACCGCCGCGGCCGCCGCCGCCCTGTTCGCGTCCCCGGCGGCCACCGCCGCCTCCGCCGCACCCGCAGCCCCGGCCGCCTCCGCGCAGGTGGTCGACGACTGCGCCGGCCACTGCTACGACATCCTGCCGCCCGGCGAGAACGGCAACGAGACCCTCGCCCAGATCATCCTGTTCAAACTCTTCGGCGCCCGCCCGTCGAACAACAACGACCAGCTCGCCCCCTACGCCAACCTCGTCGGCGCCGCCACCGGCCTGACCGACGCCCAGATCAACCAGTTCTACGACTCCTCCGCCCTCGGCGTGCCCTCCGGCGCCGTCGCGCGCACCGAGACCCCGGAGACCGGGGTCACCATTCTGCGCGACAAGTCCGGCATCCCGCACATCACCGGCCAGACCCGCGCCGAGACCGAATTCGGCGCCGGATACGCCGGCGCGGAGGACCGGCTGTGGGTCATGGACCTGATGCGCCACCTCGGCCAGGGCGAACTCACCTCCTTCGCCGGCGGCGACGCCGGGAACCAGGCCCTCGAGCAGAACCTCTGGCGCGGCGCCCCCTACACCCAGGCCGACCTGCAGGCGCAGGTCACCGCCCTGGAGAACGACGGAAGCAACGGCGCGCAGGTCAAGGCCGACATCGACGACTACCTCGCCGGCGTCAACTCCTACATCTCCGCCGTCGAGGCCGCCGACGACTTCCCCGGCGAATACGACCTCGCGAACCAGTCCATCGCCCCGTTCACCGAGACCGACCTGATCGCCATCGCGGATGTCATCGGCGCCCTGTTCGGCAACGGCGGCGGCGCGCAACTCCAGTCCGCCCTCGTCAAGCAGGCCGCCGAAGCCCAGTACGGCACCGCCCAGGGCGACGCGGTCTGGAGCGCGCTGCGCGAGCAGAACGACCCCGAGGCCACCCTCACCGTCCACGACGGCCAGTCCTTCCCCTACGGCCAGGCCACCGGCGAGAACAACCAGGCGATGCCCGACCCCGGCTCCGTCCATCCCGTCGGCATCGTGCAGAACGCCACCGGCACCGGCGCCGCCGGCAGCGCCGCGAAATCCGCCTCGGCGGCGACAACGTCGTCCGGGGCGGCGCCGAAGGCGTCTTCGAGTGCTGCGAAGACCGCCACCGCTGCCGCCACCAGCGCCCAGCTCGCGAAGCTCACCGCGAAGCTGCCGGTGAACCTTCGTTCGCACGCCGCGCTGCTCGCCGGCATGGACCAGGACGGCGCGCTGCCCGGCGTCGAGGTGCCCGCACCCGGCCAGCAGCACCCGGGCATGTCCAACGCCCTGGTCGTCTCCGGCCAGGACACTGCCACCGGCCACCCGATCGCCGTGTTCGGCCCGCAGACCGGCTACTTCTCCCCGCAGCTGCTGATGCTCGAAGAGGTCGAAGGGCCCGGCATCAGCGCCCGCGGCGTCTCGTTCGCCGGCCTGAACTTCTATGTCGAACTTGGCCGCGGCCCGTCTTACTCCTGGTCGGCGACCTCCGGCGAGCAGGGCACCGCCGACACCTTCGCCGTCCGGCTGTGCAACACCGACGGTTCCGCCGCGACCACCTCCTCGACCGCGTACCTCGACAACGGGGTGTGCACCCCCATGACGAAGATCTCGCGGACCGACGCGTGGAGCCCGACCCTCGCCGACGGGACCGCCGCCGGATCCTACGACCTCGTCATGTACCGCACCGACTTCGGCCTGGTCGAGGACACCGCCACCATCGGCGGCAAACCCGTGGCCTACACCGTGCAGCGCTCCACCTACATGCACGAGGCCGACTCCGCGATCGGGTTCATGCTGTTCAACAACCCGACCATGATGGCCACCCCCGCAGGGTTCGAACAAGCAGCATCCAACGTCGACTTCGACTTCAACTGGTTCTACGTCAACTCCGCGCACACCGCCTACTTCAACTCCGGGATGAACCCGCAGCGCGCCGCCGGCACCGACCCGAACCTGCCGCTGTGGGGCACCGCCGCCGACGAGTGGACGAACTGGAACCCCGCCGCCCACACCGAGACCGACACCCCCGCATCCCAGCACCCGAACTCCACCGATCAGGACTACTACGTCAGCTGGAACAACAAGCAGGCACTCGACTACTCCGCCGCCGACGGCAACTACAGTTACGGCCCGGTCCAACGCGTCGACCTGCTCGATACCGGTATCCGCAACTACCTGGCCACCGGCGCGAAGTTCTCCGAGTCCTCCCTCGTCGACGTGATGGAGACCGCCGCGCTGACCGATCTGCGCGTCAGCGAGGTCCTGCCGCTGCTGCTGAAGGTCATCGGCAGCCAGCCGGTCACCGACCCCGCCCAGCAGAACCTCGTCAACGAGCTGACCACGTGGATGAACTCGGGCGGGCAGATCCTGCCCGCCTCCTCCGGTGCCACCAGCTTCAAGAACGCCGCCGCGATCCAGCTCATGGACGCCTGGTGGCCGCTGCTGCTCACGGCCGAGTTCCAGCCCGGCATGGGCACCGGGCTGTTCGACGCGCTCGCCGCCGACCTGCCGTCCAACGACTCCCCCTCCGGCGGGCAGCAGATCAACGTCGCCGGCGTCGTCCCCTCGGACAACCTGTCCCAGCCGCACAAGGGCTCCGCCTTCCAGTTCGGCTGGTGGGGCTACGTCAGCAAGGACCTGCGCAGCGTCCTCGGACAGGGCGTGAGCGACCCGCTGCCGGTGCGCTACTGCGGCTCCGGAAGCCTCGCCGCCTGCCGAACCGCGCTGCTCACCTCGCTGGTCGCCGCGTCGAACGAGTCGGCCGCCACCGTCTACCCGGCCGACGCCTACTGCGCGGCCGGCAACCAGTGGTGCGCGGACAGCATCGTCCAGGACCCGCTCGGCGGGATCACCCAGTCGCAGATCACCTGGCAGAACCGGCCGACCTACCAGCAGGTCGTCTCGTTCACCTCAGGAGGCTGATCCGTCGACCCGCTGATCGGCAGACCTGATGATCTGCTGATCGGTTGGTCCGCTGATCCCGCCCACGGCCGGGCACGCGCGCGTGGGCGGTCGGCAGGACGGCCGTCAGGGTTCGAGGGCGCGGGCGACGAGGTAAGCCTGCGGGGTCTTCTCCTCTCCCACCGCCTCGCGCACGGTGCGGGTGAGCGTGGCGAACCCGCAGGCCTCGAGGTCCTGCTCGACGCGTTCGGGCCGCAGCCGGTAGGCGTCGAGGCCCAGCCCGGCGTGCCCGTAGCCCTCCTCGATCCTGCGCCGCTCGTCCCCGACGTGGAACCCGAGCAGCAGCAGCCCTCCCGGACGCAGCACCCGGTGGAACCCGGCGTAGACCCCGCGGTGCCGGCTCGGCGGCACGTGTATCACCGAATACCAGGCCACCAGCCCGTCGAGGCCGCCCGCGGGCAGGTCGAGCGCGGTCATCGACCCGACCGAGAACGCGAGTCCCGGGTGGCGGCGGCGCGCCTCGGCGACCATCGCCGGAGACAGGTCGATGCCGGACATCTCGAGGCCGAGGCCGGCCAGGTGCGCGGTGATCCGCCCCGGCCCGCAGCCGATCTCCGCCACCCGCGCACGCCGCGCGGACCCGCCGCCAACGAGGTGCTCGGCGCGTTGCGCGGCGCCGGGCGTGATGGCGGTGTCGGCGGTCAGCGCAGTGCGCACGAGCTCGGCGTAGAGGGCGAGCGCGGCCCGTTCGTGCGGGTTGCGGGCGAGCGCGCCCGCAAGCAGCGCGGCGTACGACACGGCGACGGTGTCGTAGGCGGCGCGGGTCGCGGCCAGGAACCCCGGCTCCCCGCCCGGCGACGCCGCCGACGTCATCGACGATGCCGCCGGGGCGGGCTGCGGCATGTGCGGCGAATGCGGGACCTGAGGAGTGTGCGGGGCGTGCGGGTGCCGTGGTGCGGGAGATGATGTCGAGGCGGTCACGTCCGCGCACGCTAGCCGCCCGCACCGACAGCACCCGGATCATGCGCCCGGGCGCGGCGGTGCGGGTCAGTACAGCCAGGCGCCGTCGCGCATCAGGGTCCTGCCCTTGAGCTCGTTCTCCTCGCGCCAGGACTGCACCTTGACCGGTGAGACGACGTAATACGCGTACGCGCCGGCGGAACTGGTGTCCTTGCGCGGGTCCCACACGAGCTTCGCGGCGAACGCGTCACCGTACTCGTCCGGCACCTCCCCGCCCGGGTAGGCGCGCACACTGCCCTCGATCAGCACCACGTCGCGCGTCGCGCCGAGCGCGATCCGCACCCGCCCGCTCTCGGCCAGATTGCGGCCGGTCACGCTCCCGGACGGCGTCGAGAGGATCAGCACCGACCCGTCCCACGCGAACGAGAGCGGGATCTGACACACCGTGCCGTGCGCGTCGGCGGTCGCCACCCACACGTCCTCCTGCGTCTCGAGCAGTTCCAGCGCGTGCGCCTTGCGCTCCGCTCCGCTGCGCGGTGCTGCCGCCGCCATGATCGACCCCTTCCATCCCGCCGCGATGCCCGCCACGCTAGCAGCCCCGACCCCGCTGAAAACCCGTTGCCCGCATCCGCCCCGCTTTGCTGAACTGACCCGCATGCACCACCCCCCCCCACCCCAGCCCCCGCACGCCGCCGACGCACCCGCGACCTCGGCCGCCGTGACGGTCACCGCCGAGCAGCGCGCCGCCTTCCGCACCGACGGGTACGTCGTGATCCCCGGCGTCCTCGACGACGAGGCGATCGCCCGCGGCCGCGCCCTCGCCGACGACCTGCTCACCGCCGAACCCGTCCCGCCGGGACAGGCGGGCAGCCACGCCCGCTGGCCCCGCTTCGGCCCCGCAGGCCGTCCCGGCCACCACCCGCTGCTCGAGTTCTACCGCGACACCGGCGTCCCCGGCCTCGCCGCGCAGCTGCTGCGCCCGGACCTGGCCCTCGCCGAACCCGACTTCGCCCAGTACGCCGTCACCGTCCCGCCCTGGCCGCACCGGCCCGGCGGCCCGCACCTCGACGGCCTCACCCCGCCCGCCGCCGACGGCGTCCCCGGCACCTTCAGCCTCCTCGCCGGAATCTGGCTCACCGACCAGAGCCGCGAGAACCACGGCAACCTGTGGATATGGCCGGGCACGCACCTCGCCGTCGGCCGCCACCTGACCGAACACGGCGCCGACCTGCTCGCCCGCCCCGACGAACTCGACCCCGGACCCTACCCCCGGGTGCCGCTCGGCGAACCCGCCCAGGCCGTGGGCCCGGCCGGCGCCGTCCTGTTCGCCCACTACCTGCTCGCCCACAACATCGGCGGCCACGACGGCCCCGCCGACGCCCCCTGGCGCCGCACCCTCTACTACCGGCTCAGCGCCGTCGGCCACCGGGAACGCTGGCGCACCTGCGTCACCGAGCCACTGCACGAGTTCCGCTGACCCGCAGAGCCGACCCCGACAGGGGCCGACCCCGTCGAACCCGACCCCGGCACCCGCCCCCGATACTCGACGGCGCATACTCGGATGCTCGAGACATTGGGGCGGACGCGGGGCGAGTGACGCGAGAGCGTGCGAGCGGCGAGATGAGGCCGAGGTGTACCAGCATGAACTGATCGAAGCGGTGCGCGCCCCGTGTGCCCGCGACGAGGGCCTGGACGCGGCGCTGATGTACGGCTCGTTCGCCAAGGACGAGGCCGACGAGCACAGCGACGTCGAATTCTGGCTCTTCCACACCCGCGCGGCCCGCGCCGCCCTCGACCCGGACGCCTGGTGCGCCAGCGTCGCCCCGGCCACCGCCGTGCTGCGCAACGAGTTCGGCGCGCACGTCGCCGTCTTCCGCGACCTGGTGCGCGGCGAGTTCCACTTCGCCACCACCGACGAGCTCCCGCAGGTCGCCGACTGGCCCGAACGCGGCGCCCCGGTCGAACGGATGCTCCTGCTCGACCGCACCGGCCGCCTCGCCCCGCTGCTCGCCGCCCTGCCCGAACGCGACTATCCGGGCCCGGATGCGCGCATCGACGGCGACGGGGCAGACGCGGATGCGGACACGGACACGACGGCTCCCTCTACCGCTTCCGCAGAGCGCGCCTCAGGATGCTGCGAACCCTTCGCGAACTGGCTGATCCTCGCCCACCACCTGCTCGCCCGCGGGGAACTGCTGCGCACCTGGGACGCACTCGGCCACGCGGTACGGCACCTGACCTGGATGGCACGCCTGGCCGAGGACAGCACCGCGCACTGGCTCACCCCCTCGCGCGCCGCCGAGAGCGAACTGAGCGCCCGCAGCCTCGCCGGACTGACCGCGAGCACCGCCGAAGCCACCGCACCGGCGCTGCGCACCGCACTGCGCAACGCCCTGGCCGAGGGCCGCAGGCACTGGACCACGCTCGCGGCCGTGCACGGAAGCGAACCCCCGCACGCGCTGCTCGACGAAATCGCCGCCGCCCTCGACTGACACCGACGCGCCTGCACACCGAGACGCCGAGACACCGACCGCCCGGCCCCGGGCCCGAAAACGCCTTGCCCGCGCCCGCCGGCGCGCGCATCATCGACGCTCATGAACACGACCCGCTCCTTCGAGGACCTGATCGACGAGGCCGAGACGGTGAGCGTGGACGGCTGGGACTTCTCCTGGCTCGAGGGCCGCGCCACCGAGCAACGCCCCTCCTGGGGCTACCAGCGGCAGATGGCCACCCGCCTCGCCGCCGCGCACGCCGCCCTCGACATCCAGACCGGGGGCGGCGAGGTCCTCGCCGGAGCACACCGGCTCCCGCCGGTCATGGCCGCCACCGAGTCCTGGCCGCCCAACCTCGCCAAGGCCACCCGGCTGCTGCGCCCCCGCGGCGTCGTCGTGGTCTCCGACAGCGACGACCCGCCGCTGCCGTTCGCCGGCGACGCCTTCGACCTCGTCACCAGCCGCCACCCGGTCACCACCCACTGGGACGAGATCGCCCGCGTCCTCGAACCCGGCGGCACCTACTTCTCCCAGCAGGTCGGCCCGCGCAGCGTGTTCGAACTCGTCGAATACTTCCTCGGCCCGCAGCCCCGCGACGGCCGCGAGGCCCGCCACCCCGACACGGCCCGCGAACGCGCCGCCGCGGCCGGCCTCGAGATCGCCGACCTGCGCTACGAGGAACTGCACACCGAGTTCCGCGACATCGGCGCCGTCGTCTACTTCCTGCGCAAGGTCATCTGGATGGTCCCCGGATTCACCGTCGACCGGTACCGCGACAAGCTCCGCTCCCTGCACGACGAGATCCTGCGCGACGGCCCGTTCCAGGCCACCACCACCCGCTACCTCGTCGAGGCCCGCAAACCCCGCTGACCCGCCACCACCCGACCGCGGTCGCCGGCCCCGCGGCACGGCGGCCACCCGGCATTACACTCGCCGGGTAACCGCCTCCACCCGGGCCCGCCGGTGAACACCGCCGCCGACGACGACGGCGGCATGCGCCTGCTCGCACGGGGCCGCGAAGCCGACGTCTACGTCCTCGACGACACCCGCGTCCTGCGCCGGTTCCGCGACCCTGACCGCGACACCGCCCACGAGGCCAAGGTCATGGACTACCTCGCCGCCCGCGGCTACCCCGTCCCCCGCGTCCACGACACCGACGGACCCGTCCTCGTCCTCGAACGCCTGCACGGCCCCACGATCATGCAGGCCTGGCAGCGCACCCCCTGGCGCGTCCACCACTACGCCAAGCAGCTCGCCGACCTGCACAACGCCCTCGCCGCCGTCCCCGCCCCGGACTGGCTGCACGCCCCGAACGCCCTGCCCGAGGACGAGGCCGGGGCGGGAAGCAGCGTCCTGCACCTCGACCTGCACCCGCTCAACGTCATCCTCACCCCCGACCGCGGACCCGTCGTGATCGACTGGACGAACGCCGCCGCCGGAGACCCCGCCTACGAACTCGCCCGCACCCTCGTCATCCTCGGCACCGCCGACATACCCCACCCGCTGGCCCGCGTCATCCGCGGCCGCTATCTGCGTGCCCTGCGACGCAATGCCGCCGCCGACCCCGCACCGCGCATGGCCGACGCCGCCCGCGTGCGCCTGACCGACCTCAACAACACCCCCTCCGAAAACGCCCGGCTGCAAGCCCTGCTCGCCCGCGCCGCCGCCTGAGGCGCCGGGGCCGGAGTCGGCGAGCAGGGCTTGCGTGAGGGGCCGAAAACCGTGCCGCCGCAGCGGATCAGCGAATCAGAACACCGAGACCGCTCAGAACACCGCGACCGACTCCGGCGCGCGCTCCGCGCGCGAGAGCGCCCGCAGCAGCGGCAGCGGACCGAACCGGCGCATCGAGACCCCCGCCAGGATCCCGACCACCCGCTCGTACGCCGCGTCGGACGCGAGCGGCGTCGGCACACCCACACTCACCGCCAGGTCATCGGTGTGGATCACCAGCTCCAGCACCCGAGTTGCCAGCACGTCGTGCGCCGTCATCGCCCGCCCCGCGATCCACGGAACCGCGATCACCTCCTGGGGATCCAGCGCGACGAACGCCTTGCCCAGCGCCTCCCGCGCCTCCCGGGTCAACCGCGCCTGCTCCGCAGGACCCGACTGCGCCCGCTCCTGCCCCGCGTCCCTGATCCCCGCGTTCACCGGCGCATCCAGGTCGGCACCGAGCCACGCCGCCTGCCCGTAATGCCCCGTCAGATCCGTCACCGCCGCTCCCGCCTCCGGACGCGGCGCCTCCACCGCGAGACGCGCCGACTGCACCTGCCAACCCAGATGCGCCGCCATCCCGCCGACCGTGAACCCCTCGCACGCGCTCGGCTCCTCCCACCGCGCCGCCACCTCGGGCGACTCCAGCAGACCGAGCGCCGCACCCGACGCCGAAAGGAAATCATCGAAGATCATCGCCATGAACGGGAAGACTACGCCCACGAACATTTGTACGCTAGGGAACCGCAACCCCGCGCAACCCCGACCAGACGCGGCCCGGCGGCCCGATATCCTTCACCCACCACAGGGACCGCCCGGACCGCCCCGACGAGGAGACCCCGCGTGACCACCGAGCTGCGCCACTGGTTCGACAAAGCCGGCCCCCTCGAGCAATCCATCGCGGCCCTGGCCGCGCTGTTCGCCCTCACCCTCGCCGCGCTCCTGCTCTGGCGCGCCAGCCGCCTGCTGCGCGGCAAGAAGGCCGCCGACACCCTCACCGTCGTCGCCGCCGCGATGGCCTCCTCCGTCGCCGCGACCGGCATGTGGCACTTCTTCAGCCGCACCATGCACCTGCCGGTCTGGATACAGGCGGTCCTGTTCGCCTTCATGGAGATCAGCGTCCTGGCCTCGGCCCTGCGCGCCCGCGCCAACGTCGCCCGCGACGGAAACGCCGGCGCCGACGGACTCGCCGTCTGGGTACTGACCTGCGCCTCCGGACTGATGTCCGCCTCCGAGGCCGGCTCCCCGCAAGAAGCCCTGGTCCGCCTCGGCGCCCCCCTGGTCGCGGCCTGGCTGTGGGAACGCAGCATGGTCCCCGAGCGCCGCGCCCAGCGCGCCGCCAAGGGAGCCGCCACCGAGGCCGCGGTCCGCTGGCTCTTCTCCTACAAACGCATCGCCGTCCGCCTGGGCCTGGCCACCGCCCTCGGCGCCGACCTCGAGACCGAGGACGCCAACCGCCGCATCGACCGCTTCGTGCGCGCCGACAATCGCGCCCAGCGCGCCGGATTCCTCACCCGCCGCCACGCCGGCCGCCGCCGCGACCGCGCCCACGCCCGGCTCATGGAACAGGCCCGCATGCAGGCCGACCCGCGCGCCCTCTACGCCCACCTCGGCCGCCAGGCCATCCTCGACGTCCTCGCCCGCCTCGGCGGCGACGACGCCGTCATCGACCGCGAGCGCGCCCGCCAGATGCAGCACATACTCGCCGACGCCACCAGCGAGCAGACCGGTCCGGCGGCGACCGCGTCCCCCGCCGCCACCGGACACGGCATATCCGGCGATGACGCCGCGCCCGCTTCGACTTCCTCGCAGCGCCAGACGCAGACGCAGACGGACCAGCGTCGACCGCAGACGCAGGCACAGCCGCAGTTCCGGGCGGCGCCGGCGATGGCCGAGGCGGATCAGGGCACGGATGAGTCCGGTGAAACCGTTGCGGTCAACGGAAACCTGTTCACCAGCCCGCTCCTGGCCGAAGCCACCGCACAGTTCACGGGACTGCAGGACGAACTGCCGCTGCCGCTGCCCGACCTCCCGTCCGCGCACGCCGCGTCGGCCCCGACCGTGAACGCGCTCAACGGCTTCCACATCCCCGCCGCCCGCCAGCCCGTGCCCGCCCCCGAACCGGCCGCGCCGCAGGCAACGGCACCGGCAGAGGGACCTACAGCGGGACCGGCGCACGTCAACGGCAACACCGTCGCCCCGCGCGCACAGCCGCCGACCGCGGCCCCGAGCCAGCCCGCCCGCGCCCCCATCCCCGTCGAACCCGTCCGGTTCGTCGCCGCGCAACTGCCCGAACCGGAACCCGAGCCGGAACCGATCTACGCCTACGACGACCCGGAACCCGAATACGAGCCCGAACCCCGACCGGCCCCGATTCCGGCCCCCGCCAACACCGGCGTCATCGACCAGCAACTCGCCAACCGCATCATCCGCGCCATCGCCGCGTCCGACAAGCCGAACCTGCTCAAGCTCGCCAACGAACTCGGCATAAGCATCGCGCACATGCAGGACACCATCGACGCCCTCGGCGGCTTCAACGCCGTCTGGACCCGCACCCGCCAGGACCGCGACGCCGAGACCTCCGACAACGACGTCACCTACTACACCGCCTGACCCCGCCCGACCGCGACCGAACCGCGGCCCTCGCCCCTGGCCCACCCCCCGTCACACGGCGCGCCGCCGCACCCCGCGGTGTCCCCGGCCGACGCTACGATGCGCCGTGTGACGGATCTTCAGCGCCTCGCGCCCCGCACCGCGGTCCACCCCGCCGCGCCGGACGCCGCCGACCCCCTCGCCGAAGCCACCGCCGCCTGGCTCGCCGCCAAGAAACCCACCACCCGCGAGGCCTACCGCCGCGACCTGCGCGCCTGGGCCGCCTACTGCGACCAGCGCGGCCAGCACCCGCTGCTCGCCCGCAAACCCGACGCCGACCTGTTCGGCGCCTGGCTCCAGGACCGCGCCGGACAGGGCCTGACCGCCGCCTCCGCCGCCCGCCGGATGGCCGCAGTCTCCTCCTGGTACCGCTACCTCGTCGCCTGCGACCTGCACGAGCGCAACCCCTTCAGCGCCGCCGAACGCCCCCGCGTCGACCGCGACTACAGCGCCACCGCGTTCCTCGACGAACCCTCGGCCCGCCGCCTGATCGCCGCCGCCGAAACCCACCGCGGCGTCACCGGACTGCGCGACCTCGCGATGGTCCGCCTCATGCTGCAACTCGGCATCCGCGTCACCGAGGTCTGCGCCCTCACCCGCGCCAGCCTCGGCACCGCCGGCGGCCAACGCACCGTCACCATCCACGGCAAGGGCGGCAAACGCGTCGTGCGCGCCCTCCCGCCGGCCGCCGCGGAAACCATCGACCGCTACCTCGCCGCCCGCGATGCCACCGCGGCACAGAGCGACGCAACGCAAGCCGGCGCTGTACCGCCCCCGCGCCGACAGCCGGAGGCGGAGCCGGAATCACAGCTTGCCGACGACGCGCCCGCCGCCGACGCGCAGCACCTGTTCACCACCGAGACCGGACGCCCCGTCGACCGCACCCACCTGTTCAGACTCGTCCGCCGCCTCGCCCGGGAAGCCGGCCTCCCGCACCCCGACGCCGTCACCCCGCACTCGCTGCGCCACACCTTCGCCACCCTCGCCACCGAACGCGGCGCCGACCTCGACGACCTGCAGGACGCCATGGGCCACGCCGATCCCCGCACCACCCGCCGCTACCAGCGCTCCGCCCGGCGCCTCGAGCGCGACCCCGCGCACCTCGTCTCCGCGGCCCTCGGGTGACCTGTCGGCTGACCTGTCGACAGACCCGGCGGCAGACGGCGTGACAGACCCCGTGACAACCCCGCCACGGCACACCGCCAACCACCCACACGGCGCAACGCCACCATCGCGCCACCCTCGCGCTTTGAGCCGAACGGACCATGCCGACCGTGCACACCCGAACATACGGGGAGAACCTAGGAGCACCCATCCCCTTCGGGAAGAAGTACTGCCGTGACACTCTCCCTGCCCGTCGTACTGCTCTTCGGCCTCCTGATGATCATGCTCATCCGAAAAGGCGGCATGAAGGTCTCACACGCCATCGTCGCCCTCATCTTCGGGTTCTACCTGGCCTCCACCACCCTCGCGACCCAGATCAACTCCCTGGACTCCACCATCGCGAACCTCGTAGACTCCGTGCATCCATGAACCTGCACGTGCATCCGGGGCGCGCCCGGCGGCTGAAAGGGCGCCCCCTCGCGCACCACCACGCCGCAGCACACCGAACAACCCGCCGGTAAAGTAGAAGTCTGCGACAGATCCGACACTCAAGGACACTGCCGACAAAAGCACCGACCCGCGCAGTCGACGCGCACCAGGAGGGGACGAGTGTGCCGAACCACCCCGCAGCAACCGTCATCCCCACGGCCCTGACCGCGGTACGCCACGGCCAATCCACCGCCAACGCCGCCTTCACCGTACCGATCAGCGAACGCGACGCCGACCTCCCCCTCACCGACCTAGGCCGCGCCCAGGCCGCCGACCTCGGCCGCCGCCTCGCCGCCGACCCCCCGCACCTCGTCTACTGCTCCCCCTACCTCCGCACCCGCGACACCCTCGAGATCGCCCTCGGCACCGCGCACGAACACGGCGCCCCGCACCCCCGCACCATCCCCGTCCACTGCGACGAACGCCTCAGAGACCGCGAAACCGGCGCCTGGGAGATGCTCACCGAGGCCGCGCTGCGCCGCAAATACCCCGAGGACATCTCCCGCCGCGAACACGTCGGCCACTACTACTTCCGCCCGCCCTGCGGCGAGAACTTCCCCGACGTCCAGCTCCGCCTGCGCTCCCTGCTCGCCGAGGCCCTGCCCGCCGCCGCCGGACGCCACCTGCTCCTCGTCGGCCACGACGCCATCGTCCTGATGCTCCGGATGATCCTCGACCCCCTCGACGAGGCCCAGTTCCTCGAGCTG
>Ga0310811_10002113_pt1 | contig 24783 bp, 20 predicted proteins | sample YCmetagenome_FD_207642 | JGI IMG/M metagenome (GOLD analysis project Ga0310811, IMG submission 207642) | Soil microbial communities from experimental microcosm in Duke University, North Carolina, United States - YC | ecosystem: Engineered > Artificial ecosystem > Soil microcosm > Unclassified ... | reverse complement strand
CGTCTCACCCAACTGCTCACGCCCCCGGCGCCGACCATGGAATACAGTCCGCCGCCCCTGTTCAAGCAAGGCCCGTCCGCACTCGCACGGCTGGTGTTTTTCGTCGTGCTGGCGATTGCCTTGCTGATCTCCGATGCACGCTTCCAGACGCTTGAAATCGTTCGCGGCGTGCTCGGCGCGGGTCTTTATCCGTTGCAACGCGCGGCTCTCGTGCCCCGCGACATCTTCATGGGCGCCGCCGATCTGGCCGTGACCAGCGCCACGCTGCGCAGCGAAAACGACAAGCTGCGCACCAAAGATCTGCAGCTCTCGCAGCAAGCCAACACGGCTTCCGAACTCGCCGCCGAAAACGCCCATTTGCGCGCGCTGCTGCAACTGTCGCAGCGCTCCACCACGGAATCCCTGCCCGCCGAAATCGAGTACGACACGCGCGATCCGTTCACGCAGAAGGTGGTCATCGGGCGCGGTGCGCAGCAGGGCATTCAGAACGGCTCGCCGGTCGTCAACGAAGACGGCGTGATCGGCCAGGTGACGCGCGTGTTCCCGCTGCAGGCCGAAGTCACGCTGCTGACCGACAAGGATCAGGCAGTGCCGGTGCAGATCGTGCGCACCGGCTTGCGCAGCGTGATTTACGGTACACCGAAGGGCGACACGCTCGACCTGCGCTTCGTGCCGATCAGCGCCGACGTACAGACCGGCGACGAACTCGTCACCAGCGGACTCGACGGCGTGTATCCGCCGGGGCTGCCGGTCGCCAAGGTGGTGCGGGTCGACAAGCAGGCCGATACGGCGTTCGCGCGCGTGGTCTGCCTGCCGGTGGCACCGGTGCGCGGCGCGCGTCAGTTGCTGGTGCTGCACTACGTGAACAATGTGCCCCCGCGTCCGGCCGAAGAACCCGACGCCGCCACGGTCGCGAAGGAAGCGAAGAAGAAGGGCGGCAAGCCGGCCGACGGCAAAGCCCCGGCGGACAAATCCGCGGCCAAGCCTGGCGAAAAAGCGGCCGCAGAAAAGCCGGCCGCCGTCGCTAAAAACGCCGAAAAAGCCCCGGCCAAACCGGCGGTTGCAGAGAAGAAGTCCGCCGACAAGAAGCCGGCTGCCGAGAAGAAGCCGGCCGCCGAGAAGAGCGCGAAGCCGCAAGCCGCGCCGGGGGCACAGCCATGAACCGTCCGCAATACATTCTGCAGCCGGTCAATCCGTACTTCATCGCGTTCAGCCTCGCCGCGGCGTTCCTGCTGAACCTGATGCCGTGGGGCCGCCTCATCGGCGTGCCGGACTTCGTCGCGCTCGTACTGTTGTTCTGGAACGTGCATCAGCCGCGCAAGGTCGGCATGGGTATCGCGTTTTTCCTCGGCTTGCTGATGGACGTTCACAACGCCAGCCTGCTCGGCGAGCACGCGCTGGCGTACACGCTGTTGTCGTATGGCGCGATCACGATCCACCGCCGCGTGCTGTGGATGTCGCTCGGCGTGCAGACTTTCGCGGTGATGCCGCTCCTGGTCGCCGCGCAACTGGTGCCGTTCGTGATCCGTCTGCTGACGGGCGCGGCGTTTCCGGGCTGGGGTTACCTGATCGACGGTTTCGTCGAAGCCGCGCTGTGGCCGATTGCCAGCGTGCTGTTGTTAATGCCGCAACGCCGCCCGGCCGATCCGGACGATACGCGGCCCATTTGATCCCGCATCGGGCTCGCCGGCCGTTCCGTTCTGCTGGAACTCATCCGCCCGACCCGCCCGACGCGCAGCGCTGTTCATGCCTCCCGGTTCCGGCCGGATTGGGCGCACACTCTTGATGGCCGTCACCCGGCCTTTTGCAGAATCGCATGACCGAATTCAAGGACACTCAGCAACAGCTCTCGAAATTCCGCCTGCGCGTCGCGGCGGCGGGCCTGTTCGTGTTCGTCTGCTTCGGGCTGATCGGCTTCCGCTTCCTGTTCCTGCAGGTCTGGCACTACAGCAAGTACTCGCTGCAGGCCGATGAGAACCGCATCTCCGTCGCGCCGATCGTGCCGAACCGCGGCATCATCACCGACCGCAACGGCGTGGTGCTCGCGAAGAACTACTCGGCCTACACGCTCGAACTCACGCCGTCGAAGCTGAACGACTCGCTCGAAAACGTGATCGACAATCTGGCCACCGTCGTGTCGATCGACGCGCGCGACCGCCGCCGCTTCAAGAAGCTGCAGGAAGACTCGAAGAACTTCGAAAGTCTGCCGATCCGCACCCGCCTGACCGACGACGAAGTCGCGCGCTTCACCGCGCAGCGCTTCCGCTTCCCCGGCGTCGAAGTGCGCGCGCGGCTGTTCCGCCAGTACCCGCTCGGGCCGACCGCGGCGCACGTGATCGGCTACATCGGCCGGATTTCGCAGCGCGACCAGGAGCGCATCGACGACGCCAGCGACCAGAACGACAGCGATCCGGACCACTACGATCCGCGTCTGGACGCGAACAACTACAAAGGCACCGACTACATCGGCAAGATCGGTGTCGAGCAGAGCTACGAAACCGAACTGCACGGCCAGACCGGTTTCGAGGAAGTGGAGGTGACGGCCGGCGGCCGGCCGGTGCGCACGCTGTCGCGCACCCAGGCGACGCCCGGCAACAACCTCGTGCTGTCGCTCGATATCGGTCTGCAGCAAGTCGCCGAGCAGGCGTTCGCCGGCCGCCGCGGCGCGCTGGTCGCGATCGAGCCGTCGACCGGCGATGTGCTCGCGTTCGTGTCGGCGCCGAGCTTCGATCCGAATTCCTTCGTCGACGGCATCGATCAGCAGACCTGGGACGAGCTGAACAACTCGCCGGACCATCCGCTGCTGAACCGGCCGCTGCACGGCACTTATCCACCGGGCTCGACCTACAAGCCGTTCATGGCGCTCGCCGCGCTGACGCTGCATAAGCGCACGCCGGGATGGGGCTTCCAGGATCCGGGTTCGTACACGTTCGGCGGCCACACGTTCCGCAACGACGTGCGCTCGGGCCAGGGCTGGGTCGATATGAACCGAGCGATTGTGGTGTCGAACGACACGTATTTCTACATGCTCGCGCACGATCTCGGCGTCAACAACATCGCCAACTTCATGAAGCCGTGGGGCTTCGGCCAGATCACCGGGATCGACATCTCGGGCGAGGCGCGCGGGATCCTGCCGTCGACGGAATGGAAGCGCAAGGCGTATCACAAACCCGAGCAACAACGCTGGTATGAAGGCGAGACGATCAGCCTCGGCATCGGCCAGGGCTACAACTCGTTCACCATTCTCCAGCTTGCTCACGCCACCGCGACGCTCGCGAACAACGGCGTCGTGATGAAGCCGCACCTCGTGCGCGACATCGAGAACCCGATCAACAAGGAAACGCGCGCGGTCGTGCGCGATCCGAGCGACAAGATCGCAGTCAAGCAGTCGGACATCGACATCATCAAGCGCGCGATGGAAGGCGTCGTGACCAACGGTACGGCGTCCAAACTGTTCATCGGCGCGCAGTACCAGGCGGCCGGCAAGACCGGTACGGCACAGGTCTACTCGCTGCAGGGCGCGAACTACAAGGGTCACGCGGTCGCCGAGCATCTGCGCGACCACGCGCTCTTCATAGCGTTCGCGCCCGCCGAGCAGCCGAAGATAGCGCTTGCGTTGATCGTCGAAAACGGCGGCTGGGGCGCGGAGTCGGCGGGTCCGATCGCGCGCAAGGTGCTGGACTACTACCTCGTCGGCAAGAACAAGCCGGGCGCCCAGGCGGCCGCGGTCGCGGCCGCGGCATCGGCGACGCAGGACGCATCCGCGCCGCAAGTCGGCGACGCGCCGCCGCAGCAGGAAGTGGCGGAGCCGGTCAAGATCGCGGCGGGTTTCACCGCGTTGCCGATACCTGGCGCGGCTTCGGCGGCAGCAGCGGCTTCGGCGGCTGCCGCCGCTTCGGGTGCCTCGGCCGCGAATGCCGCATCCGCGCCTGCAGCAGCTTCGGCAGCGGTGGCGGTAGCTGCGTCGGCGCCGGTGCCGGCCTCCGCGTCCGCAGCCGCGAAAAAAACAGCGCCGCGTAAATCGGGCGTTCCGCATCAACCCCGCCCGGCCAGCGATTCCGCGCCGACCGCCGCAGCCCCGTCACGCGACAACGCCATTCAGACCACGTCGCCACGCCAGCCGGTCGCCGGCGGCATCGACGAATAAGGAGAAAGGCATGCAATTCGACAAGCGCGCCTGGCTCGACCGCATCAAGCAGATGTTCGCGGGCTTCGACCGTCCGCTCGCACTGATCGTATTTCTGCTGCTGTGCGTCGGCATCGTCACGCTGTACAGCGCGAGCCTGGACGTCCCCGGCCGCGTGGAAGACCAGTTGCGCAACATCCTGCTGACGTTCGTGCTGATGTGGGCGCTCGCCAATGTGCCACCCACCACGCTGATGCGCTTCGCGGTCCCGCTCTATACGTTCGGGATCGCGCTACTGGTCGCGGTCGCGATGTTCGGCCTCACGCGCAAGGGCGCGAAGCGCTGGATCAACGTCGGCGTGGTGATCCAGCCGTCGGAGATCCTGAAGATCGCCACGCCGCTAATGCTCGCCTGGTACTACCAGCGCCGCGAAGGCGTGATGCGCTGGTACGACTATCTGGTCGGTCTGTTGATCCTCGCGGTGCCCGTTGGTCTGATCGCCAAGCAGCCCGACCTGGGGACGGCCGTGCTGGTGTTCGCGGCCGGCCTCTTCGTGATTTACTTCGCGGGTCTGAGTTTCAAGCTGATCGTGCCGGTGCTGATTGCGGGCGTGATCGCGGTCGCCTCGATCGCGGCGTTCCAGGACAAGATCTGTCAGCCCGAGGTGCAATGGCCGCTGATGCACGACTATCAGAAGCACCGCATCTGCACGCTGCTCGATCCGACCTCCGATCCGCTCGGCAAGGGTTTCCACACCATTCAGGCGGTGATTGCGATCGGCTCCGGCGGCCCGCTCGGCAAGGGCTGGCTGAAGGGCACGCAGGCGCATCTGGAGTTCATCCCCGAGAAGCATACCGACTTCATCTTCGCGGTGTTTGCCGAGGAGTTCGGGCTCGCCGGCGGGGTCGTGCTGCTCACGCTCTACATGCTGCTGATCGCGCGCGGACTATACATCGCGGCCAACGGCGCGACACTGTTCGGGCGCCTGCTGGCCGGATCGCTGACGATGGCGTTCTTCACCTACGCGTTCGTCAATATCGGCATGGTGAGCGGGATCTTGCCGGTGGTCGGCGTGCCGTTGCCGTTCATGAGCTACGGCGGCACTGCGCTGACCACGCTGGGGGTGGCGATCGGACTCATCATGAGTGTCGCGCGGCAGAAACGGCTCATGCAGAGTTAGCGCGACGCCGGTTGTCGGAGGTCGAGGCCGGCAGGCGCAGGCCTGAACGAAGAATCCAAATGCACAAGGGGCGCACCGTCAGGAGCGCCCCTTTTTTGTTTACTGCGGTTTCACTTCCTTCTGATCCCGCAACTGCGCGCTGAGCTGTTGATACTTCAGCCGCGCCGCCGGGTCGCCCTGCGCCGCCGCGGCCGCGTAATAGGCGCGCGCCACGTTCAGATTCTTGTCGACGCCGTCGCCGCCGCGCTCGTAGAAAGAGCCGGTCACGTATTGCGCGGTCATGTCGCCGCCCTGCGCCGCCTTCTTGTACCAGACGAACGCCTGCTGGTTGTCGCGCTCCGTGCCGCGTCCGTCGAGGAACTGGTTGGCGAGCGCCAGCTCCGCCTGCACATGGCCTTGTTGCGCGGCCTTCAGGAACCAGCGGTGCGCCTCGACCGGATCGCGCCCGACGAACTCGCCGTCGTCGTACATCTTGCCGTAGACGTATTGCGCATGCGACATGTTGGCGTCGGCGGCCTTGCGCAGCCATTTCTTGCCTTCGTCGACATTGACCGCGGTGCCCTCACCGTTGAGCAGCATCATCGCGTAGTTGAACTCGGCGAGCCGGCTGCCACGCTCGGCGGCCTTGCGGAATTCGGCAAGTGCCGCGCTCATGTTGCCGGCGTTGTAGTCGGCCACCGCGGTTTGCGTCTCTGGATCGTTCGACTTCGCCGGCCGGTCCTGCGCATAGGCCGCCAGATTCATCGCGCCGCTCGACAGCAACACTGCCGTGACCGCCGCGCGCATGACGACACGCTGCACCTTCCCCTTCATGACCTGACCTCCTGCAACGCCTGGCGAGTCGCGCGCAACATCCACATGACGTCGGCGGCCAGCGCGATGAAACGAAAACCGGCATCGCGATGCTGCTTCGCACTCGCGACATCCATGGCGAAAATGCCGGCCGTGATGTCGGCCTTGCCGGCGGCGCTGACGATGCGCGCCATCGCCGCCTGCACGTCGGCATGCTTCGAATCGCCGAGATGACCGAGGCTCGCGGCCAGATCGGCCGGTCCGACAAACACGCAATCGACACCCGGCGTCGCCGCGATCTGCTCGACCTCCCGCAAGCCGCGGGCCGACTCGATCTGCACGATGGTCGCGATCTGCGCGTTGGCCGTCTGCACGTAATCGCGCCGCATGCCGTAGCCCGACGCGCGCACCACGCCGGCGACGCCGCGCTGGCCGTCGAGCGCTTCAGCGGTCGGATATTGCGTGAGACGCACGGCGTGGGCGGCGTCGTCGGCGGATTCGATGTTCGGGAACATCAGCGTACGCGCGCCGGCATCCAGCACGCGCTTGACGAGCCACGCCTCGCTGGCGGGCACGCGCACCACCGGCTCGCTCGGCAGATGCGCAGCGGCGATCGCGCGCAGTTGCGACGCGACGTCGCCGCTATCGTTCGGCGCGTGCTCCATGTCGATCAGCAGCCAGTCAAAACCGGCGTGCGCGAGCGCTTCGGCCGCGGCATCGCTGCCGAGCGACAGCCACAGTCCGAACAGCGGATCGGTTTCGGTCAGACGTTGCTTGAGAGGATTGGTGAAGGTGCTCATCGCCGCGCTCCTTGAAGGTGGTGGCGATGGTGATGGTGATGGCAATGGTGATCGGACAGATCGTCTGGCACGCTGGAAAGCGCGCTGGCCTCGTGGCCGCGGCAAAGGTTCGGGCAAAGATCGAGGCTCAGGCCGTGTCGGCCTGGATGCCTGCTGCGACGCAATGCGGTGACCGGCATGTCTCGCTCCGTATGGTTATCGGAGCGATCATACCGTGGACAATAACGCGAGGGTTGTGCCGTCCGCCGAGGCGATTTCCTTGCGGCGCGGGCGGCCGTCAGAGGGTTTAGTCGCGGACCACGTCGGCCCAGCAGTTCGGCGTCTCGTATAGACGCACCTTGTGGAGGCGCAGATTCACGCCGTAGTGCGCGTCGTACACGCCCGCGAGAATGTCGAATGCGACAGCGGCAAGATTTTCCACTGTCGGGATGCGGTCGAGCACGACCGTCTTGTGACCAGCCATGCTTTCCAGAAAGCCGCGCACTTGCGTGTCGCCTTCGTAGACGAGGAACGCGTGATCCCACTTGTCGACCAGATGCTCGACCGCGAGCGACTTCACGTCGGCGAAGTCCATCACCATGCCGCGATCGGGCGCGCCTTCGGTGTCGACCAGATCGCCTTGCAGCGTGATTTCGAGCACATAGCGATGGCCGTGCAGATTACGGCACTGGCTGCGGTGATCGGGAATGCGGTGGCCCGCGTCGAATTCGAGTTTTCGTGTAATCGTCAGCACGGCAAATCAGGGAATGTTCAGATACTTGTGGGTCTGCATCGACAGGCGCCATTGCGGATGGCGTTTGCACCAGTCAATCGCGAGCTTGGTGTTGATGTCGCGCGACGGGCCGTCCATCGGCTGGACGAGGAAATACTCGAAGTCGAGCTTCGCATACTCGGACAAGCGCTGGTTGTCCTGCGGAATCACGACCTTCAGTTCGTTGCCTTTGGTGACGACGAGCGGCGCGTCGGCCTTCGGGCTCACGCAGATCCAGTCGATCGTGTCGAGCACCGGCAGCGAGCCATTGGTTTCGATCGCGATCTCGAAGCTCGCGGCATGCAGCGCATCGACCAGCGGCTGGTCGATCTGCAACATAGGCTCGCCGCCCGTGCAGACTACGAAGCGCTCGCCCTCGCCTTGCGGCCACAGCGATGCGATCATTGCCACGAGACCTTCAGCGGTGCGGTACTTGCCGCCGTTCTCGCCATCGGTGCCGACGAAGTCGGTATCGCAGAAACGGCACACCGCGTCGGCACGATCTTCTTCGCGACCCGACCACAGATTGCAGCCGGCGAACCGGCAAAACACGGCCGGACGCCCGGCATTCGCGCCCTCGCCTTGCAACGTGTAGAAGATTTCCTTGACCGCGTAAGTCATGCTGCTTTCTGCCTCGTGTTCCTGAATGTTCCTGAAGATGATCGCCTGATGCGCGCAGGTGCCGCGGCGCCCGCCGTCAGCCCGGCTCGGTGACTTTTTCGCCGGCCAGATAGGCTTCATAGCCGCGCTTGCGCAAGCTGCATGCCGGGCATTCACCACAGCCGAAGCCCCATGCATGCAATTCCGCGCGCTCGCCGACGTAGCAGGTATGCGTCTCGACGCGCACCAGTTCGACCAGTTCGTCGCCACCCAACTCGTGCGCGAGACGCCACGTGTCGGCCTTGTCTAGCCACATCAGCGGCGTCTCGAGCAGCAGACGCGTGTCCATGCCAAGATTCAGCGCGACCTGCAACGCTTTCATCGTGTCGTCGCGGCAATCGGGGTAGCCCGAAAAATCCGTCTCGCACATTCCGCCGACCAACACCTGCAAACCACGCCGATAGGCGATCGCCGCCGCGATGGTCATGAACATCAGGTTGCGGCCCGGCACGAACGTGTTCGGCAAACCGTTGGCCGTGGCTTCGATCTCGATCTCGCGCGTCATCGCGGTATCGCTGATCGCGCCGAGTACCGACAGGTCGATCATGTGATCGTCACCGAGGCGGCCGGCCCACGCCGGAATCGCGCGCGTGACGGCCTGGCGAAACCCTTCGCGGCATTCGAGTTCGACGCGGTGCCGCTGACCGTAATCGAAGCCGAGCGTTTCGACCGTTTCATAACGATCGAGCGCCCAGGCAAGGCACGTGGCGGAATCCTGGCCGCCGGAAAACAGCACGAGAGCGCTACGCTTGGCGTCTTTGCGGATCACCGTGAAACTCCGTGAATGAAGAGTGCCGCGTCGCACTGCGCGAGGTGCGCCATGCAAGCAACGCGGCGCGACGCGTGCCGGCATTGCTGCCGGCCCAAGGCAGTATAGGCCGCGCCTTCCGCATGCAGAGTCGCTGGGCGCTTATACCGTTAATCGTCGGGCGAGGGGTTCGGTGCGGGTGGCGGCCTTTGCCGCGCGACACCCTGGCGCGAATCAGGTGACATGCTCAGATGACGCCCATCGCGCAAGTCCTTGAACTGGCGCGATTTTATCACGCGAGGCCGAACGCCGCCGAACGCGTCCCGCTGTCTGCCTGCGCGCTCGCTGAAGCAACGAATACCCGTCAGTACCCGTTAGAAAAGGAAAAGCCCCAGGAATCTTGCGATTTCCTGGGGCTGAATCCTGGTGGCCTGGGACGGAATCGAACCATCGACACGCGGATTTTCAATCCGCTGCTCTACCAACTGAGCTACCGGGCCAACGAAGAACGAAATAATATCAAAGGGTCAGCAGCTGGGCAAGCCCCTCCGCGAAAAAAGTTATCGAGCCAGGGTGAGCGCATAGGACGTGCAGCGCGGAGCCCGCGCTCGCACGGACATCGTCGCGCTCACTCCCCTTTGTTCTTACCCAGATCGACACCGAGTTGCTTGAGCTTGCGATACAGATGCGTGCGCTCCAGCCCGGTCTTCTCCGCGACGCGCGTCATGCTGCCGTTCTCGCGCGCGAGGTGATATTCGAAGTACGCGCGCTCGAACGCGTCGCGCGCATCACGCAGCGGAATGTCGAACGAGATCGATGCCGTTTGCGCAGCCAGTGCGCCGCTGCCCATGCCATCGGTCGACAGCATCGGCAACGCGGCAGCCGAGGCCACCGCCGATGCGCTTACCGGCAACACCGGCTTGGCCGCCGCACCGCCCGGCACACCCGCCGAGTTGCCGCGCGCGAGACCCTGCTCGACAGCCTTCAGCAGCTTCTGCAACGCAATCGGTTTCTCAAGGAAATTGAGCGCACCGATCTTGGTGGCTTCAACCGCCGTGTCGATGGTCGCGTGGCCGGACATCATGATCACCGGCATGGTCAATTGCCCTTGCGCGGCCCACTCCTTGAGCAAGGTCACGCCGTCGGTGTCGGGCATCCAGATGTCGAGCAGCACGAGGTCCGGTGCCTGACGCAAGCGGAACTCGCGCGCCTCCTGCGCATTTTCAGCGGCCTCCACGACATGCCCCTCGTCGCTCAGGATCTCCGAGAGCAATTCCCGGATGCCCATTTCATCATCTACCACCAGGATGGTTGCCATTTACGCTGCCCTTGTCTGCACTGTTGCTTTTGTCTTTCCTTGCGACGCACTACCGCCGTGCGCCGGTCGCGGCCCTGCACCAGGTGCCGCGGCATCGTCCGCCAGTTGAAGGAAGAGGATCGAAATCTGCGCGCCCTCGATCACGTCGCCCGCTTTCATACGATTGCGAATGTCGATGCGCGCGCCATGTTCGTCGACGATCTTCTTGACCATCGCAAGACCCAAGCCCGTACCTTTGGCTTTGGTCGTTACATAAGGTTCGAATGCGCGTGTGAGGATACGCGCGGGGAACCCGGGTCCGTTATCCGACACTGTCAGACGCACCGCGACGTGTACCTTGCCTTCCGCGTCGGGGTCTCCGTATTCTACTGTCCTCGTCTCGAGCAACACACGCGGATGCTCGACCTCGGCAACCGCATCCTGCGCGTTCTGCAGCAGGTTGTGAATCACCTGACGCAATTGCGTCGCGTCGCCGCGAATCGCCGGCAACTCGGCAAGCTCCACCTGGATCGCGCCTTTACCTTCTTCGATACCGTACAGCGTGAGCACCTCGCTGACGAGATCGTTCAGTTGCAGATGCGCGAGCACGGCCGGCGGCGTGCGCGCGTAGTCGCGGAAATTGTCGACCATCTGCTTCATTGCGGCGACCTGGTTCACGATCGTGGTCGCGCCGCGCTTCAATACGTCGGCGTCGGATGGCGCGAGCTTGTCGGCGAGCTTCATTTGCAGACGTTCGGCGGAGAGCTGGATCGGCGTGAGCGGGTTCTTGATCTCGTGCGCGAGACGCCGCGCGACTTCGCCCCAGGCAATCGAACGCTGCGCGGAGATCACGTCGGAAATATCGTCGAACACGACGACGTAGCCGGAAGTCTGCATGTCTTCCGCGTCGCGGTCCGTCGCCGAAACGAGCCGCGCGCCGCGCACGAGCAACGTGAGCGGTTCGGTTTCGCCCGGCACCTGAATCGAGAACTGCTGCTGCCAGTGGCCGCGATCGTCGTGACCGTCGCCGCTCGCCGCCTCGCGATCGGCAAACGCCTTGCGGACCATGCCGCCGAATTCGCTCAGCGCGCCGATCTGATCGAGCGACGAGGCGAGCACGGTCTGGAACGGCTGACGGAAAATGCGCTCGGCGCCGCGATTCGCAGTGGTGAGCCTGAACTGCCGGTCGAACACGAACACGCCGGCGGTCAGATTCGCGAGGATGCTTTCCAGATACGCCTTCGAATGTTCGAGCGCGATGCGGTTGTTCTCGACCGCCGCGCGCGCTTCGGACAACTGCCGCGTCATCGCGTTGAACGACTGAGTGAGAAAGCCCAGTTCGTCGCGCGATTTGATTTCGCGCTTCGGCGTGTAGTCGCCTTCGGTAATTTCCTTGGTGCCTTGCGCGAGGAGGAACAGCGGCCGCGCCAGCTGATTGCCGAGCGCGAGCGCCAGCATCATCGCGATGAAGGTGGCGAGGAACAGCGCGAGCGTCAGCGTGCCGATGTACATCTTGCGCAAACCGGTACGCCCAAGCGCCTTCTCCTGATACTCGCGATAAGCGCGCTGCACCGCGTCTGCATTACGCGCGAGCGAGGGCGACACCGGCTGCGTGAGTTGCAGGAAGCGTTCGGTGGGTTGCAGCAGCGCCGCGTTCGAATCCGGAATGCGCTGCACGACCCGCAGGCGCAGCGCACCCTTGCCGCCGTGCGCGTGCGGATCGCCGTCCACTTCGCCTTCGATCGCCGCATAGCCGCGGCCACGCGCCTGATCGATCATCAGCGGCGTGGGCAAGTCGTTCGGCAAGAGCGTCGCGTAATTGCTGGACGCTTGCGCGACCACGTGCATTTCGGGTGTCGCGCCCGACATGCTGCGCGTCGGCTCGACGATGAGCGCGTCCTGCACGCCGAACTGATCGCGCAAACGCAACAGCGTGAGCGTGGTGCCGGCGGCATCCGCGCTGGCGATCTGCTCGGACATCAGGCGGCCCTTGGTCTGCAGATCGGACAGCGACGCGTCGAGCATGCCGCGCCCGAGATTCAGGCCGGACGTAAGCGCCGTTTCGACGTTCACGTCGAACCACGATTCGATACTGCGCGACACGAACTGATACGAGACCACGTAAATGATCCCGCCCGGCACCACGCCGACCAGCGCCATGAAGAACGCGAGTTTCGCCAATAGCCGCGTGCCGAACTTACCCTTGCGCAGCCGCGCGATGATGATGATGACGAGCGTCGCCACCACCAACAGGAAGATCATCGCGACTGCGACATTGGACGCGTACAGCCACTGGTAATAGCGGTCGAAGAATTCGGTATTGGCGCTGGCGGCGGCCAGCAGCACGAGCAGCAACACGGCCGTGACCGCGACCGTCGACACCAGCACGCGCACGACGATGCTGGTGACACTGGTGGTTGAGCGCACTTTATTTAGCACGTTCGGTCGCCGTGAAGGTAAAGCGCTTCCATTCGGAGGCGAGATTCCAGTCGCGGTTGTTCACCGCGTCGATCTGGAACGGCTTGGGCATCAGCGCGATGTCGAGCTGCATGCGCACCGACGCGTTGTAGGTCTCGCCGACCCGCACCTGGTTGCGGTCGATCACATGCCATGACGTGACGTGCTTGATCACCGCGAGCGCATCTTTGAGGGTAGTGAAACCAAGCTGCAAACCGCCCGACGACACACTCGACACGCGGTATTCACGTGTCAGCGGCTGAAACGACAGGCGGATGCTCTGCGACACGCTCACCGGCTGCTCGTCGAACCAGTACCAGCGCGGCCGGCTCAACTCGAAGTCGGTCGTGAAATAAAGCGGAATACCTTTGTTGACCGCATCTTCGAGGTTGCTGTTGAGTTCGAAATCGAAACGCGCGTCGAGACTCCAGCCGTTGTTGTCGGCCTGCAGCGACGCCCGCTGCACCGCGATCGAGTCAGCATGCGCCGCGCCCGGCGCCGCCAGCCATACGGCCAGCGCAATCCAGAGCACGGCAGCGAGCCGAAGCGGGAAAAAGCGTTTGATGGTCACCGTTTCTGAAAGCGCGCGTAGAAAAATCCGTCGTGGTCTGAGTTCGCACCGGCGCTGTCTTCAGCGGGTTGTCCGGCATGGGAACCGGCCGATGTATCGGCGGGCGCGCGAGCGACCGAAGGTAAAAGTTGCCCCGGCGCGTCCAATCGTACCGCATCCTGATACTTGTTTCCAAACCAGTGCGCCTGCAACTCGCCTTCTTCGGGAAAGATCGAACACGTAACGTAAAGCAACTCGCCGCCTGGTTTCAGGAGCGGCCAAAGCGCGTCGAGGATGCGACGTTGCTCGGCGACCAGCGCGGGAATGTCCGACGCGCGGCGCAGCCAGCGAATATCGGGATGACGGCGCACGATGCCCGACGCCGAACACGGGACGTCGGCGAGGATGCGGTCGAACGGCTGGTCGATGTCGTCGTGCCATTTCGCCGGCGCGCCCGCGTCGCCGATCCGGACTTCCGCCGCGAGCTGAAGCCGCTGCAGGTTTTCGCCGATGCGCCGCGCGCGCGACGCATCGCTTTCGAGCGCGACGAGCTGCAGATTGGCGAGTTCGAGCAGATGCCCGGTCTTGCCGCCGGGCGCCGCGCACGCGTCGAGCACGCGCATGCCGTCACGCACGCCGAGCAGTTGCGCGGCGAGTTGCGCGCCGGCGTCCTGCACCGAGACGACGCCGTCGTTGAAGCCGGGAATGCGGTCCACTGGCATCGGCGTGTCGAGCCTGACGGCGTAGTCGCCTGCTTTGCCCGCCGGAATGTGATGGTTTTGCAGCACTTGCAGGTAGGCGTCGACCGTCGAGCGGCGGGCGTTCACGCGTAACGTGAGCGGACCTTGCGTGTTGCCGGACGCTAGCACCGCTTGCCACGCGTCGGGCCATGCCCGTTTCACCGCGTCGATCCACCATGCCGGATAGTTCCAGCGCGCGACTTCGTCGGCTTGCGCGGCGTTCAGCAGCGTCTCGCGCTCCCGCAGGAAATTGCGCAGCACCGCATTGACGAGCCCCTTGGCGAACGCGAATTCGCGACGCGCGCCGATCGCGCTCACCGCCTGATCGACCACCGTGAACGGCGTGTACGCGGCGCTCGCTTCCTCGTCGACCAGCAGCGCGAGCGAGCAGGCGAGCACATGACCGACGTGCGGCGGCGGCGCCTTCTTCACCAGCTTCGAGATCAGCCATTCGGCGACGGCCAGACGCCGCATCGTGCGATACGCGATGTCTTGCACCGCGCCGCGCGCGGCGGCGGCGCTCCCTTCAGGCGCGGACACGAACACGGATTGCAGCGCGGCCGGCAAAGCCGCGCCGAGGCGCACGGCGCCGACAGCTTGCGCTGCGCAGTCGAGCGCAAAACCGAGCGATTCGGGCGCGAGATGCAGCGTCGACAAACGAGATTCGCGCGGACGCGCCATTGGGGAGGCAGAACGCGAAGAAGGCTTTGAAGTCATGAAAGAGGCAAAGGCAGGCCGCACGGTGCGCGCGACACAATCAGCGCACATTGTAGCGTGGCGCTGGGCGGGTGCCGCCGTGGGTGGCGGCGGGCAGGTGACGGCGCTGTGTGGGCGAATCGGCGGCCGGCACAACGCGGCCAGGACTGGCAACGGCGGATTGCCTGATGGCACAGGCCAGCGGCGTCGCCAGGTAAGAAGTCCGCAAGCCTCGTGGCCACCAGTCGAAGCTTTTTCTTGAAGTCAGCTGTCTTCGACAACGCTCGCACGCAATCCCGTTGCCGGAAATAAAAAGGCGGGCCCGCAGACCCGCCTTCATCACTCCACGCGCACCGCGCGGGCTTATTCGAAGCGCCCCGTGCGCGCCATTTCCATCAATCGCGCAATGCGTTCTTCAGTAGCCGGGTGCGTCGAGAACAGATTCGCGATGCCGCCGCCCGACAGCGGATTCATGATCATCATCTGCGCGGTAGCCGGATGCTGCTCGGCCACAGGAAACGGAATCCCGCTCGCGTAGCGATGGATCTTGTCGAGCGCCGAAGCGAGCGCTTGCGGATCGCCGGAAATCTGCGCGCCGCCACGATCGGCTTCGAATTCACGCGCACGCGAAATCGCCATCTGAATCAGCGCACCGGCGATCGGTGCCAACAACGCGACCGCAATGCTGGCGATCGGATTCGCCGGACGGCCGTTTTCGTCGCGGCCGCCAAAGAACATCGCGAAATTCGCCAACGCGGAAATGGCGCCGGCCATAGTGGCCGAAACGGTTGAGATCAGAATATCGCGGTGCTTCACGTGCGCCAGCTCGTGCGCCATTACCCCGCGCATTTCGCGCTCCGACAGCACACGAAGAATACCGGTTGTGGCAGCGACCGCCGCATGCTCCGGATTGCGCCCGGTGGCGAACGCGTTCGGCGCGTCTTCGTTGATCAGGTAGACGCGCGGCATCGGCAGATTCGCTCGCGTGGCGAGCTCCCGCACCATGCGGTAAAACTGCGGCGCGCTGTTTTCGTCGACTTCCTGCGCGTTGTACATGCGCAGCACCATCTTGTCCGAAAACCAGTACGAGAAGAAATTCATCCCAAGGGCGATCACGAGCGCGATCATCATGCCTCGCGACCCACCAATCATCCCGCCGATCACGATGAAAAGGGCCGTGATCGCGGCCATCAACATCGCGGTTTTGACCCAATTGAACATGTCTGCAACTCCTTGCCTTAAGCGCGGGCTTCATATCTGCGCCGCGCGGTCGCGGCGCCCGATTGTAAGCAAAACGTTAGATATGGGCAGGTGAGGATAATTCAATCATCTTGACGCAGTGGCGAGCTTGATACCCAGGCCGACGAACGCGCTGCCAACGCCGCGGTCCAGCCACTTCTTCACCGAAGGCTTGCCGGAAAAGCGCTGCGTCACACTGCCCGCGATCCACGCGACAAAGCTGTTCCAGAGCATGCTCATGGCCACGAACACCGCGCCGAGCGTGAGGAATGCGAGCGCTTTCTGATCGCTGCCGGTCGTCACGAATTGCGGGAAGAACGAGACGAAGAACAGCACGACCTTGGGATTCAGCACATTGGTCCAGAACCCTTGCAGGAACAGCTGCTTCAGCGACTTGGGCGCGCCCGCTGCGCGCGCTTCGCCCACCGCCGCAGCGGCTGCGGGTTTGGCGAAAATCAGGCGCGTGCCCAGATAGATCAGATAAATGGCGCCGGCGAATTTGATGACGGTAAACGCCGTGGCCGACGCCGCGAGCAGCGCGGTCAACCCAAACGCGCACGCAAGCGAATGCACACAGCAACCCGCCGAGATGCCGAGTGCGGACATCAAGCCCGCGCCACGGCCCTGAGCGACGCTGCGTCCGACGATATAAGCCGTATCCGGACCGGGCGTCACGTTCAGAAGAAAGACCGCGACGACAAAAAACTCGAAATGGGTAATGCCGAACATTGAGAACCTCGGAAACTGTGCCGTTGCATAGGCGATTCTAACGCGCGGCAGAGTCGCGGCGTGGTCTCGAACATCGGCCGAACGGCGGATGTTCGAGGCGTTCGCAGACTGTTATTTTGCTTCAGGAAGTTGGAAACGCTGGCCCGCGACGAGCGACGAACCGGCCAGGAATTCGCGCACCGGCAGGCGCTTGCCACCGGGTTTCTGCAGTTGCGTAAGACGCAACGCACCTTCGCCACAGGCAACGACCACGCCCTCGGGAGAGACTTCGGTAATCGTGCCGGGCGCGCTGCCGGCTTGAGCATCGGCGGTGACCGCAGCCCAGATCTTGATCGAACTGCCGTCTTCGAGCGTGCCAACTCCGCCGGGAAACGGGTCGAACGCCCGCACCTGGCGCGCGAGCAGCGCAGCCGGGCGGCGCCAGTCGAGCACGGCTTCCTGCTTGCCGATCTTTTCCGCGTACGTCACGCCGTCCGCCGGTTGCGGGGTGGAGGCCAGCTTGCCGTTACGCTCGAGTTCGATCAGTGCTTCGACGATTAGCCTCGCGCCGTCTTGCGCGAGACGGTCGTGCAACGAGGCCGTGGTGTCGTCGTCGGCAATGCGCGTGCGCGCTTCGGAGATCATCGCGCCAGTATCGAGGCCGACGTCCATCTGCATCAGCGTGATGCCGGTTTCCGCGTCACCCGCTTCGATCGCGCGATGGATCGGCGCCGCGCCGCGCCAGCGCGGCAGCAACGACGCGTGAATGTTGATGCAGCCAGACGGCGCAATATCGAGCACTTCCTGCGGCAGAATCAGCCCGTAGGCCGCGACCACCATCACGTCATGCGGCGTGGCGCAAAGCTGATCGATCGCGGCGGCGGCTTCCGCCGGATATTTGCCGGCGCGGCGCAGCGAAGGTGGCTGCGCGACCGCCAGCCCATGCTCCTGCGCATAGCGCTTGACCGGGCTTGCCTGCAATTTCATGCCGCGTCCAGCGGGCCGGTCCGGCTGAGTCAGCACGAGCGGCACCGGAAAACCGGCACGGTGAATCGCGGCCAGCGCGGCAGCGGCGAACTCCGGCGTGCCGGCAAAAATGACGCGCAACGAATGACTCATGAACGGGGACGGTAGACGAGGTGGACGCGCATTACATCGCGTGGGCGAGCTTCTTCATCTTGCTCTTGATGCGCGTCTGCTTCAGCGACGAGAGGTACTCGACGAACACGCGGCCCATCAGGTGGTCCATCTCGTGCTGAATGCACACAGCGAGCAATCCCTCGCAATCCATCTCGAAGGTTTCGCCCTTCCCGTTCAGCGCCCGCACGCGCACTTTCTCGGCGCGCTCCACGTTGTCGTAGATGCCCGGCACGGAGAGGCAGCCCTCTTCCGACAGCTTCCTCTCATCGCTCGACCAGATGATTTCTGGATTGATGAAGGTGAGCAGCTGGTCGTGCGTGTCCGATACGTCGATCACGATCACCCGTTCGTGCACGTCCACCTGGGTGGCGGCGAGGCCCACACCGGGTGCCGCATACATGGTCTCGGCCATGTCCGCGACGAGACGGCGGATGCGGTCGTTGACCGTTTCAACCGGCTTCGCAATCTTGTGCAAGCGCTTGTCCGGGTAATTGAGGATGTTCAGTAAAGCCATGATTTTGAGTGTGATTTGCGGCGCCGCTGACCGTTGGAGGATTCACGTTGGCCTTTCGGCCAGGTTGTGAGCCCGCCGCATTGCGCAGAGGATAGATGGCGTCGAACCGGTTCGATTCAACGCGCCCCCTGCGCTAAACGACGAGCCCGCGCGGGTGGGCGCGGCGCTGCAGTTATTTCGGATGATGAAAATTTTAGCATGGTGCCCGCCTACCCGCTGGCCCTGAGGAGGAGCGACTCGCAATGCACACCTTGCCCGCAACCGATATCGAACTCGCCGCCTGGCTGCGGCTGTCGCTCGCGCCGGGGTTGAAACCGGCGGCGCTGCGCTTGATGCTGAGCGCTTTTGGACTTCCGGAGGCGATTTTCAGGCAATCGCCGGAAGCGCTAGCCGAAATCGCCGGCGAAGCCGCTGCGCGCGCTGTGCTGGCGCCGACGGGCCCCGAATTTGACAGCCGGCTCGACACCGTGATTGCGTGGCGCGAGCTGCCCGGCAATCAGGTCGTGACGCTCGATGACCCCGCGTACCCGCCCGCGCTGCTGACCATGCTCGACCCGCCGCCGCTGCTATATATAAAGGGCCGCCTCGATCTTTTGCATACGAGAGCAGTCGCGCTGGTGGGCAGCCGCAGCGCGACGCCGCAAGGCGTCGAGGACGCGGAACGTTTCGCGCGCGAACTGTCGGCGGCGGGCGTCACCATCGTGTCCGGGCTCGCGCTCGGCATCGACGGCGCTGCGCATCGGGGCGGGCTGGAAGGCTTCGGTGGCACGGTCGCCGTGATCGGCACCGGCGCGGACCTCGTCTATCCGGCGGCGCATCATGCTCTGGCGCGGCAGATTGCGGTGCAGGGCGCCATTGTCTCGGAATGGCCGCTCGGCACGCCCGCGCGCGCCGCCAATTTTCCGCAACGAAATCGCTTGATCGCTGGGCTGGTCAGTGGCGTGGTGATCGTCGAAGCGGCGATGCGCTCCGGCTCGCTGATCACCGCGCGGCTCGCCAACGAAATGGGACGCGATATTTTCGCGTTGCCCGGCTCGATTCACGCGCCGCTGTCGCGGGGGTGTCATCGGATCATCAAGCAGGGGGCAAAGCTGGTGGAGACGCCGGACGAGGTGTTGGAGGAACTGGGCTTTGCAAGGCGGTCGGCGGTCCGTGCGGCGCCGGAGTCGAAGCAAACCGTTGCGTGGGACGGCCTCGATTTGCGGAATGCACGGTCGGTCGAAACTTTGCCAATGGTCCAGCCGAACCTGGCAACTACGCACTCGTGCGGAACGGTCGCAACGGACTCGGGCGCAACTCTCACGCGATCAGCGGCTGCGGTTGGCTCAACTACGGTGCAAATAGCAACCGAGACTCGGCTGGAATCGCCAGAGGTTGTAGCCACGCGAGCAACGGCGGAAGCCACAGCGGCCTTCGCAGAAACAGAAGCGCCGCTGCCCGCGCCACCCGCCAAGCCAGTCAACTCAGAAGCGCAGCGACTCCTCGCAGCGCTCGGCCACTCGCCCACCACGCTTGAAATTCTCGCCACGCGCACCGAGATGGAGGACGCGGCCCTGCAAACCACGTTGCTGCAACTGGAACTTGCCGGCCAGATAAGCGTGCTGCCCGGCGGCCGCTTCATGCGGGCCACCCACAGCCGACCCCGCCTTGATCAGGGTTGACCACCATTCGGGATCGGCCATGCTACATTCGCGCCAAAGCACCTGACAAAGTACGCAAGGAACCCACCACATGCCCGCGCTGAATCTCGACACCGACCAAGACCGGATCGCCGAGCGCGTCAACGAACCCGAAACGCTGTTCGTTGCCTGCCTGTGCGCGGACTGGTGCGGGACCTGTCGTGAATATCGGGAAGCCTTCGACAAACTGGCCGACCGGCATCCGGAAATCTGTTTCGCATGGATTGATATCGAAACCCATGCAGACCGCTTCGACGATCTGGATGTCGAGAATTTCCCGACTATCCTGATCGAAGACTCGGTGACGACACGTTTTTTCGGCACCGTTTTGCCACAGGCGTCGATTGTGGAGCGGATGTTGTCGGACCTGACGGCCGTGCCTGGCATCACCGGCGCGCCCAAGCTGCGGCCCGCGCTGACGGTCGTCTGAACGCGATACCGTCGGCGCGCGAGCCCCGCGGCAAACACGTGTTGGGAGCGATGCACCGCGTGTTCTCCGCAACTTGCCCAATGGCAGAGCGCGCACTTATGATGGCGCGCTTTTATCGCACTTGACACGCCGCCTTCGCGCCGTGTGCTATAAAGCGGTCGTCAATGGGTCGCAAAGGTCGCAAACGAGGGTCGCGCGCTAATTTGGCGCACTCAAGGCCATCAACCCGGATTTACCTACCTCACATCGAGTCATGTCCAAAGCACTGATCATCGCCGAAAAGCCTTCCGTCGCGAACGACATCGCGCGCGCTTTGGGCGGCTTTACCAAGCATGACGAATACTACGAAAGCGACGACTACGTCCTTTCCTCGGCAGTCGGCCACCTGCTGGAAATCGCCGCGCCCGAAGACTATGAAGTCAAACGCGGCAAGTGGAGTTTCGCCAATCTGCCCGTCATCCCGCCGCATTTCGATCTGAATCCGATCGCCAAGAGCGAGTCGCGCCTGAAGGTGTTGACCAAGCTGCTCAAGCGTAAAGACATCGACCGCCTGATCAACGCATGCGACGCGGGGCGCGAGGGCGAGCTGATTTTCCGTCTGATCGCGCAGCACGCCAAAGCCAAACAGCCTGTGCAGCGTCTGTGGCTGCAGTCGATGACGGCGGGTGCGATCCGCGATGGCTTCGCCCGTCTGCGCAGCGACGAAGAAATGCAGCCGCTCGCCGATGCGGCGCGCTGCCGCTCGGAAGCGGACTGGCTGGTCGGCATCAACGGCACGCGGGCGATGACCGCGTTCAACAGCAAGGGCGGCGGCTTCTTCCTGACCACGGTCGGCCGGGTGCAAACGCCGACGCTGTCGATCGTCGTCGAGCGCGAGGAGAAGATTCGCCGCTTCGTGCCGCGCGATTACTGGGAAGTCAAAGCGGAATTCGTCTGCGCCGCCGGTTTTTACGAAGGACGCTGGTTCGACCCGAAGTTCAAGCGCGACGAGTTCGATCCGGAAAAGCGCGACTCGCGGCTGTGGGCGCTACCCGCGGCCGAAACGATCGTCGCCGCTTGTCGCGGCCAGATCGGCACGGTCACGGAAGAATCGAAGCCGTCCACGCAACTCTCGCCGGCGCTGTTCGATCTGACCAGCTTGCAGCGCGAGGCCAATGGCCGCTTCGGCTTTTCGGCGAAGAACACGTTGGGTCTTGCCCAGGCGCTGTATGAAAAGCACAAGGTGCTGACCTATCCCCGGACCGACGCTCGCGCGCTGCCGGAAGACTATATGGATACGGTCAAGCAGACGCTCGGCATGCTCAAGGAGAGCAACAACTATCTGCCGTTTGCCAAGCAGGTGCTCGACAAGGGCTGGGTGAAGCCGAACAAGCGTATCTTCGACAATTCGAAGATCAGCGACCACTTTGCAATCATCCCGACGCTGCAGGCGCCGAAGAATCTGTCCGAGCCGGAACAGAAGCTGTACGACCTCGTCGTGAAGCGTTTCCTGTCGGTGTTCTTCCCGGCCGCCGAATTCCGCGTGACGACACGGATCACGGAAGTGGTCCGCCATCACTTCAAGACCGAAGGCAAGGTGCTGGTCGAGCCGGGCTGGCTGCAGATCTACGGCCGCGAAATTAGCGGCGAAGACGCGAACCTCGTGCCGGTACAGAAGGACGAGAAGGTCAAGACCGACAAGATCGCCGCCCAGCAACTGGTGACCAAGCCGCCCGCACGCTACAACGAAGCGACCTTGCTGTCGGCGATGGAAGGCGCAGGCAAGCTCGTCGAAGACGACGAGTTGCGCGAAGCGATGGCGGCCAAGGGTCTCGGCACACCAGCCACGCGTGCCGCCATCATCGAAGGTCTGCTCGGTGAAAAGTATCTGATCCGCGAAGGCCGCGATCTGATTCCGACCGCCAAGGCGTTCCAGTTGATGACGCTGTTGCGCGGCCTCGGCGTGAAGGAGCTGACCGCGCCGGAATTGACCGGCGAGTGGGAATACAAGCTTTCGCAAATGGAACGCGGCAACCTGCCGCGCGACGCGTTCATGCAGGAAATCGCCCGCATGACGCAAACCATCGTCAAGCGCGCGAAGGAATACGATTCCGACACGATCCCGGGCGATTACGCGACGTTGCAGACGCCGTGCCCGAATTGCGGCGGTCAGGTGAAGGAAAACTACCGGCGTTTCGCCTGCTCGAAATGCGAGTTCTCGATTTCGAAGATTCCGGGCGGACGCCAGTTCGAAATTCCGGAAGTCGAAGAACTGCTGCAGAACAAGACGATCGGGCCGCTGTCGGGTTTCCGCAGCAAGATGGGCCGGCCGTTCTCGGCAATCCTGAAGCTTTCGTTCGACGACGAGATCAAGAACTACAAGCTCGAGTTCGACTTCGGCCAGGATGCGGGCGGTGAAGACGGCGAACCGCCTGACTTCTCGGATCAGCAATCGGTGGGCGCGTGTCCGAAGTGCAAGGGCCGCGTGTTCGAACACGGCATGAGCTACGTCTGCGAGAACTCGGTCGCCAATCCGAAGACGTGCGACTTCCGTTCCGGCAAGGTGATCCTGCAGCAGGAGATTGCTCGCGAGCAGATGGCCAAGCTGCTGGAAGATGGCCGCACGGATCTGCTGACCAACTTCAAGTCGTCGCGCACGGGCCGCAACTTCAAGGCATTCCTCGTCAAGCAGAACGACGGCAAGATCGGCTTCGAATTCGAGAAGAAGGAGCCGTCCGCCAAGACTGCCGCAAAGACCGCGGCGGCCAAGTCGGCTGCACAGGCTGCAGCAGAGCCGGAAGACGGAGAAACGACGGTGGCGGTGAAGGCCACGCCGGCAGCCAAAAAGGCGGCAGCCAAGAAGGCGCCAGCGACCAAGACCGCGGCAGCCAAGAAAGCCCCCGCGAAGAAAGCGGTGGCGCGCAAAACCGGCTCGTAATTCGAGGGGTCGGGCTGGAAGGCGATTCGTTTCCGGCCCGCTTCATTTGCACTTGCCGAGAAAAAAGGCGCATCACGTGAAGTGATTGCGCCTTTTTCATATCGGCCGGCGGGAACACCCACGACGGCATTGCCGCGCCGCTCAACCCAGCATTTATAGCGGCGACAAAGCCGTCGGCCGGGCACGATTCGTCGTCTTTGCCAGAGTCTTCGGCACCGGAGACAACTCGCTATCCAGCAGCCGCGACAGTGGCTCGGCGCCGTCGAACGCTTCCGGCGGCATGACGGCGCCGGCGGAATCGAACGCCGCCGATGCGGCGGGCCGTTCGAGGCCGTCCTTGATCCATTGCTCGCCAAGCAGGCTATTCGGCGTCTGGCTGAAATGTTCGACCAGATGATCGATGAACGTGCGCACCTTCGCCGGCAAGTGACGGCGGCTCGGATACGCAATGTTGATCTCGACCTGCGGCAAGCGGTAATCGCCGAGCAGGCGCACGAGCCTGCCGCGCGTCATGTCACGGCCGATCAGGTAGCTCGGCAGAATCGCGATGCCCATGCCGAGCAATGCGAATTGCCGCAACATTTCCGTGTTGTTCGCGACGATCACGTTCGACGGACGCACGCGCACTTCGCCTTCCGGGCCCGTGAACACACGCTCGTCACCCCAGTACTCGGACGGCAGGCTCAGACACGGATGCTCCAGCAGGTCCTCGGGACGCGCCGGCATACCGTGCGTCTCCAGATAAGCCGGCGTCGCGCACACGGTCATGCAACCGGTGGTAAGACGCCGCGTGACGATGCTTGCGCTGCGCATTTGCCGCGCAATCACGACGCCCACGTCGAAACCTTCTTCGACGAGATCGACCTGGCGGTCCACCAGCGTGACATCCGGGATCACTTTCGGATAGCGCTCCGCGTACGTTTGAAGCACGGGGGCGAGGTTATGCAAGCCGAACACGACGGGCGCGACGATTCGCAACGTGCCGACGGGTTCGTGATTGCGTGCGACCACCATCTGTTCGACGTCTTCCAGTTCGTCGAGAATCTGGCGCGCGCGCTCGAGATAGACCTGGCCGGATTCGGTCAGGGACAAGCTGCGGGTTGTGCGATTGAGCAGCCGCGTACCAAGACGGCCTTCGAGGTCCGCAACGTGACGGGTGGCGACCGCATTGGAAATATCCATCGCGCTCGCAGCACGGGCAAAACTGCCGAGATCCGCCACTTTGACGAAAACTCGCATCGACTGCAAATGATCCATAGGACAACTCCTGCCGTTTTACTGCTTCCTGACAATTAGTGAAAACCAGTGAAGCGAACTTGGAATTCTCCTACGACTCGCAAAATCGTGCAGAAGTTGCCC
>Ga0310811_10002112_pt1 | contig 24790 bp, 16 predicted proteins | sample YCmetagenome_FD_207642 | JGI IMG/M metagenome (GOLD analysis project Ga0310811, IMG submission 207642) | Soil microbial communities from experimental microcosm in Duke University, North Carolina, United States - YC | ecosystem: Engineered > Artificial ecosystem > Soil microcosm > Unclassified ... | reverse complement strand
TGGGCCGCGGCACCTGCTATCCCATCGCACTCGAGGGCGCGCTCAAACTGAAGGAGATCAGCTACATCCATGCCGAGGGCTATGCCGCCGGCGAGCTGAAGCACGGGCCGATCGCGCTGATCGACAAAGCGGTGCCGGTCATCGCCATCTGCCCCTCCGGGCCGTTATTCGAGAAAACTGCCTCCAATCTGCAGGAGGCGGCGGCGCGCGGCGGGCAGATCGTGGTGTTCTCCGACCAGGCCGGCGCGGCAAAGCTGCAGACCATCGCCGCAGAGACGATCATCCTGCCGGAGATCGACCCCTTCGCCGCGCCGATCCTCTACGCCATCCCGGTGCAGATGCTCGCTTATCATGTCGCGGTGCTGAAAGGCACGGACGTGGACCAGCCGCGCAACCTCGCCAAATCCGTCACCGTGGAGTGAGCGGGCGTCGCGGTTCGGCGTGGTGTTCACGAACAAAAAACTTCGCTCATAGACAAAAAAGTCTACTCACAGACAAAAATGTTTGCTCTTAATTGACGAGCGGACTATTCTGGTTGGCGGGATAGTCCCTGTCGAACTGAACACTCATGGCTCGCCGCCGCTACACCGTCGATGACAAACGCACCGCCCGTTTCGAGAAAGAAGGGCGCGGCCAAGGCGCTGGCGAAGACTACAAATCCTGGCTGAAAATCCAGGACGTTCCATCGCGCGGTCGCAGTCACCGTCTGGTCGGAATGACGACCGGCCGCGTGTATCACTTCATGTCCGACCTGGAGCGCGATCTGTTCCTGCTGCTCGATTGGCAGGAATCTGTCATCGATTTGCGCGAGCAAGTACCGCTCGACCGGAACGAGACTGCCCGCATCGCTGAAGCCCTTGGCATCCGGCATTCGAAAGCGCCAGGTGCGTCGGACCCGATGGTGATGACGACCGATCTCGTGATCGACCGCCGCGGCCAGAACGGTGGCGAAACCGAAGCGTTTGCCGTGAAGACAGCCGAGGACCTCGAGAAGCCGCGCACGCTGCACAGGCTGGAGATCGAGCGGCGCTACTGGCTCGACCGGGGTGTTCCCTGGAGCATTGTCACCCGCGCCGAATTGCCGCGTCGAATGATCGCGAATATCGCCTGGGTTCATGGCTGCCACCGGCTCGACGGGCTGAGCGACGCCGCTACCGCAGCAATTCCGCGCCTGCTTTCAGAGATGAACCGGCACGCCAATCTGACCCTTCGCTCCTTCTGTGCGGCAATGGATCGCCAATTTGATTTGGCGGATGGAGAAACGCTCGCTCTGATCCGGCACCTGATCGCGACCCGTACGCTCCGGTGCGACATGGCGACGATAATGCTCAATGATCGGCTGCCGCTGACGGCTCTTTCGACAGCAGCTACCCTTGATCGACGGGAACGCGCATGAACGTCCTGCCGGTGAATCAGCTCATCGAATTCGTCGAGGCCCAGCGCGTCGAACGCATCCTGTGGGTCGATCCGCGCGAACCGGGCTACATCCTGATCGACATTCGCGAAGACAAGGCCGTGCCCCATTTTCTCCGGCATGCCCATCTGGCGGCGCTCGAGGAGGAAGGCCTGCTACGCGTCGTGCCCGATGACCCTTATCTCTCCACGGTAGCTGAACACGAGGTCGTTGAAACTCACCGAGCGATGCGCGATCAGAACTGGGCCCGGATCGCACCTTTGCTGGCTGAGCAGCCGGCCATCTTCGAACCGGACCAGCGAGGCAAACTGATCGCCAAGCTCGTGTCCGAGCGAGGCGAAAGCCGCCATAGCCTCTATCGGTTGCTGCGCCGCTATTGGCAACGCGGACTGACCCGCAACGCGCTGCTGCCCGACTACGGCAAGTGCGGCGGCCGCGGGAAGACGAAGGCGGCTGGCAGCAAGGCTCGTGGCAGACCGCCGAAATATGCCGACGCCTCGATCAACGTGACGCCCGCGCTGCGCATGTTGTTCAGCCAGGCGATCACCCGGCTTTACGCGACGAAGCCGACCTTCGACGTCGCCGAATGTTATCACGCAATGCTTTTGGCCTACTTCTCGGATCCGGCCATCGATCCAGAGACGGGGCGCCAAAAACTAATCGTGCGGCCGGATTCACCAACGCTTCGGCAGTTTCGGTACTGGTACGAAAAAGACAACGACGTCTTCCAAGTGCTCCGCCGGCGGCGGACGCCCCGGGTCTATGACAAGGACATGCGCGGCTTGCGCTCAAGTTCGACGGCAGAAGTTACCGGCCCTGGCGCTCGCTACCAAATCGACGCGACGATAGCAGACGTCTACCTCGTGTCGCGCTTCGACAAAAAGAAGATTATCGGCCGGCCGGTGGTCTATGTCGTGATCGACGTGTTCAGCCGCATGATCACAGGAATTCATGTCGGCATCGAAGGACCGTCCTGGGTCGGCGCGATGGAAGCGCTGGCCAATGCGGTGCTCGACAAGGTCGAATATTGCAACCGCTTCGGCATCCCGATCGCTTCGACCGGGTGGCCAAGCGTCGGTATGCCCGAACGCTTGCTCGGTGACCGCGGCGAATTGGCTGGCCGCATGGTCGAAACACTGGTCCACAATTTCGGCGTCAACGTCGAGAACACGGCGCCATACCGCGCCGACTGGAAAGGCATCGTCGAGCAACGCTTCAGGCTGCTACCGGCACGCTTCAAGGCCTATGTGCCCGGCTATATCCAGGAAGATTACCGGCAACGCGGTGGACAGGACTACCGCCTCGACGCAACGCTCGATATCGACGCATTCACGCGCATCCTGATCTACTGCGTTCTTTACTACAACAATGAGCATCGGCTGAAGGATTACCCTCTCGATCCGGAGATGATTCAGGATGCGGTTAAGCCCATTCCAATCGAACTCTGGGAATGGGGCATCGCCCGGCGCAGCGGGCGGCTGCGCTCCTATCCTCCCGATCTTGTCCGGCTAAGCCTTCTGCCTTCGGACGACGCGACAGTGACCCGGCACGGCATCCGTTTCTACGGCTGTTACTACTCCTGCCCTTTGGCGATCGAGGAACATTGGTTCGACAAAGCGCGGCAACGCAGTTCCTGGGGCGTAAAAATCTCGTACGACCCGCGCGACATGGATCACATCTATCTGCACGGCCAGCCGGGCCAGCCGAGTTTCATCACCTGCGCACTCACTGACCTCAGCCGGGATTTTACAGGCCGCACACTGTGGGAAATCGACCAGCTGCGCCAGGAGGCTCGACGGCTCGCCGCACCGGCCGGTCCGCAGGATCTGAGTGGCCGCATCTCGTTGATCGACCGCATCCAAACGATCGTCGATGAGGCTGAGGCGGAGGCGCCAGCCGTCAAGGATCTAACGAAGCGGCAACGCACGGCCGATATCCGCGGCAACCGGCAGGAGGAACGGCGCGCGCTGCAACGACGCGACGCAATCCGGCCCGAGCGGCCGTCGAACCCGGAACCTGCCGATATCGTCCGCTTTCCCGGCGTGCCGACGAGCAACGACTACAGCCAGCCCGACATCACCGAGCTGCTGCGACGGTTCGGTGAGGATGAGGAGGAATGACCATGCCGACCGAGTCAGACCTCATGCTACTGCCGGAGTTCCGAGAAAATCCGTTCATCAACCGGCTGCCTCTGGAACTATCGATGCGAGAAATACTGAAGGCGCTATCGGATCCGCCCGATTTCTCGCCCGACGAACGTACCTTCCCGAAGCATGTCCGCGTGCATTGCCTCTACCGGCTGCGCCGCTGTTTTGTGCCGCTCGACCATCATCTGCGCCTCGCGACCGATTTCTCCGCGCTACTGCGTCAGGGCTATGTCAGCCGGAATCCGCTGACCACCGACTATATTCATCGGCTTCAGGACGGCCACGAGCGGATCGTCTCCCGCGATCTCGCGGCCGGCCGCCACCGCGTTCGCAGCACGGCCGAGGGGTTCGCGCTGCTCGGCACCTCAGGCGCCGGCAAGAGCACGGCGATCGCGCGGATCCTGGAACGGTACCCACAGGTGATCGACCATACCGAGCCTTTCAGTTTGAAGCAGGTCGTCTGGCTGAAGCTCGATTGCCCATATCAAGGCTCACCAAAGCAACTCTGCCTCAATTTCTTCCAAGCGATGGATCTGCTGCTGGGCACGCGGTTCCTCGCAACCCATGGCCGGAGCCGCAGCGGCCTCGACCAGATGATGACGCAGATGGCGCAAATTGCCAATCGTCACGCTCTGGGCGTGCTCATCATCGACGAAATCCAGCACCTGACGCTTGCCAAGGGCCTCGGATCGGACGCGTTGCTGAACTTTCTGGTCACCTTGATCAACACCATCGGCATTCCAGTCGTGATGATCGGCACCATGGGCGCCTTGCCCGTCCTGCAGGGCGACTTCCGTCAGGCACGGCGCGCCAACGGCCTTGGCACTGCGATCTGGGAGCGGCTCCAGCCCGGTCCGGCCTGGGATCATTTCGTCGAATTTCTCTGGCGGTATCAATGGACCCGCGAGGAGGCGCCGCTTACTGCGGAGATCCGCCAAGTCCTTTATGAGGAAAGCCAAGGCATCATCGACGTGCTGGTCAAGCTGTTTATGCTGGCGCAGCTGCGCGCGATGGAGCTCGGCTTGGTGCGCAAGCGGCCCGAGGTGCTGGATGCCGGCCTGATCCGGCAGGTCGCGAAGGAGCATTTCAAGGTGATCTCGCCGATGATGGCGGCACTGAAGGCCGGCGACCGGCGGAAGATCGCACAATATGACGATCTGCGGCCGTTAGAAGAGCATGTGCGACAGACCCTGCACCATGCCCAGCTACGGCTGAAATCGGAGCGGGAGCCGACCATCGCCCCGGCACCGCACCAGACAGACACGCCCGACCCTCTCATGGCTGCGCTGCTCGGAATCGGCTTGGCCCGAGATGTGGCCGAGTTGCTCGCCGCCGAGACGGCCGCGGAACATCCCGACGGCTCGTTGCTCGACCAGGTCGGTCGCATCATGGACAGGCTGCGAAAGTCCGGCTTGAAGACGGCCCCATCCAAGGCGAAGCTAGCTCGCCAAGCAGCTGTGAAGCCCGTTTCCGAACTGGCCGATATCGTCGCCGAGGGCAAACTGGCCGGCAAGACAGCACATACTTCTTTGGTCGAAGCCGGCATCGCCCGCACGCCCAGGCTGGATGCCGTAGCGTAGGGACATGCTGCCCTATTTTCCCGCATTTTATCCGAACGAGCTGCTTCACAGCATACTCGCCCGCTACCACCGTCATACCGGCGCCAATAGCCCCAAGCGGACGCTCGACGATCTCTTCGGCAATCGACACATCCGGGCCGGCATTGCCTTGCAGGCGGGACTGGGTGCGCTTGCTGAAAGGCTTCCATCCGATCGAGGACTAACCGCGGGGGGTCTGGCCGCTGACGCAACGCTCCTGCCCTACCTAACCGCGTTTCAGCCGGCCGAGGTACGGGACTGGGCGTTGGCGGCGGTCACCAAAGATGGCGCTGGAGCGGTCAATATGCGCCTTGGCCTGGCCGCCAGCGTCGTCCGGCTGCCAGATGCACTCCGCTACTGTCCTGCTTGCCGCGCGGAAATGCTCGACCGATACGGCGAACTCTATTGGCGGCGCGACCATCAATTGCCCGGCGTGCTGATGTGTCCAGACCATCGGGCGCCATTAGCGGATGCCGCGATCGTCCTTGTGGGAATCGGACGCCACGAGTTCGTCGCGGCCGACGAAATAAACTGTCCTGCCGATCCCCTTGTACCACGATGGGCAGGTGATCGCCGGATCAGTACCATCCTGCACGACATTGCCTGCGCCAGTGGAATCTTACTGCAATCACCGCCGCCGGAACGTCCCTTCGCAGACTGGGCTGATCATTACCACTTGGCCCTGGTCGCGCGCGGTCTTGGGCGTGGCAACATGCAAATCGACCAAACGGCCCTCATCAACGCCTTCCTGACGCGGTTCGGCCCTGCCCTCGAGGCGGTACCTGACGCGGCGCCAAATCGATGGCTACCCGGCATTATCCGCCGGCATCGCAAAGCCTTTGCCCCGCTGCACCACGTGTTGACTGGCTTACTCATCGAGGCACTCCCGCTGGCCGCCGGCGAGATACAGCCGTTCGGCCAAGGCCCATGGCCATGCCGCAATCCCCTCGCCGGCCACTGCGGACGGCCGGTCATCACTGACTGCGCAACCCATCGCGAAGGCGGCAAGATGATCGGCACGTTCCGTTGCAATTGCGGCTACACTTTCAGCCAGGCGGCCGAAACACATAGCCGAATGCGGATCCTCAACCTTGGGTCACTTTTCGACGCTCGTCTCCGCGAACTCGTTGCTGAAGCGGCAAGCTTGCGTGGCACCGCGCGAGCGCTTGCCGTCGATGCAAAAACAGTTCTGCGCCGAGCAAAACGTCTCGGCCTCAGCGTTCCTTGGAAGCTACCGACCGAAGCACCGCGGATGGCCCATATCGAGCGAAATGACGTTCGCGCTCGCTGGTCCTTTGCGCACACCAAGGCTCCCGAGTTGTCCCGCAAACAGCTACGTGGCCGCCTGCCGGCCGAGTATGCTTGGCTGTACCGGCACGACCAGGCGTGGCTCAGGAAGCAGCCGCCGTTACCATACCACGCCACTGCGCCGTCCGCCCGGCATGATTGGCCGACCCTCGATGCGGCAACAGCGGCCAAACTCTCTGACGCCGCAGTTGCTCTCCGCACTACGACACCCCTGGTCCCCGTGACCCGTGCGGCACTGCAACGAGCTCTTGGCAGGCCCGATTGGATCGACCGCCGGCGCCGGCAGCTACCGCTCTCCGCCGCTGAACTAGGCAAACTAGTAGAATCAATCGATGACTTCCAAAAACGCCGCGTTGCTTGGGTCGCCGAGGAACTACGGAAAAGTAACCGGCCTGTACTGGCGTGGCGCATTCGCCGCCTTGCCGGGCTGCCCAAGAAACTGTCCGCAGATGTCGCGGCCGCGCTGCAGGCGGCGATGTAAGCAACCCGATGATCATCCGGCAACTGGCCAACTTCCAGCACGATGTCGAGCTGCGCTGGCTCACCGGGCTGGTGCGCGAAGGCGACCAACTCAAGATCCGTGTGCAGTTCCTGAATCATGGCAACGGAACCACCTTCATCCAAAACCTGCCATTCGGCATGCTGCCTTTCCTGACGCCCGGACTGGTCGTCTCCAATGGGGAAGTGCGGACCGAACGCCGGACCGGAAAACGGATGAAGACCTTCCTGTCCAATCTCACCGCCTGCGAGGAGATCGACGTGATGGAAGGCATCGCCCGCAGCCACTACGACCTCGGTGGGCGCAAGGGCGGCGGCCAACGCCTTCTCCGTTATCGAGCCGGAGGACGTACGATCCTAATCCCGACATTTGAGTTGATCCGCTTGCTGTTCATGCATAGCAAGGCCTTGGCCACCGCATTGTTAACACCATCGGGCCTGATGGAGCTGGCAGTCACGCCTGCACCGGGCCTCTATCCCGACATCGACATCGATTTCACCGGCGCAGTACCGCATCGGGCAGTGTCTCCCGAATTCGTCAAAGAGTTCACTTGGCTAGCTGTCCATCCCGACGGCCGACGCGCATGGGACAGCGTGCTGACGCTCAGTGCTGGAAAACCATACCTAACCCTGGCGCCCCCGCCCCTCCGAAATTGCCACCTCACCTGTCGGGGAGTCGTCTGGAACAACCGTCTCCTCGTTCTTGAAATCCTCTCCCTATCCGGACGAAAACTCCCCGCTGGGGAGGTCCGCTGGACGCACCCATTGGAAATTCTGCGAATTGACCGCGGTAGCGGCAGTCTGACTGGGCCCACCGACGATGGCGTCCCCGCCGAAGGCAGCCGCCCCCGTCGCGAACGTGAACATGTCGTCGATGGCGAGGCCGACGCCAAGCCCGGCATCAACCAGGACGTCGAGCTGCTCGGCGGCAAGCGTGGCTGCTTTGACAACCATGCTACCGTGACGCGAGTTCAGCGGCAGGTCCCAAAGTCGGCTGCCGCAGGTGACGGCACTTCCGCTGAGGGAGTTCGGAAGACGCGATCCGACGCCGGCCAAGCGATCGACCCAGGGCTGCGTCCAACAATCAACCGCCACGTCGTCAGCGCCGGCGAGCCGACGCTCACGGGCACCGCGCCGTCGATCGATTTCTCGGTTCTGGAACACGCCAGCCGGGACCACGTAGGAGATCTGGAACTGCTCGAGAGCATCCTGCTGCGCATCGAAGCCGCCGCTCCAGACCTGACACTCAGCCAGCACCTGGTTTTTCTACAACCGGGCAAGGCGGTGTCGTTATGCGGCATACGGCGTCGGGCCTGTCTGGTCGCGGTGCTAACGTCGCCAAGCCGGCCGCCACGGGTCATACTTGACGTCGACCATACGCACCTGAATGGCATTGCTGCACTCCTCCTGCGCTACAGCGTCGTCACACCTTTGGCGATCGTGGCTGAACATGTGAGGCAGCTACTCACGACCATGGTCGACAACTATGGGCACTGGGATCGTAAAGCGGAGATCGAATTGTCGCTATTCGTCGACCTTAAAAGGCTGCCGAAGCTGATCCGCATGACCGAGAGAGCGGCCGACGAAGCGTATATGCGGGCCTGGGTTTCGAGGCTACTCCGCGAAATCCAATGAATTGTCGTAAAATTAATTTTTTCAGTGTGAAAGGACACGGCTCCAGCTGTGGTCCCGCTCCGCCAACCGATGGAGTTGAGGACAACTGACAACGACGCTCCGCTTCGCGTCCTGCCAACGAACGGACGTGCGGCCTCCCGCATCCAGCGTACAGATCGGCTTGATTTCGCAAATACCCCGCACGCGTACCTGTCATCCTGAAAGGATGCGAGTCTCTCCATCCTTCGTTCGGCTATAGGCCCGTCTCGGCCAGACGAGCGACTATGGCCAACGCCAATCGTTCCGCCTGTGCAAGCGGAAGCTCCGTTAGAAGAACGTCCCGTACGACGCGTTCGCGCGTTAGCGATGCCTGGGTATGCTGCTCCCCCGTAGTTTTGCTGCCGTTGCCGTCAGCTTTTTCCAACAAATCAACGCCTGTGGCGCCATATGTTTTAGACCCTGACGTCTCTTTTTCCGGTTCGCCAACATCGCTTACTGGCTGGTCGATGATCTGTACATTTGACAAATTTTCCAGAAGGTCCTTGAAGCGGGTTGCAAGATCGCTCACTTCCTTTGGATCTGCACCAACCAGTTTGCTCGGCGACCCTAGCGTCGCGATGTTCTTCTGAACCTCCCTCTCCAATTCAGCCTTTACTACGGCAGAGATGCTAGTCACCTTAATCGCGGAAGAAAGTCGCTTTAATTCCTCGCCTAAACTTTTGATGAGATTGCGTGTTTTTGATTCATCTCGGACAAACCGTGTGATGCGTTTGACGACCCGCTCCTTAATGTCCTGACGCACCGTTTCCCAGGCATTGTTGTCTTCAAAGCCGTCTCGGCGAGCATTTGGTATGACCTGAGAATTCGTGATAAATACTTCACCGATCGCCCATCTTTGAAGACGACGTTCGGTCCCGCTTGGAGTCAGTTCTGCAGCTACGCTCTCGATGATATCGCTATCACCAACGCCAATATTCTTAATTCGGAAACGAACTCCAGCTGCGGTATCGTCAGCGATTTCCCCTGGAAAATTCGATATGCCGATCCAGCCAAACCAACCATGTTCCTTCGATAATAGAAGCTCTACATTGTGAATCTTGGACCAACTATTTTTTCGCCCTGTCGGATAAACGCCTTTGTAAGGCTTGAGGATCGCTTTGCGCTCTCGCTTCTGCTTGATTTCAACATTAACAGTACTCAGCGACTCACCAAAGGTCTCAGCCAATTTCCTGATACGGTCGGCGAACTCGAACGTATCAGGATAATCGACCGGTGAGACCTGACGAAGATAGGGCTGAAGAAGCTCCTCCTCAACGAACTCTAAACCTTGATCTACGAGATGAACCATCTCCACCTCGGTAAAATGGTCGAGTTCGCCCGCCTTAGCAGAATACGTACGGACAGATGAGATCACTACTTCCCGGACGTCTATAGGCTCGGCTCCTGGCGAGAAGTAAGAGCGAATGCGCCCGCAGTCGAATTCAACAACAGTCGCCGTCGCTTCACCGACAGCCGATGTCGTGAAGCGAAGTGTTGTACAATAAGCGATGCCCGCCAATCTTCCGATCCCACGAAAGCCGGCGTGCATAGATGGTGTCTTCCGACTAGCCCCCAGAGAGATCAGCGTCGTAAACGCTTTGCTTGAGGGTATTCCGATCCCGTTGTCACGAACGCTGAGGGTTGGCCTGCGTTGCGTACCTCCGATCGTGATCAGAATGCGGCCGTCTCCCTCCGGCAGTTGTCCCTCTCGGATAGCATCCCGGATCGCGTCGAAGCCATTCTGGACATATTCTCGAATGCAGTGGAACGGATTCTCGTACATTCCCGTTGTAAGAGTCTCTAGGAAGTACGAGCCAACCTGGACAGCGTCTCGTAGCGCCGGCGGCATAGCAGGTGGTAGAGCGCTCATCTCAAGAGAACCCCCGTTTGCGGTCCCCAATTAATAAATCCATTGTCTCCGGGAACGGCAATATTTGCAGTCATCGACAGATCCATCACAAATATCTCAGGTGGCACGATAAATTCATCGGCAATAAGACCAACCAGATCAGCTATCCCCATTTCAAGACCGCGCCCCCGACGTCGAAAAGTGCGAGAGGACGGTGCATCCTGCTCGAGGAGCGGCACGGATCCGACTGACAAACTGACGAGCTCGCCTCGGTGCAGCGAGAATTCGAGGGCAATCTGCTGCTGGGCATCTCGCGGCAGAGCAAGATATTTGCGCCGGACAGGCCGCAGTCGCCCGAGCACCACCTCGTAGGCCTCACTCAGCGTTGCACGATTCTGATGCTTGAAGAGAGATGCAATAATTCCCGATGTCGCAAGCGGCTTTTTGGGAACCCCATCCTCTGCAATATATATTTCCGCCAGGGCACCAATTAATATTTCCGACCGCAACGGCCTTCCTAGCCTCTCGTTGTCGAGAACACGTTCTAAAAGCTCGGCAGGCTCTCTCGCGCCTTCATTTGCAGCACTAACAATCCCTCGTCCAACTTGGATCCGCTGGGCACGATTAAGATTAGTGAGCTGGCTTTCGAGACGGCGGACGGCATCGTTCTGCGCAGTCCATCCCTCACCTTCGAGGTCAATGATCAGTCGATCCAGGTCATCATTGGGATCTGGCTCATAGATCATGTCGCTCGATTCAAAGCTAGGCCGATAGTCCGGGGCAGTCTCCACGGCTCCGCCGTTGATCAAAACAGGACCTTCAATAGTCGGGCTCGCATTGGTCTGTAGCGCAGTAACGAGATTGCCAACGTCAACGCCCATATCATTCCAGATATGAGCAAGCATCTCAACCGAGATCACATGGACTCCTTTGAGGGTCGGGCAGCGTTGACGCGCCTCCTGTGCAAGCAGTGGATGAGGCAAAGTTAACAGATGGTTATTGCGCTGTGGTTGCCCCTTATCATTCAGCACCATATCAGGTGCATAGACCCAGTCGCCCTTGGTCACGTCACGTGTCACGAAGATGAGTTGCTCGACCCCGTGCGCGTCGCAGTCCTTCAAAATTTCAAGCCAGTTGATCAAGTCACCGTGCGGATTGAAGGTCTTTCCCTTCCGAGAAGGTGGCGTGGAGTGATCCTCCTCCATATCAACGGCCACCTGTTGCGGCGCATCCTTAAATCCGGGAGGCACGTGATGAGCGGCTCGTAACGCCGCCGTTTCGGCAACCTCCTTCAGAATCGGCCGCAAATCGGAGGTAAGATGACGAGTCTCCATGAATGGAAGAAGGCGAGCCGTCGTCTGATCAATCTTCGGTTCGTAGTTGCCGACCAGTTGAACAAGGCTCAGCGTCTTGTCGATGGCCTCAGACAGCTGCTGGTGGTAGTCATCGCCCATGCCACGAACCGCGCCGTCATGAAGATAGCGTGTCGTTTCGGAGCGGAAGCGCTCGAGACTGCTCCGCACCTTTTCTGCCAATTTCTTGAGCGGCCTGGAGGACGTGAGTCCACGCAAATGCGTCCACGTCTCACGCGCAGCCCAAAGCGGTACACGAACCCGGTCGCCATAGCGCTCAAGTCCACGCAACAGATCCTCGCTCGCTAATGCACTCATCTCGTAGCAATGGATGAGCACATTCGCGTCCAAATAAACCGCGCTCCGGTCCCCTTCAAGGGCCGTTTTGATCTCATCGATGGCCGTCTTTCGTGATGGCCGTACTCCGGGAAACAACATTATGTACAGCACTACCTCCCCACGCCCTAAACTTATTTTCAACCGTTTCTGTTAGAGGTCAAGACGTTGACCATTTGGTTCTAACCTGGGGCATCCACGGTGAGGCAAGGTCTGGTCTAGGCGCGTTCTTTCTGCCTCCCTTCCATAGCAGCCAACACCCGTTCGGCCATAGAGATGGCCTGTTGCGTATGTTTTGTGGAGGACAGAATCGCACTCACCGCGGCCAGTGCGCTCTTAGTTGTTCCGGGACTACGGGGCGTGTCGTGTTTTTTCATGAGGCGCCCGCGGAGATATCCAATTCGTGCGCGGATGCGTTCGGCACTGGCCAGACTAGCAGTGTCCACATTTATCTTCCCGCTCTGCTTGTCAAACGCCTTGCTGTGCTCACCGGCCAAATCTAGGGCAGCACGTCGAATCGTCATGTGCGAGGCTGAACGCTCGGCTACTTCCAACCAGTTCTGGGCATAGGCAATCGATAAAGCTAAGCGCTTACTGCGCTGCCTCTCCTCCGAACGGCTACGGATTGTTTGCGCGATCTCGTTTGTCACGCGACGCAATTCATCTTGCAACTCGGCGTAGGCAGCCGAATGCTCGAATTCATCGCGTCGGCCGTTCGGAACGATCTTCGGGTGCAAGATGTGGATTTCGCCCACGCACCATGAATTGAAACGCTGTTCTACGAACAGCGGCGCGAGGATCTGTGCATCACCAACCTGCACGTCTCGCACACGCAGACGGATGCCCCCCATGTTTGATCCACGCGGCATCGCGCCAATGTAGCCTTGCTCCAGGATCCACCCGAAGGCAAGCAATTCACCAGCGGAATTTGTCAGGCGTTTAAACTCGATGCCCGCGAAAGTGAGCGTTGCCTGCTTTCCAATAGGGACCTGAGAAACAGCTCGGTGAAAGATGATCCCCTGATCATCATTCAGCTCGACACGGATGGGCTTGGTCACGCCAACCTCGACGAGTTCGGCCCGAATCTCTTTGCAAAACTTAAAGTCAGGATGAAACGGCACTGGCGCGACTTGTGATAGATACGCCCGGATTTCCGCTTCGTTCATCAGCAAGTCGTTCTTGATGCGCACCACCTTGCGCATTTCAACCTCAAAGAAGTGGTCTGGGTAGGTGTCATCGCCAGAAAATGTAGCCACCTGGGTCACTTCGCGGATCAAATCGGCAAGATTGTCAGTGAACCCGGGGTCTCGCAATTTCTCACGCAAAACGCGGCCATCCCAACGCAGTTCTTTGATCTTTGCGTCCCCCTTGGCACGACTGCGAAAAATGAGCTCCTGGCAATAGCCGAGTCCCGAGAGGCGCCCCACGCCCCTAAAGCCGCGCTGCTTGGTCCCACGCTTCCCACTGGCACCAATCGCAGTCAGGCGACGCTGGAAGTCCGCATTGCGAACGCCCGCTCCCAGATCGCGGATCTTCACCGTGCGCTCAACGTGATCCAGGGAAATCAATACGTGAGGCTGGTCATCTTGGTAATTCGTACCGGCGGCACGGGCCTCGTCGACGGCATCCGCCGCGTTCTGGATGTACTCACGATACACGGTAAGAGAATCAGCATACATGGCGCCCGCGACCAGCTCAAGGACGTCCTTTCCGATCACAATTTCGTCGTCGATGGTAGACATCTTAGCCAGACTCGCCGGCTTAATTTGTGTTTCCTGCATTACGCCATCTCCTCGACCAGTCCTGCATCCTCTACGCGCTCATCATCCGGAACTTCAGGTTGCGCGAGTACCGCCGCCTTACCCCTGGCTCGCATCTTTTCCCAGATCTGCGCTTCCACCACCTTATCTAACGGCACATAGAATGGCAGGATGCGCTTCACGGCTTCGTTTGTCGTCTGCGAGACTAGCGAAACAAATTCACTCGCCTTTTTCGCCGACAGCAGCTGCGCCAGCTCGGCGCGATCGGTTTCACCAAGGCGGATGAAATGACCTTGAAATTCATCAAATTCCGCGCGACCATCGAACTTCTCGTACCAGAAGCGGTTGAACAGGAACCTCTCCGGACGCAGAAGGAGTGCGCGAAATTCTCTTTCGTTTGCGCCAAACGCCGTATGGAAGAAATCGGGAGAACCACTCACGATCCCATGTGTAGCCTGCAAGATGATCTGCATGGAGCGAAGGAAATAGCGGCTCCAGTTATCACCTACGTGCGTTCTGTCCTTCATATCGGTCGGTTGGTAGCGCATTGGAAACGAGAAAATTCGGCAGCCCAGCTCCATATTCAGGTCGATGTTCAACTTCATCCGTGCATAGAGGTCTTCCGGCGTATCGTTAAAATTATAAAGCATGTAGTTTGACAGCTCATTCAAGCCCACGTCGTGCGCCATACGAATGGCCGTCTCGTAGGGCTTGCGTACGCCAATGTGGTCGAAGGCGATACGCAGCGGTTTCAGGGCTATTGTCGCCATCTCCGCCAGGTACATTTTGTTTTTACATAAGATACGCGCGTCCACACCCTGGTTGAAATCCACGCGCCGCTGGACGGCGACTTTGCCGGGGCGCGCGAGTTTCGCTCCCGGCACAAAACCGAGATCACGGATTTCCGCAATAATGTTTCGGTAATTAGCGGACGCGACAACGTTATTATCCATTAACATCAAGTCACGCCGTGGCCCGTAGCGTTCGTCGATTGCCTTTACCACCGCAGAGATCGATTGGCCGTCACGCTGCGCACCTTCCAACTTGGGCACACCGCAGAAGTGGCATTTACGCACGCACCCCCGAGACGCATACGCGAAATACGCGTCGTGTACCGGGTACTGGTAGTAGCTCCGAATCTGGTCAAGGATTGAGTAGTCAGGGATCAAATCCTCGATGGGTGTACCATAACGGTCGTCCGAATACAGCTCCTCTTCGAATTCGTCCAACTGCAACGACACAGCCGGCGCCTCGGAGAGCAATCCCTTAATGAAGCGCACGCCGCGCCACTTCAGCTCCTTGATAAACTGATCATGCATAAGAGAGGCAGCAATACCACCCACAAAGACCTTGCGCGGACTACCCGCGACCCTGATCGCATAATCGATAGATTTGGCGATCTCCTTCCACTCGAATGAAAAAAGCGTCGTGACATATACGCGGTCCCAGCTGCACTCGAACGCCTCCGAGCGCTCACCTTTGACAAACACGACATTATCGCACTTTCCATGCGGGCCATGATAGGCCGCGATTTTCATGAGCCCCAGCGGGGGGTACTTGTTTCGATACCCAGGCTCGATCAATAGGATATTTCGGTTAGACATGCTGGCTTAGCCGTTGATAGTTTTCGTTACGAACCGCAAAGATTAATTGCAGCGCCTTGTCGGCCCCCTTCTCCCCGCCGAAGCCCTCCAGAGGGCCGTGGTTCGTCCAATCGATTCGGTCTATGAAATCGGACAGCTTTGCGACGAAATAGTCCAGCGTCACGGGCCGGCCAGAGCCCTCACTCACAAGATGACCAGCCAGACTCATGAGCGCGTACACGCCTATACCTTTGCACAACATGTGCTGCCGGGGCGCCGACCACTGAGCGGGGAGAACCATGGCAACGGCACGCCAAAAGACGATACACCGCTCAAGCCACTCGGCGGCATCAATGTCGCCACTGACCTGGCCGGCCTTGAGCAGGCGACCGGCTGCCAGATGCATGGTGCGAAGGGTGGCGATGCGCTTGGGTCCCACCGTGTGCTGCCCGCCAAGGTCCAACCGCCCGCGCCACGGCGAAGCCTCCTCACTATTCAAGCCAAGCGCAATAAAAAGCGCCGGATCGGCTTTGGCCAAGTCCGCTCCAAGCGACTTAGCTGCGGTGTAGTCCAACAAACTGCCACTCAATCCTTTTGCTTTACCATTGATTGTACGAAAAACCTCCACCTCCTGCTCTTCCGACAGACCAACGTAGGCCATGAACGCGAAAACAATCGGACTATTTTCCATAAACCCGAGCCGATGCTGACCATCCACTTGCGTCAGCACCTTGCCTTGTGACGCGTTGACCCGGAGCGTCGCCCCCCCTTCGACAGCCGATTCCACCAACTGCCAGCGCAATGCGTATGCCGCGCGGAGATTGAACGTTAACGGAATTGTGGTCGAGCCTTCAGCCTGAATGTAGCGCTTGAAGGCGAGACTGTGATCGCTCGAGATGCGACGCTGGTAACCGACGCCGGCTTGTTCGTCGAGAACGTCCGCATAGCTGATGCGACACAAGACACTTGCAGGGGCAAACCCTATGAAAACGCGCCGACTCCCAGAATAACCCAGCTGCCCCGAGATCTCAACAACGTCCCCCATTATTTTTGCCGTTGAGCACTGCAATTTCAGCTCCTTCACCACGTTCGTCGATCATGCCAAATTCCAAAAGCTTCGTCGATCCCCCCATAACGCAAATCTCGATTCCACAAAACTGCATTGACAAAATGCATTTTTTGCACCCTAGACTTTGACTCTGTGCGCCGCCAAATCGCTGGCGCGTCTTTGTGCTCACACCCGCAATGCGAGCAAAAAAACACAAACCTGGCGCCCCGCAGGCCCAGAAATCTCCTTGCCCACGACTCGGGGCGGAAGGCGGCATTGGCGTGTCGCACCTTTTATGCCCCCAGGAACCGGTTGCGCGACAGTAGACACATAGATGATATGGAGTGCGGTCGACTGGTTGATTTTGGTGAGCTGCCGGCTGGCCCGACGTCGCTCATCAGGCTAAATGCGAATCGACATGACCGCCCGCCGATAACATACGGGGTGCCGCGCGCATCATGCCATGAGCTTTAAACTACCACTGTATCCGAGATGCAGCCCGTGGTCTTCGACTCGAGGTTGAATGAACTGGCTTATGAGGGATCGTCTCAAACCAATTCGGCAGGGCGGCGAACTCACGCATGCCACGCTCAGTCTCGCTATGCAGCATGCATAATGCGCTTGCCGATGACCACAGCCCTGCCGGGACGTGAGCAACCTGGAAGACCCAGTTCGTCGCCCAGCTACGAAGCGAGCCAACTTCCCCCACAAGCTTCACCAGAAGTTCAGCGCGTGGCAGCCCCACAGGCACAGCGGGCAAAGAAAGATTGTCTAGCGCCTAGGATCGGTCCGTCATATGATAAAATAACCGTCGAAACTTGGCTGCCTCAAGCTGGGTGAGGAGTAGTGGTAGATCCATTAAGCGCATGCCGTCCAAATCAATTCATTACAATCCACCGAGGCTATTGAGCCTCCGGTTACAATAATCTGGCGGACAAACACACCGCTCAGCCGGCACGCGATACGCAGCGGTCTTAGTACCCAGCTACTCCAACATCCCAAGCAGTTGCCTAACACGCCGTTCGATCCGGCTCAGCTCGAATTTCAGGGTCTTTCTTTCGAGCTCACCGATGTTGCTTATTTCACGAGTGACCTGGCCGTCGGCGAGCCAACCACGGAAATCCCGTAGTTTCTTGGCGGTGTAGTCTCCAGCGCCGCGGTCCTTCGCATCGGCAACCGCATGCTCAAAATCCATTTTCCCCTGAAGGAAGCGCTTCAGCGTGTTCCCACCCGCCTCAACGATGAGTGGAAGTCGATCCCTAATATCAACAGCGCGCTCAATTTCCCCCGATTTAATCTTTTCGACGACTACGTCATAAAAATCGTCATGCTGCTCGGCTGCTTTGAGAAAGCGGCGACTCTTCAGAAGTTCGTCATAGTAACTCCAACGCGTTGGCTGACGGTCACCCACATCGATCATGTACTGGTACACGTTGATCATGTGAGTGATACGGGTGACTGTACGGCTGATTTCCTTATGCAATGCCTCGATTGTAACGCCGAACTGCTTGTGCCGTCGGTAGAGGTAGCCCGCCTGCTCAAACGGTGCCCAATCAGTTCGACCTACAATGTGATATTCGCCGAGAAGGGAGAACACGTCGGAGTCGCTGACCGTGTCGGGCAGCCTGCGGACCCGAACCTTCCGCCACTTAGCCTCGTCGGTTTGTGATAAGAGCCTATAGGCTGCAAGCCGGCTGTTGCCTTCCAGGACGACGTTGCCTCGAACTAGTAGCGGCTCGATTAGACCGCCGTTAGCGCGGATCGACGGCACCAAATCCTCGCGTACATTCTCGCGCTTGCTTAATATATCGAAGATTTCAGCCTGGGTCGGCTCGTGCCCGTCCTCGCGCCACAGTGACGAATAGATTCGTGGGTTTTCCGCGTAAAACCGGAGACTTATCTGATCGACATAGGCGACCGTAATCTTCAGTTCCCGCCCACGTAGGATGATGACATCTTCTTGGATGTTCTCGCTCGCTGGGGACAGGGGATGTTCTCTGCGACTCATGGCTCCAAAATCCGTTTCAAGAGTTCAGCGAAGGAGAAATTTGCCCTCTCCGCATAGACTTCCCCGCTGATGTCCCCCTGGACGAGCTGCGCGGCAAAACGCTTTTGCTCAACAAGCGCATCGATCCACTCATCGATCGAATCGCGCATAATCATGTTGTAGACGAAGCACTTTCGGGTCTGCGAGACCCTATGAATTCGGTCCTGGCTTTGGAGATAATCATCAAGGCTGTACCCACGATCGAAGAAGATCACATGGTTCGCTACCGTCAATGTAAGCCCTTCCTTGGCCGCACCAGTCGTCGCTACAAGCACCTGATCCGCGGGATTCTCCACAAACCAGCGAACCGTCTCGGTTCGTCGAGGCATCGCCATCTTGCCGTTCAGGAGCAGAGCTCCGAACGGTTTGAGTTTTTGGGCCAGCCAGGCAGAATTGTCGTTGAATTGGGTGAAGACAATCGCCTTTTCGCCCGCACGACAGATATCGCCTACGAGGTCGTAGAGGTCCGCAAATTTTCCTGGTTCTTCGCCGTAAGATTCATCGATCAAGGCCGGGTTCGAGGTGATCTGCAATAGGCGCAGCAGGCGTTTAAGGATCACATCCTCATCTTCGCCAGTCAGTGCACCGGCGCGCATGATCGTCGCGTGCAAATCTTCGCGCACCCGACGGTACAGCTCGAATTGAGCGGTTTCCCAACGGCATTCCACCCTTACGAATTCTTTGTCGGGGAGGACCACGCGACCTCCGTCCTTAGTTTCCCGCATCGAAATATCGGAGAGCTTCTCTTGAATGTGCGCTAGGCGCGCTCGGTAAGCGGCGAACTCCGCATCGGTGACCGTGACATCACGGGGAATATCGGTTGCCCTTTTGAATGAGCGAAAATCGTCGCCAAGAGTCGCGCCGTGATCTAGAAAGTAAGCTAGTGACCAAACGTCGTAGGGACGATTGGCCGCCGGCGTCCCCGTCATGACGACACGACGCGCAAAAAGCGGGCTTAGCCGGAAAAAGGACTGTGTCAAATCAGCGTCAGGATTTTTGATCTTGACAGCCTCGTCAAGGATAACGGCAACCCTGCGTGTCTTCAGCCACGCCGTGAGCCGCTTCTCCTCCTTTTTGGCGACCTCATAATGCGCGATGACAACGCGGACTGGTGCGGTCAGGACATAGTAGTTGTGTCCGCTGTTATCCGTTAGCACGCTCGGTTTCAGGTAGGTGTGCTGATCAAACTCCTGCCGCCAGTTATCAACCAGGCTCTTTTTCGTAAAGACAAGCGCGGTATCGATCTGTGTTTCCGCGAGCCACGTAAGGAGTGCGTCGATTGCGATCTTCGTTTTGCCAAGGCCCTGTTCATGAAAGATGGCACAAAATTCGCGGTCGCGGACAAAATTAACGGCCTCCTGCTGGTACGGGAAAGCCTGGTGCTTCACGCTCAGCTTAGGCTCATGTCTCAACGCAAAGGTCGGTCGGTTATCCATGCCACGTCTCACAAACCGGCTTGGGGCCGAAGAGCCATCCCGTTATGATGACGCGAATTTGGACCAGACTGAGCCGATAACGCACGACGCGACAAACGCGATATGCCGTACCGGCCGACATCAGCGGAACGGCCATCCACACCTCTCCTCCAGCTCCTTCACCGAGGTGCTGGAAGTAGGCAGAAAGCTGGCGTTTCGTGTGCTCATTGTCGATATCTACGGCGGTCTTCGCTTCCCCGATGACAGTTCGCCCAGAACCACGCATGACCGCATAAACGTCCGGCCGGTGGGTACCGACAATTGGCGGAATACCGTCCCTCGCATCGAGACGCGCCCCATCGATGAAGCTTGCCCAGATGGCAGGAGCATCGCCAGCAATCCGCCCGGATAGAAGGCGGACCAGCTCACGATGCACATCACCTTCAGGCACGGTCGGTGTTGCCCAAAAATTCAACAACCGATTTCAGCTCATCGAAACACTCTAAGATCGCCAAAGCAGGTTGCTGATCGAGCGCTTGCTTCATCGCCTGAACGTCCTGCCAGTTTAACTGTCGTACCTTTACAGCTAGGGTCGTAGCAATCTGATCGAGCGTGGCACTCCCAAGAACCGCGTTCGGCGCGGGCTGATCCAATGCTTTGACCGCCTCGCGCGCATTATGCAGGAAAAACTGCTTGCGAGCTTCGGAATTCGCCAAAATCCGCGGCAATTGCCGGACAAGCTGCTGCGGTAACATCCGGCCTTCGTGAACCCACGTCGCAAAATCCGCTTCCGAATAGCCCGCACGGACAAGTGCGGGCTTAATACTCTGAAGTTCAACGAACGAACTAAAACGGGAATATTCAGGCTGAGCGCCTTCTGCATGGACTATCGGCAGATAGTGCTGGTTCATGTCCTTATAGGCAGAAATGTAATCCTCGATCTCCCTCTTGCGAGCACTCCCACCGCAGAAATCTAAGATCTCGTTAATCGACATCTTTTTGTTGATGTAGAGGTCGTGGAGATATTTGGCCTTAGCGTAGGGACGCCAGGGGCGAGGGCCAACAAGATGTGCCTGAAGCCTGATCGCGTGCTCGCCCTCTTCTCGCAGACCGGGTTGAACGATCGCAGGGATCGAATCCCAGTTTCCCGGAGCGCCTTCGTCCGCCAATTCCCGAAAGATCGCGACCCTGGTGTTACCCTCAATCACCACGAAATCGCCATCGGGCCGAGGCGTGACGATAATCGGGACAATCAAGCCACGATGTGCTCGGATTGAGGCCTTCAAACTGGAGTAAGTTGAGGCAGAGCCGCTCTCTTGGTCCTCTGGTGCATGCTGGCCCAGCGCCAATGGAATCCACTCTTGCGGAGCGGTATTCTTAAAGTCTCCTACAACATGGGCAATCCGCGGATTGCGGTCGTCCAGAACAATCCGAGCGACGGGTATCTGTGCAATGTCCATCTTAGATCGGGTCCGGGAGGGCGACTCGGGTGTCGCTCTTTCGCTTGTTAGAGTAACGTTTTGGACGGCCGGGGGAAAGTCTAGGAGACGGAGACTGACACCGCCTTACTATAGGCGTCATTCCATCGATGCCTCTGCTGCTGCCCGATAAGGTTACAGCCACCGACACCACTGTCACAGTTACGAAACAGCAACGTCAATAAGAAGAAGCCGTCCATCAAATTCAGACAAGAACCACTTTCGACCCGCACTGCAACTTGATTGTGCGAATAATTGATTTTAAAAAAAATTTTAACATTTTTTAGGATAGATGTGTTTGCTGAGGATCGGTAGATGATTTCGCGGAATGAACTCTATCAGCTGGTATGGTCCCAGCCGATGACCAAGGTCGCCGAACAATTCGATGTATCCGGCAGTTATTTGGCTAGGGTCTGCACCCTACTCAACGTGCCACGCCCAGAGCGCGGTTATTGGGCCAAGGCCGCTGTCGGCAAAACTCCGCCGCAGATACCGTTACCTGCCCTACAACCTGGCGACCCATTGCACTGGAGTAAGGAGGGCGAGCGCATTGCCCCTCTTCCGCGACCCAAAGCCCCACCACGCCGCGCACCGGCGAAGAAGGTACGGGTCCCCCACAACCAGGTTCATGGACTGATTCGTGGCGCAAGGTCACATTTCGAACATAGTCGGTCGATCGACGACGGGGCGTATCTTAAACCATACAAAAAGCTTCTGGTCGACGTAACAACTTCACTAACCAGCCTCGATAAAGCGCTGGATCTCGCGAATAACCTCTTCAACTCCCTTGAATCCGTCGGCCACCGTGTCATTTTGGCACCGGCTGATGCACGATTGGGGCGTGGACAGATAGACGAGCGCGAGGTTGCCCCTAAGCCGCGAGACCATTGGCAATATAGTGGACTCTGGTCTCCCTATCGCCCGACCGTCGTCTATATCGGAACCGTACCCATCGGTCTTTCGATCGTCGAAATGTCTGAGAACGTTGTTCTACGCTACCTGAACGGCAAGTATATCCGCGAGAGCGAGTATGTCCCCCCACGCAACCGACATTACGTTGACCACAGCTGGACGACAACACGGGATCTTCCATCTGGACGTATGCGGATCGTCGCTTATTCACCTTACGGTCTCGTGAGTTGGTCAACACAATGGCATGAGACCAAATCAGTATCTCTACGCAGTCAAACTAAGGCAATCGTCGAAGCAATCGAGGCGGCTGCTCACGAGCTTGTCGCAAAGCTGGAGGAGGCCGAGCGCCAAGCAGAGATTCGTCATCAGCAATGGCTAGCGACAGAAGAGCGCCGCCGGAGGGAAGAAGACCGCAAACACGTCGAAAAGTCGATCTCAGACAGCACGGCCGAGCTCCGCCAGGTTATTGCTCAGTGGTCCGATGTGTTGAGTATTGAACGTTTTCTCACAGGCGTTGAGCAGCAGGCGAACGATCTTTCGGAAACCGACAAGCATTATATCCTCGAGCGACTGGCACTCGCTCGTTCGTTCTTGGGTGGTAATGATCCGCTGGATTTCTTCCGGGGCTGGAAAACGCCGGAGGAGCGTTACACACCAAAGTACCCCAATAAAGATTAAGATAAGGAGAGGGCCGCTAAGTGCAGCTTGGCATGAGGCCCCGTCCCAAGCGTCCCAGCCGCAAACCTCGGTGGCCCACCGCCCCTACCGGCGCCTAGCCGCTCAACGCATACGACTTGGGGTGTATGAGCGCCACAGGAGCAAACTATTTTGTCATAAAAAATGACTTCGGGGGGTTTCGATCTGTCTAAGGAGCAAACTAATTTTTTAGAGACTTTTTTTAAGGCACAAAGTTTCAATGAGTTACCTCCACACAAAGAGTAAACTTTTTTGTCAGCTAATACGTGGGTGTGTGGTGGTGGTGGTGTGTTGGTGGTCAGTGTGGTGGTGGGGGGGGTCGTAACGCGGACTTCCAGCGTCGCCTGACTGCGGTTGGTGCTCGTGGGAAGCGTGGGACCAAGCAGCGCGGCGGCCGGGGCGTTGGGCGCTTGCGTTGACCGAGATCATTTTTGGCCGTGGGCTGGCTTGGTATGAATTGGGCTCCACTGCACGCCTCGGATGCGATCCAACGTCATAAATGGAGGATTAATGGCACCAATCGAAAATCCTCCTCGACCTGCGCCCCCCTTTTACCCCGTGCAAGCCACTGTCGTACCTCCTGACCATCCCGAATTTCGAACCTTCGACCGTATCCTTCGAGCAATCGCGGCGAGGGCCACTCAAGGCGTTTCCATGCGCGTCATCTTCGAGGCGTGGTCGCAATGGGCCGCTCAACTGGGAATAGCACCTGGGAAACAGCTCGAACTTGCAATCCTTGCCTGGCTTGAGGCGGCTCGGTTCTGCCTTTCACTTCCGGCGTCAATGGGAGGTTCCTCCGATCCTCGCCTGAGCGAGCCATCGGAAGATCGTCGTTTTTCTGATCCTGCATGGTCCATTTGGCCGTTCAACATGTTCGCCCGCTTTCATGTGATGACCGAGGCGTGGTGGCTCGAGACCGTGCACGATGTGCCCGGTCTGACGCGACGAAATGAGGAGGAGATGCGGTTTTTGATGCGGCAGGCCGCCGATTGCATCTCGCCTGCGAATATACCCTGGCTCAACCCAACGGTCATCCTGCAGACGGGTCGCGAAGGCGGGTTCAACCTTGTTCGCGGTGCGAAGAATTGGCGAGAAGATATCGGCCGGCAATTGGCCGGTGCGCCGCCTGCCGGCGCCGAGGCATTCGAGATCGCCCGAGACGTGGCCGTCACGCCAGGCAAGGTCGTCTATCGCAACGGCCTCATGGAGCTGATTCAGTATCTGCCGACAACCACGATGGTATATCCCGAGCCCGTCCTGATCGTTCCCGCGTGGATCATGAAATACTACATCCTTGACCTCAGCCGGGATGACTCGCTGGTACGCTGGCTCGTCGCGCGCGGCCACACGGTTTTCATGATCTCGTGGAAAAATCCGGACGCGCGCGACCGCAATATCGGCCTCGACGATTATCGGCGTGACGGCGTGATGGCTGCGTTAAACGCCGTTACCAAGATCGTGCCTGCCGCGAGCGTGCACGCTTGCGGCTATTGTCTCGGCGGCACGATACTCGCGATCGCTGCGGCGACGATGGCACGTGATCATGATGAGCGACTGGCCAGCATGACTCTGCTCGCGGCGCAGACGGATTTTGCCGAGGCTGGCGAGCTGATGCTGTTCCTCAACGAGCGACAGGTCAGCGTTCTTGAGGATCTGATGTGGGATCAGGGGTACCTCAGCACACGCCAGATGGCGG
>Ga0310811_10002109_pt1 | contig 24807 bp, 19 predicted proteins | sample YCmetagenome_FD_207642 | JGI IMG/M metagenome (GOLD analysis project Ga0310811, IMG submission 207642) | Soil microbial communities from experimental microcosm in Duke University, North Carolina, United States - YC | ecosystem: Engineered > Artificial ecosystem > Soil microcosm > Unclassified ... | reverse complement strand
GAGCCGACCGCTCCACGATCGCCGTGAGACTGACCTTGCCGTTGCCCTCTTCGAAGTACGCCGGCGTCGTCGGCAGCGTCGAGGTCAGCGCCGGTAACGGCTGCGGGGATCCGGACGGCAGCGTCAGGTTCAGCCCCTCCGGCACCTCGCCGGCGATCCACAGCACCGCGTTCTCCCGGGTGAACCGGGTCGCCGCCCAGTCGCGCACGTCGTCGTCGCTGATCGCCTCCAGGCCCCACTCCGGGTAGCCCGCCGCACCGAAGCCGACCGCGCCGTAGCGCCAGACCAGCAGGCTGTCGTGCGGGCGGCCGGCCTCCTCGGTGCGCAGGATGGTCTTCTCGGTGGCGATCCGCTCCAGCGGCAGGTCGCGCAGCGAGTCGCAGACGCTGGTCAGATAGGTCGTCACGGCTTTGTCGCTGCCGCTGGTGAAGAAGTGCGTGGTGGTCAGGCCGGTGGACCCGTTGGCGTCGTGCTCCAGCAGTCCGTGCCGGTGCAGCGCCAGGTGCTCGACCAGGTGCGTGATGCCTCGCCTGGACAGCGGCTCGTCGGCGCAGCCGACCCGGAACACCAGGCCGGCCGCGAGCGGTCCGGTGCTGGGGACGACGAGGGTCCTGATGCCGCCGACCTCGGTCTCCTTGATCACCGCACACCGCCGAAGGCCTTGTCGCGCAGGGAGTTGAACGCCGCCGCCGGATCGGCGTAGAGCTGCTCCCACGGGTACTCGCTGGCCGCCTCGTCGCCGAGCCGCCGGTAGCACGCCGCGGCCCGCTCGTGATCGCCGATCTTGCCGAACAGGATTGCGAAAACCCCGCACGCCCGCGGCCAGTGGTAACCGCCGACGAAGTTCGGGTGCAGCACCGACTTCTCCCCCGCCGTGATGATCTCCTGCTGCACGGTGACCTCGCGCAGATAGTTGGTCTGCTCGGGGCCGTCGAGCTCCATGAAGTGCTCAAGGTGGGCCTCGCCGACCACCGCCGAGCTCAGCCCACCGAGGGGCGCGGCGTCCATGCACTCACGGGCGAACGTGTGCAGCGCCTCCCACGAGCCGCTCCACTTCGGACACAACTGCTGCACCAGTTGGCTCTGCGCGGCGAAGCTGTGCGGGGCGAACCGTGCCAGCCGGTCGTAGCGGCGACGGGCCTCGCTCTGCCCGAGTCCGAGCCCGCGCGCGCTGGTGAGCCGGAACGACCAGGCCACGACGTCACCGGGATCCTCGGCCGTCAGCTCCATCAGGATCGGCTCGGCCTTCACCAGTTCGCCGCGCATGCCGGCGAACTGCACCGCGCTCACGTGCTTGGCCCGCGCGCCCGTGCGGATCTCCCAGGCCTTGGAGATCAGCCGCGCGCCGAGCAGCCGCCGGGCCAGTGGTGACGGCGGCAGCTCGGCGAGAAAGAGCTCCGCATCGCGCACGTCCGCCACCACTTTGGCCGCGAACATGGTCATGTCGACGTCGGGCAGGCCGGCGAAGAACAGCTCGATGGCCGTCCAGTCGGCCGCGCGCACCGATTCGCGCAGCTCGACCAGCTCAGGGAAGGCCGCCGCCTGATCGAACCGGCGGGCCGGGGGCGTGATCACCAGCGAGACAATAGATGAAAACCCTTCACCTATGTGGGGGCGTCCCGGCGCACCGTGGAATCGCTCTCACGATACCGCCTTCGCCCGCCTGCCCTTCCGCAGGACCAGCACGAACGACCCGGCCCAGACGGCGGCGAGCACCCACTCGAAGATCATCCCGGGCAGCCGGCGCAGGTGGTTGCCGTCATTGGCGAAGGCCACGGTGCCGGTCACCGCGAGCAGGATGAAGAACGCCGTCAGGACGCCGAGGAAGATCAGGCCGGCCTTCCTCGGCGCGGCCTTCTTCGGGGCCGGCGGTGGGACGGGCACCCCGACCGGGGCCGGCGGAACCTTGGCCGACGGACGCGGCACATGGGCTCGAGCCGGCCTCGTGATCCGCAGCCTCGGATGCACCTGCGCGTCGAGCCATCCGATGACGGTCGGCGGCATGTCGAACAACGTCGGCTCGACGGCCACGGACACGCCGTCCGCGCCGACCAGTTGCCGCGCGCCGTCGGGCCAGCAGCGCATCGCCACGCAGTCCCGGAACGTCACCGTCATCGCGCCCGAGGTGGTCACCAGGCTCACGCCTTCGCCGCCGAGCACCAGCTGCTGGCCTTCGTGCTCCAACGACGCATGCGCGTTGCCGTGAACCACTTTTGACGACCACACCGGCGCCGGCGTGAACCCGGCCCACTCGGCGCCGAGCCCCTTCGGCACCTGAAGCAGTCCGGTCGAGATCATCTCCATCGCAACCGCACGCAGGTCATCGACGGTGACCGCCGCGTAGGCGTCCCGCAGTTGCGCGACACTCGGCCCCCGGTGCCCGATGAGCAGGTCGACGGCGGCGCTCGGCAGGGAGTCGGCGACGGCGTCGGGCCGGTCGAGGCGGGACAGCGTCTTGGTCCGTACGGCCGCGAGGTCTGTCTCGTCGATCCGGCCGACGCGCATCGCGGCCAGCACGTCCACGAAACCGCCCAGCACGGCCGCCTGCTTCTCCGGCAACGCGTCGGCGACGGCCATGATCTGCGCGAACTGGGCGTCCCGCGGCAGGTACGCGGCGTGCGGCGAGTAGGAGTTGCCGTCCTCGCGGCGCAACGCCTGGAACAGCACCCGGTCCAGCAGGTCGGCGAACAGCGCGGCCCGCGGCCCCCGGCCGACGATGCCGCTGAACGCGAGGGTGGTGGTGGCTTCGGCATAGAACGCCGGCGTCGTCGGCAGGGCCGAGGTCAGCGGCGGCATCGGGTTCACCGGCCCGGACGGCAACGCCAGCCGCAGGCCGGGCGGCACCTCGCCGGCGATCCACAGGACCGCGTTCTCGCGGGTGAACCTCGTGCCGACCCAGTGCCGGAGGTCGTCGGGGCCAAGGGCGTCCAGGCCCCACTCGGGAAAGCCGACCGTGCCATAACCGACCGCGCCGTAGCGCCAGATCGGCAGCGACGGCACGCCCCGACCGGCTTCTTCGGTGCGCAGCACGGACTTCTCGACCGGTAATCGCTCCATCGGCAGGTTGGTCAGCGACTCGCAGACCGCGGTCAGGTAGCCGACCACTTCAGCGGGAGTGCCGCTGGTGAAGAAATGCGTGGTGGTGACGGCCGTGGCGGCGTTGGCCTGATGGTCGATCTCGCCGTGCCGGTGCAGCGCCAGATGCTCGACCAGATGCGTGATGCCGCGGCGCGGCAGCGGTTCGTCGGCGAAGCCGACGCGAAACACCAACCCGGCCCGCATCGGGCCGGCATGCGGCGTGACGAGCGTTCTGACGCCGTCGACCTCGGTAAGACTGATCATCCGTTCCCCCCTACAGCGGCGGATCTGAGCTCCTCGAATCCGCCCGCGGGGTTCTTATAGCACCAGGACCACGGGTAGTCGCTGGCCAGGTCGCCGAGCGCACGGAAATGCACGGCCGCTTTGTGCGGATTGCCCGCCCAGGAGGACAGGATCGCGAACACGCCGTGCGCCTCCACCCAGCCCGGAACCGGACGAAACGCCGGATGGAACAGGGACTTTCGGGCCGCCGCGTCCAGTTCCGCCTCGACGCCGGCCAGATACTCCCGCCGCTTGTCCTTGGCGAGGTTGTGCGCGTGTTCCAGGTGCGCCTCGGCGACCACGGTCGCGCACAACGATCCCGGTGGCGCGGCGTCGAGACATTCCCGCGCGAATCCGTGCAGCGAATCCCAGGAACCGCCCCATTTCGGACAAAGCTGCTGGGCGAGAGCGGACTGGCCCGAGAAATGATGCGGATCGGCCCGGGCCAACCGGTCATAACGTCGCCGCGCCTCGCTCTGACCGAGCCCCAGTCCCTGGCACACCGTGATCCGCTCGCGCCAGGCCATGACATCGGACGGATCGACCGCGGTGAGGTCGATCAGGATGGCCTCGGCGCTGCGCAGCTGCTCGTGCATGCCGGCGAACTGCTCGGCCGACACGTGCTTGGCGAGCTTGTCGCTGCGGATCTCCCAGGCATGGATGATGTGCCGCGCCGCCAGCAGCAGCCGGCTCAACCGCGACGGCGGCACCCGCCGCAGGAATTCCTCGACACCGTTGACCTTGGCCACGACCCGGACGGCCGCGGTCATCCCGTCGTCGGGCAGGGTCGCGAAGAACTGTTCCACGGCCGGCCAGTCGCCGGCCGCGAGCGCCTTCTCCAACTGGAGATACACGGGAAAGGCCGCGGTGAGCTCGAATCTCGGGGACGTCACTCGCGGGACGATAGAGGAAACGGAATCGCTAACGGACCGGATATGGCACAGCCGCCTGGGCTGGCAGCGCGGTGGAGTGGGCGTGCAGGGCGGCGCCGACGGCCCGCAGGATCGGGACCAGAACCTGGAGTTTGTCGGGATTGTCGGTGGCGCATTCGGTGATGCCGGCCCCGATGATCGGCCGAACGGCGGCGACGGCGCGAATGGCGTCAACCAGTTCGCTGATCAACAGACCGCCGGGAACGGGGCAGGTGACGTCGGCGAACTCGCTCGGGTCCAAAACGTCGAGATCGATGTGCAGATAGAACTGCGGCGCACGGGAGGCGGTGACGGCGTGCACGACCCAGGAGGCGTCGTAATCCCGTTCGATCGGCACGTGCCGCACGAGACCGCGATCGACCATGGCCTGTTCACCGGGATCGAGGGCCCGCGCGCCGGCCAGCACGACGCGCCGCGACACGATCGGACTATCGAGCACGAAGTCGCGGTCGCCCTCACCGAAGGCGTGGCGTAATGCCATCCCGTGGTACGCACCGGAAGGCGAAGTGGCCGGGGTGTTGAGATCACCATGTGCGTCGAACCACAGCACGCCGAGCGCCGGCCCGTAGCGCTGACGAGCGAAGCCGAGCGGCACGGTCTCCACGCCGCAGTCGCCGCCGATGGTCAGCACGGGCCCTTGCGCGTGACGTAAGGCCTGCGCCTGGAACGCGCGGTTGGCCAGCAGCACTTCGCGATTGTGGATGCCTCCCACCAGTTTCGACGTGCCGGCGCGCACCGGCACCCGGCGCACGTCCAGCCCTAACACCCGGCCGGCCAGGTCGGCGAGCGCCAACGAGGCAGTGGGCAACCACGGGGACTTGGGGACGACCGCGCCCTGACGCTGGGCCACGGACTGCAACTCCAGCACGAATCACACCTTGCCAGCCAACGAGATCGCGCCGCCAGACGGCAACACGGGGAACATCTCGTCACTCTACCGGGTGAAGCGGCAGCGCGCCGTAGAAGTCGCGTCCACAGTAGACAGACCGGTGCCCCCGAGCCGTAACGGCCGCGGGGGCACCGGAGTGGATCAGGACAGCACGATCAGCAGATCGCCGCCTTCCACCTGCTGCTGACGGGAAATGGCCAGCCGGCCGACCGTGCCCGCCTTCGGCGCGGTGATCGCCGCCTCCATCTTCATCGCCTCGATGGTCGCGACGGTCTGGCCGGCCTGCACGCTGTCGCCCTCGGCGACGGCGACGGTGACCACACCGGCGAACGGCGCGGCGACGTGGTTGCCGTTGCCGCGGTCGGCCTTCTCGGCCGCCGGCACGTCGGCCGCGACCGAGCGGTCCCGCACCTGGATCGGCCGCAACTGTCCATTGAGGACGGCCATCACGGTGCGCATGCCGCGCTCGTCGGCCTCGCCGATGGCCTCCAGCGTGATCAACAGCCGCACGCCGCGGCCGAGATCGACCGAGTACTCCTCGCCCGGCCGCAGGCCGTACAGCCAGTCCTTGCTGCGCAGCACGCTGGTGTCCCCGTATGCGTCCCGGTGGGTGAGGAACTCCCTGGTCGGCGCCGGGAACAGCAGCCGGTTCAGCGTGCCCCGCCGGTTGTCGGCCAGGCCCTGCACGTCCTCCTCGGAGAGATCGGCCACGGTGCGCGGCGCGGTCCGGCCGGACAGCGCCTTGGTGCGGAACGGCTCCGGCCAGCCGCCGGGCGGGTCGCCCAGCTCGCCGTGCAGGAAGCCGATCACCGAGTCCGGGATGTCGAAGCGGCCCGGGTCGGCCTCGAACTCGGCCGGCTCAACGCCCGCGCCGACCAGGTGCAGCGCCAGGTCGCCGACCACCTTGGACGACGGCGTGACCTTGACCAGCCGGCCCAGCATCCGGTCGGCCGCCGCGTAGGTGGCCTCGATGTCCTCGAACCGGTCGCCGAGGCCCAGCGCGATCGCCTGCTGTCGCAGGTTGGACAGCTGCCCGCCGGGGATCTCGTGGGTGTAGACGCGGCCGGTCGGCGACGGCAGGCCCGCCTCGAACGGCGCGTACACCTTGCGCACGGCCTCCCAGTACGGCTCCAGGTCGCACACCGCCTGGAGGTCCAGACCGGTAGGACGGGCGGAGTGGTCGGTCGCGGCCACGATGGCCGACAGCGAGGGCTGCGAGGTGGTGCCGGCGATCGACGCGGTCGCGCCGTCGATGGCGTCCACCCCGGCCTGGATCGCCGCCAGGTACGTGGCCAGCTGCCCGCCCGCGGTGTCGTGCGTGTGCAGGTGGACCGGCAGGTCGAATTCCTTGCGCAGCGCCGTGACCAGCCGCGCGGCGGCCGGCGGGCGCAGCAGGCCGGCCATGTCCTTGATCGCCAGCACGTGCGCGCCGGCGCCGACGATCTGCTCGGCCAGCTTGAGGTAGTAGTCCAGGGTGTAGAGCTGCTCACGCGGGTCGGACAGGTCGGCGGTGTAGCAGAGCGACACCTCGGCGATGGACTTGCCGGTCTCCCGCACGGCCTCGATCGCCGGCCGCATCTGCTCGATGTCGTTGAGCGCGTCGAAGATACGGAAGATGTCGATGCCGGTCTCGGTCGCCTCCTCGACGAACGCCCTGGTCACCGCCTCCGGGTAGGGCGTGTAGCCGACGGTGTTGCGACCGCGCAGCAGCATCTGGAGACAGAGGTTGGGCACGGCCTCGCGCAGCGCGGCCAGCCGCTCCCACGGGTCCTCGGCCAGGAAGCGCAGCGCCACGTCGTACGTCGCGCCGCCCCAGCACTCCAGCGACAGCAGCTCCGGCGTCATGCGGGCCACGTGCGGCGCGACCTGCAACAAGTCCTTGGTCCGGACCCGGGTGGCCAGCAGCGACTGGTGGGCGTCACGGAAGGTCGTGTCGGTGACCAGCACGCCCGGCTCGTTGCGCAGCCAGGCGGCGAAGCCCTCCGGACCCAGCTCGGTCAGCCGCTGCTTGGAGCCGGCGGGCGGCTCGGTCGACAGGTTCAGCTTGGGCAGCTTGGCCGACGGGTCGATCACCTGCGGCCGGGGGCCGTTGGGCTTGTTCACGGTGACGTCGGCCAGGTAGGTCAGCAGCTTGGTGCCGCGGTCGGCCGACTGCCGGGCGGTCAGCAGCTCCGGCCGCTCCTCGATGAACGCCGTGGTCACGCGGCCGTTGCGGAAGTCGTCGTCGTCCAGCACGGCCTGCAGGAACGGGATGTTCGTGGAGACGCCGCGGATGCGGAACTCGGCGACCGCGCGCCGGGCCCGGGCCACCGCCGCCTCGAAGGTGCGGCCGCGGCAGGTCAGCTTGACCAGCATCGAGTCGAAGTGCGCGCCGACCGTGCTGCCGGCGCCGATCGCGCCGCCGTCCAGTCGGATGCCGGAGCCGCCGGGCGAGCGGTAGGCGCTGATCACACCGGTGTCCGGGCGGAAGCCGTTCACCGGGTCCTCGGTCGTGATCCGGCACTGCAGGGCGTTGCCGCGCAGGTAGATCGCGTCCTGGCTCAGGCCGAGGTCGGCCAGTGTCTCGCCGGCGGCGATGCGCAGCTGGGACTGCACCAGGTCGACGTCGGTGACCTCCTCGGTCACCGTGTGCTCGACCTGGATGCGCGGGTTCATCTCGATGAAGACGTGGTTGCCGCGCTCGTCGAGCAGGAACTCGACGGTGCCGGCGTTGCGGTAGCCGATCTGCCGGGCGAAGGCCACCGCGTCGGCGCAGATCCGGTCCCGGACCGCCGGGTCCAGGTTCGGCGCCGGGGCCAGCTCGATCACCTTCTGGTGCCGCCGCTGCACCGAGCAGTCGCGCTCGTAGAGATGGATCACGTTGCCGACGCCGTCGGCCAGGATCTGCACCTCGATGTGCCGCGGCCGCACGACCGCCTGCTCCAGGAACACGGTCGCGTCGCCGAAGGCCGACTCGGCCTCGCGCATCGCCGCCTCGATCGACTCGCGCAGCACCGCCGGGTCCTCGACCCGCCGCATGCCGCGCCCGCCACCGCCGGCCACCGCCTTGACGAAGATCGGGAAACCGACCTCGTCGGCCGCCGCCAGCAGCGTCTCGACGTCGCTGGACGGCTCCGAGGACTTCAGCGTGGGCAGGCCGGCCGCCTTGGCCGCGGCGATCGCCCTGGCCTTGTTGCCGGTCAGCTCCAGCACCTCGGTCGGCGGGCCGACGAAGGTGATGCCGGCGGCCGCGCAGGCCGCGGACAGCTCCGGGTTCTCCGACAGGAAGCCGTAGCCGGGGTAGATGGCGTCGGCGCCGGCCTTGCGCGCCGCCTCGACGACCTCGTCGACCGACAGGTAGGCCCGCACCGGGTGGCCCGCCTCGCCGATCTCGTACGCCTCGTCGGCCTTCAGGCGGTGCAACGAGTTGCGATCCTCGTACGGGAACACCGCGACCGTCCCGGCGCCCAGCTCGTAGGCGGCGCGGAAGGCGCGGATGGCGATCTCGCCGCGGTTGGCGACGAGCACCTTGGTGAACATCTGGCGTTCCTCCCGTTTTCCTGGGGATCGTCCAGACCGGCACGTTACCGTTGCCATCCATTCATGTGGGAGAACCATCCCGCGTGATGGACAGCGCATTTTGCGCGCGTACCGCGCGCGGTTCGGCCGCCCACGAGGCCGATGCCTTCCCTAGCCGGATCAGGCATCGGCGGCGGCCTCACACTCTCCGGCCAACCAACCTCATACCCCGTGAGCGAGGTCACGCTAGGTGGCTTAGCCTGCGCCAATGTCCCGTGATGACCCCTCGACCGAGCGTGACGTCAGCTCCGTGTCGACTGTCGGCAACGCGGAATTCACCGCAAGCCCCCCGAACGGCCTAGTGACCGCCGCAGACTCCGCGACTGTGTCACAGTCAGTCATCAGCCGCTGGAACCCGCGCGAGCTGGCGCTCACCGTGTTGTTCCTGGCGCCCGCGGTCGTCGGGCTCGGCGCCTTCGTGATCTTCCCGCTGTTCCAGGCGGTCTACCTGGCCACCATGGGGAGCGACATCCTGGGCAACCCCACCCGCTTCGTCGGCTTCCAGCACTTCGAGGAGCTGTTCACGCCGGACTTCGGCGCGGTGCTGGCCCGCACCGCCGGCTTCACCCTGATGGTGGTGGTCGCCGGGGTCGTGCTGCCGATGGCGCTGGCCGTCCCGCTGAGCCAGCGGCTGCCCGGCATGCGGGTCTTCCGCACCCTGTTCACGCTGCCGTTCGCCTACTCGGCCTCGGCCGCCTCGGTGGTCTGGCTGCTCATGCTCAACCCGGCCATGTCCCCGGTGAACTGGCTGCTCCAGCTGGTCGGCGTGACCGCGCCGGGCTGGACAACCGACTCCGGCTGGGCGCTGGTCACGGTGGCCGGTGTGACGGTGTGGATGGTGTCCGGCTTCAACCTGCTGGTGCTGGCCGCCGGGCTGGCCGGCCTTGACGAGCAGGTGCTGGAGGCGGCCCGCATCGACGGCGCGTCCGGCATCCGCCACTTCACCGGCATCGTGCTGCCGATGATCTCGCCCAGCCTGTTCTTCGTGATCGTCACGACCACGCTGACCGCGCTGCAGAGCCTGGGCCAGCCCCAGGTGATGACCGACGGCGGCCCCAACGGCGCGACCAGCACGCTGGTCTACTCGATCTTCAACCAGGCGTTCCACAACAACAACAGCAACTACGGCCTGGCCAGCGCGCAGGGCCTGGTGCTGCTGATCGTCGGCGTGCTGCTGGCCGCGGTGCAGTTCGGCGTCATCGAGAGGCGGGTGCACTACCGGTGAGCCGTTTGAACCGTCCCGGCAAGGTCACGAGCACCTTCACCTACGTCTGGCTGGTCGTGGCGGCCGTCGTGCTGCTGTTTCCGATCCTGCTGACCGTGCTCGGCGGCTTCCTGCCATCGATCGACCTGCTGCGCCAGCCGCCGAACCTGCTCGGCCACTACACCGTGGACAGCTACATCGGCGCGTTGCAGCAGACGGTGGTGCCGCTGCTGCCGGCGTTCGGCAACTCCCTGTTCGTCGGCCTGGTGATCATGCTGGCGCACCTGGTCACCTCGTGCCTGGCCGCCTACGCGCTGGTCTTCCTGCGCACGCCGCTGCGGACCCCGCTGTTCTGGCTGTTCATGGCCACGATCATGGTCCCGTACGAGGCGATCGTGGTGCCCAACGCGCTGTTCATCCGCAGCCTCGGCATCGGCGACAGCCGGTTCGCGCTGGTGCTGCCGTTCCTGGCCAACGGGTTCGGCGTGTTCCTGCTGCGCCAGGCGTTCCGGCAGTTCCCCGGCGAGCTGCGCGACGCCGCCACCATCGACGGCTGCGGGCACGTCCGCTTCCTGTTCACCATCCTGCTGCCCGGCTGCCGGCCGGCCATCGCCGCGCTGGCCGTCTGGTCGTTCCTGCAGGGCTGGAACATGTACTTCTGGCCGTTGATCATCTCGTCGACCAACAACTCGCTGAACACCCTGCAGACCGCGGTGTTCGCCTTGCGCAGCAACGACAGCGCCGATCCCGGCCTGTTGCTGGCCGGCATCACGATCACGCTGCTGCCGACCCTGCTGCTCGTGCTGTTCGGCCAGCGCTGGCTGGTTCGCGGCTTCACCGCCGGAGCCGTGAAGTAGTGACCTATCAAGGGAGAATTCAGGTGCGTACCAAGTTGGGGCTGGTGGCCGTCGCCGTCGCGGCCGCCACCGCCGTCACCGCGTGCAGCTCGGCCGCCAGCTCCGGCGGGTCCGGGTCCGGCGGCGACCTGTCCGCGCCGGCCGCCAGCGCGCTGGACGGCAAGGGCGAAACCGACATCACGTTCTGGCACGCGATGACCGGGACCAACGGCGAGACGCTGAAGAAGCTCACCGACCAGTTCAACGCGGCCAACCTCGGCAAGATCAAGGTGACCCTGGCCTTCAAGAACAACTACGACGACACGCTGTCGGCGTACAAGAACTCGCTCAAGGGCGGCGAGCTGCCCGACCTGCTCCAGGTGTACGACGTCGGCACCCAGTTCATGATCGACTCCAAGGCCACCGTGCCGGCGCAGTCGTTCATCGACGTCGACTCCTACGACGTGTCCGGCATCCAGCCCAACATCGCCGGCTACTACTCGGTCGGCGGCAAGCTGAACTCGATGCCGTTCAACACCTCGATGCCGCTGCTGTACATCAACAAGGACGCCTTCACCCGGGCCGGCCTCGACCCGAACAAGCCGCCGACCACGCTGGACGAGATCAAGGCCGACGCCGAGAAGCTGACCGTCAAGGACGCCAGCGGCAACACCACCCAGTACGGCTTCGGCGCCTCGCTCTACGGCTGGTTCCTGGAGCAGTGGACCGCGGTGGCCAACGCCGCGTACTGCAACCCGGACAACGGCCGCAACGGCCGGGCCACCGCCGCCAACTTCGCGACCGACAACAACGTGAAGCTGCTGACCTGGTGGAAGTCCATGGTGGACCAGGGCCTGGCGCTCAAGCTGGACAGCGACACCAAGAACGGCGACTCCGCCTTCGTCGCCGGCAAGGACGCCATCACGCTGGAGTCCACCGGCTCGCTCGGCGACTTCACCAAGGCCGGTTTCCAGGTCGGCACCGGCTTCTACCCGAAGATCAACGCCTCCGACACCGGCGGCCCGATCATCGGCGGCGCGTCGCTGTGGATCGTCGGCAAGGGCAAGGACGACGCCCACAAGCGGGCGTCCTGGGAGTTCGTGAAGTTCCTGGAGACCAAGGACTCGCAGGCCACCTGGCACACCTCCACCGGCTACTTCCCGGTCAGCAAGGCCGCGCTGGACACGCCCGTCGACAAGGCGTGGGTGGCGTCCAAGCCGCAGTTCCAGACCGCCATCACCCAGCTGCAGAGCACCAAGCTGACCACCGCGACCCAGGGCTGCCTGTTCGGCGTGATGCCCCAGGTCCGCAAGGCCGCCGAGAACGCCATGCAGGCCGCCGTGTTGCAGGGCAAGGACCCCAAGCAGGCGTTGACGGATGCCGCCAACTCCCTGTCCCAGCCCATCAAGGACTACAACGACTCCGTGAAGTGACACGCTGGGAAGGGGGCTTTCCTACACTCCGAGTGTAGGAAAGCCCCCTTCACGCACTCGGTCACTGCGACAGGCGCTCGATCTGGCGGATCTTGTTCATGGCGTCGAGGGCGGCGACCTTGTAGGACTCCGCGAGGGTCGGGTAGTTGAAGACGGCGTCGACCAGGTAGTCGACGGTGCCGCCGCAGCCCATCACGGCCTGGCCGATGTGGATCAGCTCGGTGGCGCCGGTGCCGAACACGTGCACACCGAGGATGGACCGGTCCTCCGGCGACACCAGCAGCTTGAGCACGCCGTAGGAGTCGCCGATGATCTGGCCGCGGGCCAGCTCCCGGTAGCGGGACACGCCGATCTCGAACGGCACCCGGTCGTTGGTCAGCTGGTCCTCGGTCCGCCCGATGAAGCTGATCTCCGGAATGGTGTAGATGCCGATCGGCTGCAGCGTGGACATGGCCTGGACCGGCTCGCCGCAGGCGTGGTACGCCGCCAGCCGGCCCTGCTCCATCGAGGTGGCGGCCAGCGCCGGGAAGCCGATCACGTCGCCGACCGCGTAGATGTGCGGCACCGACGTGCGGAAGTACTCGTCGACCTCGATCCGGCCGCGCTTGTCGGCCTGCAGGCCGGCGTTGTCCAGCTGGAGCGTCTCGGTCATGCCCTGCCGGCCGGCCGAGTACATGACCACCTCGGCCGGGATCTTCTTACCGCTCTCCAGCACGGCGATCGCGCCGCGCTCGTGCCGCTCGACCGCGGCCACCGTCTCACGGAACCGGAAGGTGACGGCCAGGTCCCGCAGGTGGTACTTGAGCGCCTCGACCACCTCGGCGTCGCAGAACTCCAGCATCCGCTCCCGCGACTCCACCACCGTGACCTTGGTGCCCAGGGCGGCGAACATGGACGCGTACTCGATGCCGATCACGCCGGCGCCGACCACGATCATCGACTGCGGCACCCGCTCCAGGGCCAGGATGCCGTCCGAGTCGATGATCGTCTTGCCGTCGAACTCCACCGTCGGCGGCCGCGCCGGCAGCGTGCCGGTGGCGATCACGATCTTGTCCGCGGTCACCGTCAGCTCGCGGCCCGAGCCGTCGACCACCTCGACCGTGTGCTCGTCCACGAAGTGCCCCATGCCCGGCAGCATGGCCACGTGGTTGCGGGTCAGCTGGCTGCGGATCACCTCGACCTCGCGGCCGATCACGTGGTTGGTGCGGGCCAGCAGGTCGGCGACGGTGATGTCCTCCTTGACCTGGTAGCTCGCGCCGTACATCTCGCGCTGGTTGAGCCCGGTCAGGTAGAGGACGGCCTCCCGAAGTGTCTTGGACGGGATGGTGCCGGTCTGGATGCACACCCCGCCCACCATGTCGCGCCGCTCCACCACGGCGGCCTTCTTGCCCAGCTTGGCCGTCGCGATGGCGGCCTTCTGCCCGCCGGGGCCGGACCCCAGCACCAGCACATCAAAGTCGCGCACGCGGCCAGTCTGCCCCCTGGCGACCGACCCCGACACCCTGTCGGCGTAGTACGTTACGGCCGCGTCGCCCACCTTCACCCGGCTGCCACGACTAGTTGCCGAAGATGTCGCCCGCGGTGCACACCAGCGTGCCGGCGGGTGCGGCACGGACGGTGTTCCTGGCGCACAAGGCATAACGCATGTTCTCCGGCTCCGCGGCAGGCACCGCGGCGGTCTTTGTGCGCAGCCCGCGTACCAACCGGGGGCCATCGACAGACCTGGCCCACTTGGCTTCGCCGGCCAACACCGGCCGCCGGGTGCGACCGGCCAGCATCACGGCGTCGATCTCCACATCGGACTTGTCGTTCCACCACGACCCGACCGCGACGATCTCCTCGCCCAGTTCCCCGGCGACAGCCATGGCGCGCAGGTGGGCGCGGAACATCTCCTCCCAGCGCGGCCCCATGAAGTGATCGAGACAATCCACCACCACCGGCAGAATGCTCTCGCCGAGCCCGCGCTCGATCTCGCCGCGGAACCGGGCCACGATCTCCAGGTAGAAGGCGAGGAAGTTGTCCGACACCCGGTACATCGCCTGGCGGGTGACGCGACCGACCTCGGTCACCGGCACCATGCGCTCGACCAGCCGCAACTCGACCAGTCGCTCCAGCGTGCGGGCCGGCTCCGCCCGCAGTGCGTCCTTGATCTCCCCGTAGCGGGTGCGGCCGGAGGCGATCGCGTGCAGCGCCGCGGCCGGGTACTCGCCGCGCTCGACCTCGGTTGCCAGCACCAGCTGGCCCTCGGTCAGTAAAGGAGCACCCGGCTGACAGATGAGCCGTCGGAGATTCGCGGTGACGTCCGCGGCCTGGTCCCACCACGTCAGGTAGAGCGGGATGCCGCCGACCAGGCCGTAGACCAAGGCCCGGTCCTCGGGCTTCAGTTCGGGCAGCAGCAATGCGGCGTCGGCCGGGCGGAACGGGTGCACCTGAAGCGACAGGTCGAACCGCCCGTACAGCGGGGCGCGCTGCTCCTGCAACGCCTCCATGTGTCGGACCGCCGAACCGCACAGCAGGACGCGTAGCTGCGTCCGGTCGCCGACGCGGTCGAGAAACGCCCGCAGCACGCCCGGCAACTCGGGTGAGGCGGCCACGAGCTCGGGGAACTCATCGAGCACCAGCAGCAGCGGCTCGTCGACCGCGAGTTGGGCCAGACCGTCCAAAACGTCGTCCCAGTCCGCGTACGGCCGGGCGGCGAGATCGCGCAGCTGGTTCGGCACCACCGTCGCGGCCTGCCGAGCCAGCAGGGCCAACTCGCCGGCGACCGGACGGCCCGCGGCGGTATGGAAGATCGCTCGCCGGTCGGCGGCGAAGTGCTGGATCAGGGCGGTTTTGCCGACGCGCCGACGGCCCCATACGACCGCGGGCCGACGCCCGCGCTGGTACCACTGCCGCAGTGCGGCCAGCTCGTCCACCCGGTTCACGAACACGACACCAGCATACTTACGTGAGCTGTAACTTACAACGGACGTAAGTTACAGCTCACGTAAGTTGCGTCGCCGATGGCCTCAGCTTTTCTCCAGGTACTCGGCTCGGGACGCGTCCACGACCTCCCGCAGCATCTGCGCCAGACCGGGGTGCTCCGTCAAGTCGGGGTCGTCGCCGATGACCCGCTGGGCCTCGGCGCGGGCCTCCTCGATCACGTCCAGGTCGTCGAGCAGGGAGAGCATCTTCAGGCCGGACTTCACGCCGGACTGGGCGGCGCCGAGGATGTCGCCCTCGCGGCGCAGCTCCAGGTCCATCTGGGCCAGCTCGAAGCCGTCGAGGGTGTCGGCGACGGCCTGCAGGCGCTGCATCGTCGACGTGCCGGCGGGCACCTCGGAGACCAGCAGGCACAGGCCGGCGGCGCTGCCCCGGCCGACGCGGCCACGTAGCTGGTGCAGCTGGCTGACGCCGAACCGGTCCGCGTCCATGATCACCATGACGGTCGCGTTCGGCACGTTCACGCCGACCTCGATCACCGTGGTGGCCACCAGGACCTGCACGTCGTTGGCGGCGAACGCACGCATCACGGCGTCCTTGTCCTCGGGCGGCATCTTGCCGTGCAGCATCTCGACCCGCAGCCCCTTGAGCGGGCCGGCAGTCAGCCGCGGCAGCACGTCGGTGACGGCGAGCGGCGGCCGCTGATCGGAATTGCCACCCTGATCCGATTTTTTCTGGGGCTCCGCATCCTCGTCGTCGCCGATGCGCGGACACACCACGTACGCCTGGTGCCCGGCGGCGACCTCCTCGCGGATCCGCTCCCAGGCCCGCCGCAGCCAGTCGGGTTTCTCCGCGATCGGCACCACGGAGCTGGTGATCGGGGACCGGCCCTGCGGCAGCTCGCGCAGCGCCGAGACCTCGAGGTCGCCGTACACGGTCATGGCCACCGTGCGGGGAATCGGCGTCGCCGTCATCACGAGCACGTGCGGGCTGACGCCCTCCCCCGACTTGCCGCGCAACGCGTCCCGCTGCTCGACACCGAACCGGTGCTGCTCGTCGACGACGACGAAACCCAGTTCCGCGAAGGACACCTTGTCCTGGATCAGCGCGTGCGTGCCGACCACGATGCCGGCCGCGCCGGACGCGATGTCCAGCATCGCCTGCCGCCGCTGCGCGGTGTTCATCGACCCGGTCAGCAGCACGACACGCGTCGCCTGTTCCGGCGCGCCCAGCTCACCAGCCGTCGCCAGCTCGCCGAGCATGTCCCGAAGCGAGCGAGCATGTTGTGCCGCAAGGACTTCCGTCGGCGCCAGCATCGCCGCCTGCTTGCCGGCGTCCACCACCTGGAGCATGCCGCGCAGCGCCACCAGCGTCTTACCCGAGCCGACCTCGCCCTGCAGCAACCGGTTCATCGGGTGCGTGCCGCCGAGCTCCTCGGCCAGCACCTCGCCGATCTCGCGCTGGCCGTTGGTCAGCGTGAACGGCAGCCGCTCGTCGAACGCGTCCAGCAGGCCACCCGCACGCCGCTTGCTCGGCTTGGCCGGCCGGGCCGCCGCCGACTTCCGCCGCTGCGCCAGCGCCAGCTGGATCGACAACGCCTCGTCCCACCGCAGCCGGCGCTTGGCCTCGTCGATGGCCGACTGGTTGTCCGGCAGGTGGATCAGCTTCAGCGCCGATTCCAGGTCGAGCAGGTTGTAGCGCTTGATCAGGTCGTCCGGCAGCGGATCGACGATGCCGTCCCACATCCCCAGCACCTGCTCGACGCACCGCGCGATGCTCCACGTCGGCAGGCCGCTCACCGCCGGGTAGACCGGGATCAGCTTGCGGGCGAACGACGCCACCGCCTTCTCGCTGTCCTCGTCGTCGAGCAGCTGGAACTCCGGGTGGGTCAGCTGCATCGTCTTGTTGAACTTGCCGACCTTGCCGGCGAACAGCCCCCGCGCGCCCGGCACCAGCTTGCCGAGGTTGGGGATCTTCTGGCTGAAGAAGACCAGGCTCAGCGGCCGGGTGCCGTCGGTGACGACCACCTCGGTCATCGTGCCGCGCCGGGCCCGCATCGGCTTGCGCGTCACCTTGGCCACGTCGGCCAGCACCGTGACGTGCTCGTCCAGCTCGAGGCTGGCGATGGACGTCAGCTTGCCGCGCTCGTCGTAACGGCGCGGGTAGTGCCGCAGCAGGTCGCCCACCGTGTGCAGGTCGAGGCCGTCGGCCAGGGCGTCCGCCGACTTCTTGCCCAGCAGCGGCCCGAGGGAGTCGTCGATGGCAGTCATCGGGTGCTATTCAACCCCGTACCCCCGACACCGCTAATCTGGCCGCCCCCTGTCGCAGTGATATTGCCCCCCACCCACCCCCAGGAGATGCCCCATGCCGCGCCCCAGCGTCGAGGTCGAGCGGCGGGCGCAGATCCTGCGGGCCACCTGCCAGGTGATCGCCGACGGCGGCCTGCGCAACCTGCGCATCTCCGACGTGGCCCGGCTGGCCGGCGTCTCCGGCGGGACCGTGCACTACTACTTCGACACCAAGCAGGACCTGGCCCAGGCCGCGTTCGAGGACTGCTACGAGCGGTCGCTCGAACGGCGGCGCTGGCTGCTGGACTCGCGGGCCGACTCGCTGACCCGACTGCGCCAGATCGTCGACTCCTACGTGCCCGGCAGCCCGGAGACCGTCGAGGCCTGGAAGGTCTGGGTCGAGTTGTGGGCCGAGAGCCCCCGCTCGCCCCGTCTCCGTGAGCTCAACGACCGTCTCTACGGCGACTGGCGCCGCATCGTCGCCGACATCGTCCGCGACGGCCAGTCCCGCGGCCAGCTGGCCGACGGCGATCCGTTGGTGCTGGCCAACATGCTCGTCGGCATGATCGACGGGCTGGCCGTCCAGGTCCTCGCCGGCTCGCAGAGCATGACCGCCGGCCGCATGCGCGCCACCTGCCTGGCCTTCGTCGACACGGTGCTGGCCCGCGCTCACACCAGGTGAGCGCTCACGCCGCCGAGCCGAACTTGGCGTCGATGTCCCGGACGGCCAGGTCGGCGATGCGGGCGGCAGCGGCGCGGGGGGTGATGGCGGCGTGGTCGGCCTCGTCGAGGACGGCGTTGACCAGGCGACGCATGGCGGTGCGGATCTTGGCGAAGGCGCTGTCGGAGTCGGGCTGCACATCGCCGAACAGGGTCCACCACCACCAGCTGCCGCTGGCGGAGTTGGCGACGACGTCGGGGATGACGAGGGCGCCGCGCTGCACGAGGCGGCGTTCGGCCTCGGGTAACACGGGCATGTTGGCCGCTTCGACGACGACGCGGGCCCGGACCTGGTCGACATTGCGCTCGTCGACGGCGTAGGACACGGCGGCCGGGACGAGGACCTCGGCCTCGACGTCGAGCCACTGGTCGCCGGGCAGCAGGTGGTCGCCGGGGGCGAGGTCGTCACGGTCGACGGTGCCGTGGGAGTCGCGCCCGCGCAGCAGGCGTTCGACGTCGAGACCGTCCTGGTTCGCCACGATGCCCTTCACGTCGGCGATGCCGACGACCTGCACGCCGGCCTCGGCCAGGAACCGGGCGGTGGAGCCGCCGATGGCGCCGAAGCCCTGGACGAAGGCACGCACGTCCTTCGCCGGCAGCGCCAGCCGGTCGAGGGCGACGAGGGCGGCCTCGGCCACGCCGCAGCCGCCGACGAGCTCCTTGAGCCGCAGCCCGCCGACCCGCACCTTGGCCGCCTCGCGCAGCCGGGCCCGGGCCGCCCGCTCGTCGTCGAGCAGCGGGTAGACGGCCTGGATCGACGAGGAGAAGCCGAGTTCGGCCAGCACCTTGTCGATCGTGGACTGTCGCAGCCCGAGATCCTCGCCCATGGTCCAGAACCGCTCGACGTACGGCCGCATCGCGGTCAGGTAACGCCGGAGCACATCGGTGGCCCGAGGGTCGTACGGATCCCAGTCGATGCCGCCTTTCGCGCCGCCCAAAGGGATGTAGCGGCCGGTGGGGTCGTAGTTGAGCGCCTCCTTGACCGAGACGCCTGCGGCCAGCCCGCGAACCTCGTCCAAGGTGCAGCCCGCGCGCATCCGCAGCCCGCCACTGCTCACGCCGCGCACCAGCCGGTCGATCACGAGATAGCCGTGGCAACCGGTCACGGGGTCGGTCCAGGTGACCTGAAGGTAGGGTTCGCGCACCTGGCCACCTCCTCGCTGGTGACGTGCGGATATGCAGGTACCGCACAGTTGACCCGACAGCTGACTGATGTGTCAATCAACGCGCCTGGACCGCAACCGAGGCGTCAGCTGCCGGACACCATCGGCGCCGCAACAGGTCGTGAGGCGGCGACGACGAAGCGTGCGCATCCACCCTCCCGGTCGCGCTCGGTGATCACCGTGACGCGACTGGAGATCCACAGTGGACGATCCGAAGAGAACCGTCCACACCGGACCTATTCGACGCCGATGAGCGCGACCGTGCCGGGCTGGCCGCCCGGATATCCGGTCAGCTCGACCTCGGGATGGCTCAGCCGCAAATGCCGGCCCAGTTCGTCATCCAGGCCGCCGGGAGCGTCCGCACCTGCGAAAACGGTCACCAGCTCGCCGCCGGCGTCGAGCATCCGGTCGACCAGCCGGCAGGCGGCGGCGACCAGGTCGGCCGGCGCGGGCTCGATCAGCACGACTTCGCCGTCGATCAGGCCCAGCGCGTCACCGGGCTGACAACGGCCGACCCATGTGATGGCCTCGCGTTTGGCGATGACGAGTTCGCCCCGCCGCATCGCCGCGGCGGCCTCAGCCATGGCGACGACATCGTCGCCCGGCCGGCGCGTGGGGTCGTGCACGGCAAGCGCGGCCAGGCCCTGCACCGGCGACACGGTGGGCACCACGACAACGTCGCGGCCGTCGCGTTCGGCGGCCTCAGCGACGAGAGCGGCCAGCCCGATGTCGTTGGGCAGCACCACAACCTGCGCCGCGCCGGTCTCGGCCAGCACGTCGAGCAGATCGGTGACGGCCGGCTCGCGGCCGGGCGGCAACACCAGCACCGAGGCGCCCTCGGCCCGGAACAACTCGGCCGCGTCCTCGCCCGCGACGATGGCCAACACTGCCCGGTCCCGCGCGAAGCGGGCCTTCTGATCGGCGAAACGCGTGACGGTGATGCGGTGCGGCCGGCCGTTCTCGATGCCGACCTCGATCGCGGCGCCCACGTCGTCGCAGTGCACGTGGACCGACCACAGCCCGTGACCGTCACCGGCCAGCACCACGCTGTCGCCGAGCCGGGCCAGCCGCTCACGCAGCGACTGCTCGTCGGCCAGGCCGTCGAGCAGGTACATCACCTCGTACTCGAAGCCGCTGCTCTCGTGCAGCAAAGCCGCTTGGGGGGCGCTCATCGGCAGCAAGTCGTGTTCGACGTCACTGCCCAGGCGTTCGGACACCACGGTCGCCAGGGCATCCAGGAGCAGCAGCAGCCCGCGGCCGCCTGCGTCGACAACACCGCGTTCGGCCAGCACGGCGAGCTGCCGCGGCGTGTCCGCAAGCGCTTGCGCAGCGGCTTTCACCGCCGCACTGGCCACATCGTCCAACAGGTCGGAGCCACATTCCTCGGCGGCATCCGCCGCCGCCGTGAGCACGGACAACACAGTGCCGGCGACCGGCCTGGCGACAGCGGCCGTGGCCAGCTGGTCGGCTCGGCGCAGGGCGGTCCGCAACGCCGTGCCGCTGACCGTCAGTGCGCCTTCCCAGCTCTCGGCCAGCCCGCGCAGCACCTGCGAGAGGATCACGCCCGAGTTGCCCCGCGCGCCCGCCACCGCCCCCTTGGCCAGCGCCGACACCGCCGCGCCGACCGCGTCCGCCGGGTCGCGGACCAGGGCGTCCAGCGCCGACCGCATCGTGTGCAGCAGGTTCGTGCCGGTGTCGCCGTCGGCGACCGGGTAGACGTTGATGCGGTCGATGGCCTCACGGTCCGCGTCCAGCGCGCGCACCCCGGCCGCCGCCCACCGGCGGACCGCGTCGGCGTCCAGCGCCTCCAGCACGTCCGAGCCCTCCTGTTCGCAGCCTCCGCGGCGAGGGTAGCGGGGCCGGTTTGGAGCCCCGCCGGATCACCGGTTACCCTGTCATGGTTGCTCTGGTCCGTGGTTGGCCCGGATCAGCGCGCGTCCGTGCCGGTGGCAACGCTCGGTCGGATGCCACCTGAGGACCCTAATTACTTGAAGGAGTGTCTGACATGGCTGCCGTCTGCGACGTCTGCGGCAAGGGGCCGGGCTTCGGCATGTCGGTCTCGCACTCGCACCGCCGGACCAACCGTCGGTGGAACCCGAACATCCAGTCGGTGCGCGCCAAGGTCGCGCCCGGCCAGCGTGCCCGGGTCAACGTGTGCACCTCGTGCCTGAAGGCCGGCAAGGTCGTCCGCGGCTGAGCTAGCAGAATTCGCAAAGAACCCGAGGGACCTCGTCCCTCGGGTTCTTTGTGTGCTCTGGTCAGGCCACGAGCGCGGGTTCCGGGCTGGGCGCGGGAGTCCGGGCGAAGCGCTGGGCCAGCCAGGCACAGACCATGAGCTGGATCTGGTGGAACAGCATCAGCGGCAGCACGATCAGGCCGACCGAGGCCGCCGGGAACAGCACTCCGGCCATCGGCAGGCCGCTGGCCAGCGACTTCTTCGAGCCGGCGAACATGATCGTGATCCGGTCCGCGCGGGAGAACCCGAGCCGCTTCGGGACGAACCAGGTGAGCGCGAGCACCAGGCCCAGCAGCACGATGTTCACGCCGACCAGGACCAGCAGGCTCGTCACCGAGAGCCGGCCCCAGATGCCCGCGACCACGCCCTCGCTGAAGGCTGTGTAGACCACCAGCAGCACCGAGCCGCGGTCGACCAGGCCCAGCACCGACTTGTGCCGGGTGACGAACCCGGTCAGCCAGCGCCGGGCCAGCTGGCCGAGCACGAACGGCAGCAGCAGCTGGAGCGTGATGTCCAGCAGCGCCTGGCCCGAGAAGCCGCCGCCCCTCGTCGTCAGCAGGGCGCCCACCAGCAGCGGAGTCAGCACGATGCCGACCAGGTTGGAGAACGAGGCCGCGCAGATCGCCGCCGACACGTTGCCGCGGGCGATCGACGTGAAGGCGATCGACGACTGCACCGTCGACGGCAGGCAGCACACGTAGAGCAGGCCGAGGTACAGCTCCGGCGAGATCACCCCCGGCACCAGGACCCGTAGTCCCAGTCCCAGCAGCGGGAACAGCACGAAGGTCGCGGCGAACACGGTGCCGTGCAGCCGCCAGTGCTTGATGCCGGCGAGCGCGTCCCGCGGCGACAGGCGGATGCCGTACAGGAAGAACAGCAGGCCGATCGCCACCGTCGTCGCGTCGCCGAACACCGGCACCCACATCCCGCGGGCCGGCAGCAGCGACGCCAGCGCGACGGTTCCGAGGATGGCCACGATGTAGGGGTCGATTCGACGCATACCCCCAGGATCGACGCGGATCAGCGATTCGGAAACACGCTAACCGCTCTGACTGTCTTCACGAAACGCGATAAGTCAGACCCGTCACGCACAATGGCCCGCATGTGCCGATCCATCAAGACCCTGCGCCCGCCGTTCACCGACCACGTCACCGACGCCGACATCCGCGCCGCCGCCCTCCAGTACGTCCGCAAGCTCTCCGGCTTCCGCGCCCCCGCCGCCCACAACGCCGAGGCCTTCGCCCGTGCCGTCGACGCCGTCGCCGCCGCCACCGCCGACCTCCTGTCCGCCCTGGAGGTCCGCGGCCAACACCAGCACTAACGCTTGCGACGCCGAAGCACCACTTGCCAGACGCACAACATCGCCACGTCACCCGCCAGGACGCCGGCCACGATCGGGAAGCGTTCGTCGGCCGTCCCCGACTGTGCCGGCTGCAGCGGCGCGCCGATCGCCGCCACGACCGCCACCGCCGCGAGCGCGGCGAGCGCCTTCGTCCGCGCCTCGCGCAGCACAGCCGGTGTGCACCGTTCGATGAGCCGCCACCGCTGGCCGGCCACCGCGATCAGTCCGAGCAGAGCCAGGACCGCCAGCGCCGCCAACAGCCTGGCCCCACCCGACTCGTGGTGGATGAGCACGCCCGCAGCCAGGCTGCCGAGGACGACCGCCGCGATCACGTGCGGCAGGAACGGCAGGAGCACCCGCGCCGGGTGTCGGCGCGGCGCGGGTGGCGCCGGCCGGTCGACGAAGTAGAAGTCGCGGCCCTGGTACACGTCGCCGTGCACGTCCCGGGCCTGGAAGGCGTTGCCCGAGACGTCCCCGTGCAGCTCGTTCCTCGTCTCACCCGGCTCGGGTAAGTCCCCGTCCGTCACGGCAACTTCCAGTCGATCGGCTGCGCCCCCTGCCGGGTCAGCAGGTCGTTGGCCCGGCTGAACGGCTTCGAGCCGAAGAAGCCCCGGTCGGCCGACATCGGGCTCGGGTGCGCCGACTCGATGCAGGGCACCCCCGACAGCAGCGGCGCCAGGCTGCGAGCGTTGCTCCCCCACAGAATCGCCACCAGCGGCGTCCGCCGCGCGTGCAGCGCCCGGATCGCCTGCTCGGTGACCTGCTCCCAGCCCTTGCCCTTGTGCGAGTTCGGCCGGCCCGGCGCCACCGTCAGCGACCTGTTCAGCAGCAGCACCCCCTGCTCCGCCCAGGGCGACAGGTCACCGTTCGACGGCCTCGGCAGGCCAAGGTCGGCTTCCAGCTCCGTGTAGATGTTGGCCAGGCTCCGGGGAATCGGCCGCACCTCCGGCGCCACCGAGAAGCTCAGTCCCACCGCGTGCCCCGGCGTCGGGTACGGGTCCTGGCCCACGATCAGCACCCGGACGTCCGCGAACGGCTGCTTGAACGCGCGCAGCACGTTCTCCCCCGCCGGCAGGTACGTGCGACCGGCCGCCACCTCCGCGCGGAGGAAGTCCCCCATCTCGCTGATCCGGTCCGCGACCGGCTCCAACGCCTGCGCCCAGCCGGCTTCGACAACTTCGTTCAAGGGACGGGAAGACATGCCGCGCACTGTATCCGCCACCCCCGACACTCCCGGACATCACGTCTGTTCGAGCAGCCGCTCGATGATCTTCCGGGGACCCGGTCACGACCATGATCAGGCCAAGCACGGCCGTGAGCAGTCGCTGCCACCGACGGTATTCCGGCACCTGCCGCCACGCGCGCTCGAAGGCCTGCTTCCGTTTCGGATCCCCCGAACGTCGCGATGGACATCGTGCTCGTATGCGCGAGCGGCGTCCGATAGACCAGCTTGACAAGGCAGAACACACCCGCGATGCCGAAATACGCCGCCAGCTCGCAGAGCACCAGCAGACCGATCAGGTCGACCTTTCGCCGTCGAACCGTCACCACAACCGCGACAACCGCAACCCCCATCGCCGGCACCGTCAGCGCCCAGAAGACGTCAACATCCAAGGCCCGCAGCAAGAAGTAACCGCCGACTGAGAGCACGACCTCCAGCACAGTCGACAGCAGGCCGCCTGGCAACCCGTGGACAGCTGTCCCCCGTCGCGATCGCCGTCCTGGCCCTCCTGACCGAGGAGCCCATGCACGCCTACCGGATGCAGCAGTTGATGCAGGAACGCGGCATCGGCATCGTCGTCAACATCCGCAACCGGTCCGGCCTCCGCGACAACATCGCCGCCCCAGCCCAGGAGTTCCCGCTGTTCCCCGCCGTGGTCTCCTTCCGCCACCTGCTCAGCCCCCAGGACGCGCGCACACACCT
>Ga0310811_10002108_pt1 | contig 24813 bp, 17 predicted proteins | sample YCmetagenome_FD_207642 | JGI IMG/M metagenome (GOLD analysis project Ga0310811, IMG submission 207642) | Soil microbial communities from experimental microcosm in Duke University, North Carolina, United States - YC | ecosystem: Engineered > Artificial ecosystem > Soil microcosm > Unclassified ... | reverse complement strand
CCGATGCTCCCTGCCAATCCGCACCACACTGAAGCCGCAGCGAACAAAACCACACCGCTGATAAATATCCTGCGCAACCCCAAACGATCTCCAAGGGCTCCGCCCACCAGTAGCAGTGCGGAAAGAAACAGTGCATAGGCCTCCACCACCCATTGCACCTGAGCGCCCGTCGCTCCAAGCCCATGCTGTAAGGCAGGGAGAGCCACATCGACCACCGTGCCATCGATAAATTCCATGCTCGATCCCAGTACCGTGGCAGCCAGCACCCAGCGGCCTTGCCGACGCGATACGTCTCGGCAATGACCAGCTCGAATTACTGCTTCATCGCAGGGACGCCTGGCACTCGTAACCAGCAAGCTCCCCTCCCGGCCGATGCATCGGCTTGGTCCAAGCTACACCAGTCGACCGGAGGAAAGAAAAATGCCGGCTGCCTTCATCAGGCAACCGGCATCTCCAGCAGGTTCGCTGTAGTTTTAGAACAAGATCTTCGCACCGAACTGGATGATGCGCGGATCGAAGGTTGAGGTAATCGTTCCGCCCGTTAGACTTCCGTTGCTTGCCACGGAGATTCCGCCGCCCGGTGTAACGAAGTTGGTGTGGTTGAACGCGTTGTAAAGCTCGCCGCGGAACTCCACTTTGAGTTGCTCCATAGGAGTGTCAAAGCGCTTATTGAACGCGAGATTCAACGTTGTGTAGAGCGGGCTGCGGCCCGGATCGCGCGATATGTTGCCAAATGGGCTCAGCAGGTTATTGTTGGCATCCCGAGCGGCGGGAATACTGATAGCGCTGGGACTTCCCGAAGTGCCCACATTGATGTACTGAAGCGACGATCCCGTGGACTTCGACTTATCCAGCGAATTCAGCTTCACTCCAGGCACGCGGTTCGGACGATAGAGGTTTTGTCCACGATAGCTGGCCCCAATACCGGAGACCTGGTTTTGGGTCGGAGGCGTGTAGTTGATCTGATACGGGAAGCCGCTCATCGCCTGGTTTACCGCTGACACCTGCCACTGTCCCAGCACCTGGTTCAGAATGCCGCCTGTATTCATCCAGTGCCGGCCACGTCCAAACGGAAGCTCATAGACGAGCGACGTCGTATTCACGATCGGCTGGTTGTACTCCGACTGCGCATAGTCCGCTGCCGGATTGCGATAGTCCTGTAACGAGGGGGTGTTGGCCTCGAGCGATGCTCCCGCGTTATCCAGTGCATGCGACCACGTGAAAGAGTTCAACAGCGTGAGACCGGCCACCATGCGCTGCTCATACCGCACCTGCAGCGCGTTGTAGTTCGAATACGCCTGATGTAGTGCGATCGTGATATCGCCATAGGTCGAGATCGGGCGAACAAATGCGTTGTTTGCAATCACTCTGGGATCGGCCTGGTTGTAATTGGCAAACTGCAGCAGCTTCAAACCATGATTGCCGACGTAGGCGACGTCGAACAGAATGTTCTTGGCCACCGTGCGCTGCACGTCCAGGTAATAGTTATGTACGTAACTATCACGGTAACGATTGGAATCGATATATGCGACGTTGTCGGTCTTCGGATCGAAGGTCAGCGTGCTCGAGGGGAAGCCCTTATCCATCGACGTGTACGGCGCCTTGCCGCCGGCATTGGGGGCGGTCTGCGTGACGGTGACGAAGAGAGCCTCGGGCGGATTGATGGCCAGAATGTTCCCCGAACCTGCACGGTCATAGTGCGAGTAGCTGATGCCGTAACCGCCCCGGATCGCTGTCTTATCATCCGGCGCATACGCGAAGCCGAAGCGCGGAGCAAAGTCATTGCGGTCAGGATCGTAACCGTACTTATTTCCCGTCGCCGACACCGGAACCATTGCGTGCAGAGGATCCGTAGCCGCCAGCGAGGGATCGAAGTTCGACTGCTGATTCTTCTGCTCCCAGTACGGCGTGGTGTATTCGTAGCGCAGACCCATGTTGATGGTCAGCTTCGGCGAGACCTTCCAGTCATCCTGCACGTAGGCAAAGTTCGACCGGTTGCGAAGATGTGCCACGAAGTAGGATGACAGCGAGTAAGCGCTCGTAGATCCCCACAGGAAATCTGCGACGTAATTGTCGCTCGTCGCAGACTCCAATTTTCCGCCTGGCACCGATGCAGCCGCGTAGTTGCGACTATATCCACCGGCATACGTAAATCCTCCGTATAGCGGATTGGTATCCTGCACGGCCATCCAGACCTGCTGATACTCGTATCCAACTTTGAGCGAGTGATTCTTGATCACCCACGAGTAGTTCACCTTCGGGTCCAGCAAAGCTGGATTCTGGAACTGGGGGTTGGTCGTCTGACGCCCCAGTGCGGAGAAACCAGTGATGCCGATTCCGGGGATACCGCCCGCTACGAGCGGATCTGTGGGCAAGCCCGGGAAGGTGAATCCGGGGTTGGTACCGATTGAGCGAGAAAATTTGCCGGCCTTGGTGCGCGATAGACCCAAGCGAGCATCGAGCAGCTGGTTTGAGCCGATTACGCGCGTGTAACCAAGCGCAATCTGCTGATCCAGAATTCTCTGATCGCCGTTCGAGCTTCCATCCAGCGGTAGACCAAAGATCGGAAAGTCGGTTGCATTCTGCTTGAGATCCGAGACTCGCAGAAAGAACGAGTTCTTCTGGTTCGGAGTCCAGTCCAGGCGAAGGTCTCCCTTGTCCGAACGGTTGTTCGAGCGCTGCAGGGTCGTGAAGTTATTCGACGTTGCGGAGGTTATCGGCAATTGCCCAATCAGTTTCGCGATCGTAATCGCGGAAGGCGAGATGTCCGGAGCATTCAAAATCGAAGTGCCCGCGGCATACTTCGTTCCGCTGTAGGGGTCGTAGACGTCCTTTGAAAACTTTCCGGCGAGCTGGCTCGGAGTCGGCAACGTTGCCGTCGAGATTTGCTTACGCACCTGGCGGAAGCCCTCATAATCCAGGAAGAAGAAGAGGCGGTTCTTCAGGATCGGACCATTAATATTGCCGCCGAACTGGTTGCGGTTGTAAGAAGGCTTCTGGCCTCCCGGCGGACGGAAAAAGCCCGTCGCATTCAGATCCGTGTTGCGGATGAACTCATACACACGTCCGTGAAACTGATTTCCGCCCTGCCCAAACGCCACGTTCACCACAGCGCCCGAGGCGCGACCATACTCGGCGGTCTCGTTGTTCGTCACCACCTGGAACTGCGCGATCGAGTCCGGAGCCGGCTGAATGATCTGGTTCGAAAAACCCTGGTTCGACTCGCCATAAGCGTTGTTGTCCATACCGTCGAGCAGGAAGTTGTTGAAGATCGAACGCTGTCCGTTCACATTGAACGAACCCTCGCGTACCAGACCTGTGTTCGACGTGCTTGAGTACGACTGCGTCGTCTGGCGCACGCCTGTTGTCAGGCCAATCAGGTCCGAGTAGTTGCGGCTCACCAGCGGAAGCGCCGCCGTCTGGTATTGCGTCACAATCTGTCCACGCTGGCTGGTATCGGTCTCCACCTGCAGCGAAACACCCGAGACCTCGACCGTCGTACTGGCTTCGCCAATCTGCATGGTCAGATCGATTCTCTGCCGGGCTCCAACCGAAACCGCAATCTCCGTAGCGCGGACAGGGGCAAACCCCGACTTCGTTACGTCCACGTTGTACTGCCCTACGCGCAGTGCCGGAACTTCGTAATCGCCGCTGTCGTTGGTCTGTCGCGTGCTTACTACACCGGTCGCAATATTTGTAACCGTGACCGTCGCACTTGGAATCACAGCACCTGAATTGTCATGGACGGTTCCTACAATGCTGCCGTTCTCATACTGCGCCAGAGCAGGGCTCGGGAGCAGCCCGAAGCACACCAATGCTGCCGACAAGAGAAAAAGAATTTTGCGCATACCTGTAACGCTAACTGCGTCCTGTAAACGCACGGTGACTGGAAGATGAACAGAACGTTGCATAGGCACTCCTTGAAAGTGAATGACTGACGCGCGACAGAATATTTGCCGTCTCTATTTTTCTGCCGTCGCTCTTAGTTGTTCGGGAACCCACGGGCTGGTCAGCATCTTCGCCGAACCCGTCAGGTAAAAGGTTGGAATCTTTGGATACTGCTCCTCGATAAGAATCAGCGTCCGGAAATCAAAGCTCTGCACCTCGGCACGCGACTCCATCTTGTGCTTCGCGATGGCTCCAGCTAACGCATTCACAAACTCCTGCGGTCCTACGGTGTGATTGCGACGTCCATCATCGCCCGGTACGCCCTCGGGCATAATCTTGGTCTCGATATTGAATCGCACTCGCGCCGCATTCTCGGCGCGCTCCTTCGCATGCGGATCGTTCTTGCCCGGCCCCTTCCTGTAGTAGTCCACATAGAAGTTCACGAATCGAAACAACTGTTCTACATAGGTCGGAACATACGGGCTGATCAGCCCTTCCTTCTTTGCAAACGCCACGGCTACCGGCGACAGCGAAAGATCGTTCTTCTGGTCCGCTCCAAAGTGGACTTTGTCACAAATCAGTGTCTTCTGTGCATCTGTGCTGGAGATGTCCTTGATAAAGACACGATTCTCCATGGTGTATGGTGAACCATCTGCATGACGGCAGCTCTCCGGATTCAGAAACTGGTCATGCCAGATCAGTGATACGCCATCCGTTGTCACGCCGGTATCAGTCTCCAGCGTCGTCACCAGCTGATCCAATCCGCTCTCAAACGAAGGCAGGGTGTTCTCCGGCCTCAAGCCGCGACCGCCGCGATGCGCCGTCACATCAAAATCCTTCAACCGCTCTCCCGGCTTCGGAGACTGGCGCTCTTCCTTCAGCACCTGCTGCAACAGATCAGGGCGATCTGTAATCAACCCATCGATGCCCATGCGAATCTGTGTCCGCATCTTCTCAGGATCGTTCGTGGTCCACGGCACTACCTTGAAGCCCCGCTCCTGCAACTCCTTCAAGGGAACCTCGCCACTCAGCACCGTCGCATCTACCGGCGACAACACTGGACGCTCCGCTCCATGCATCTTTGCGTGAGCCCACGCCTTCTCCATCACTCGAATGTAAGGATTCGCCACGGGGGCCTGGGCCTTCGCCATCGCAACCGCACTCACACAGAAGATTACGCCGTTCCAGAATTGCTTGGTCATCCGACGCAAGCATCCTATATGCACATTACGTAAACGTTAAGATATTTGGAACCGAAGTAGTTACATACGAAAAAGCAGCAGAAAAAGTGTCCCGCGGCCTTGACACGGTTGCAGGCAACTCAATTTTTTCTCTCGTTCCTGTCCATTCTTCAACAGTGATGGGATAGCCCAACAATCACTGTGTAGACGCCAAAAGAATGCACCGCCGTTCCTCTTATCGTATTGAATCTCCGCCACGCTCCGCGGCCTGTCCCTACGCAGGACTCACGGGCCATTCGCCGACAGGATCGTACGTTATAGAGGCGACCCGTATCTACTCTCCGTCCACCGCCTGGCCTTCCATCCATTGCCGCGCTGCCTGTAGCTGCGGAAGATCGGAGTCCGCATTCGACCACACCCGCAGCAAATGGGCGTAATCCCGCGTGGCTTCCGCCCTTCGATTCGCCCGGACATCGGCCTGGGCTACGCCATAGATCGCAAATCCCGACTCCGGTCTCTGTTTCAATGCCACCTCATAAGCCTGTTTCGCTTCGTCGTAGAGTTTTGCTCGCAGCAACGCATCTCCACGCGTCTCCTCTACCGGACGAATGTAAAACGGCGGCTCACGATAGCCCAGCTCCCGCTCCGACTCCGCCGCCTTCGTGAACATCGCGCTCGACTCTACGCCACGTCCTTCGGCCAACAGAATGCTTGCTCTCAGCTCCTGCGCCGCGACCTCCAGATAGCTGTGGACCGGCTTCGCCATCGCATCCTTTGACATCGACATGGACATTCCAGGCATATCGTCCGGACCCGTCACCGGCTTCATCTTCACCTTTGCGTCCAACGCATCGCCCTGCTCCTCTGCTGCCTTCACATCTCCGTGCTCCAGCGCTGACATCCCCTGCACATACTCCAGCATCGACTCCCGCAAATCGGCCAGATTCTTCAACTCAGGATCAGACTTGCTTTCCTTCAGAACCTGGGCCGCGCTCTCCCACGCTCCCGCACGCAGCATTACCGGAAGCTCTACATTCAGTCGTGACAAACCATCGCGCGGAGTCTGACGATACAGCGTAGGTCCAACGTCGCCGCGAGCCTTCGTCAACTTCTCCGAGATCTTCATCGCCTCAATCACCCGGCCACCTTCCATCAGATCGGCGATCAGGTACATCAGGTTGTGAACATAGTTCCAGTCATCGGCTACGCCCACATGCTGCGCCGCCATGTATGCCTCATCCACCTGCATCGAAGCCAGAAAAGAGCTTCGCGCCTCCTCGTAGTCTCCAGTTCTGTAAAAGATGTGTCCCGGCATGTGCACCATATGGCCAGAGGCCGGCGTCAGCCGCCCCAGCTTCTTTGCACTCTCGAGCGCCCGCTCCGGATGATTCCCCGGTTCCATCGCATGAATCCAGTAGTGATTCGCTGCCGTGTCGTCCGGATGCTGCATTAGGAGCTCGGTAAGAATCCTCTGCCCCTCAGCTGTTCCTGCTCGAGGTTCGCCTTTCTCATCAAAGCCATCGCGCAGCGATTCCGCGAGAAAGATCCGTGCCTGCACATCTTCCGGTTCCAGCTTCACCAACTTGCGCAGAATCTTCGTCTCCGCGGAGTCGACATGGGCCGCGTTATTGTTCGGCTTCTTCTTCGATTTTTTCTTCGGATGCATCGCGGCAAGCGCTGACTTCTGTTCCGCTACGGCTGCGTCGATATAAAGCTTCTCGGCCTTGCCTGCATATTTCTTCAGCGCCACCGCATGATCTAACTCCACTTGGGCTAAAGGTGCATCCGTACTGCGAAAGACTTCGGCTTTATAGAGCCCCCAATAGCACATCGCACACTTTGGATCCGATCGCACCGCCTGCTCGAAGGCTCGCTCCGACTCGTAATCCCAGAAGTCGTGCAGCAAGTTCAGACCCTGCGTAAACCATGCCCTTGCTTCATCATTCGCTGTAATCTCAATCGAGCCATTCCCGATCCCGGTCATCTTCACCGGTGGTGGCAGGCTCTCCGGCGCAGGTGATTCCGCCATCGTCTTATTGCTGTGGCACATCGGTGCCTGCTGCGACCAGACCGGCTCTCCCGTCAGCCCACCTGCCACCACCAAGAGCAGTACCCATTTGCCGATACGCCAGCTCATAAAACCTCGCACCCTGGAGCTTTGCCCCGAACACTTCAGGATAGTCCTCGAATGATTCGTTTCACCAGAGCCGCGCAAAATCACAGGCGCTCCATCAGCCGACACCAAGAAGACGTTTCGCCAACTCTTCAACCGCGCTCTCAGGCCCTTCCTCGCACAAACCGGTGTGCACCGGCGAAACCTGAATCATTGTGCTGCGTGGCGAAACCAGCCAGTGAAACCGCTCCCGTAGCGACAGCCGCGCAATCGGTCCAGCGGAATCATCCCCGACAGCAATCTTTGGAATCGCCTCCAGATGCCGTCGCACCAGCTCCACATCGATCTCCGGCCATAGCGCCTTCAGTCGAGTCTCCTCCACCACGACTCTCGCCTCAAGAAACCTCTTCTCCAGGCAAAAGACGATCACGCCCGCGTTGATAAACTCCCCGCGCTCCACGCGAGGCACCACGCGCACTACGGCGTAATCAAACGAGCTCGGCACGGGCACGCTCGGCCTCCTCTCGAAACCTCGCAGCAGCCTTCAGCCGCCGCATAAAGAAATCCCGATACACAGCGCGCTTCTCCGCTGCGCTTGCGCCCTCCTGCTCCCGCAGCAGCCACTTGTCCGGAACCACCTCGAGAATCTCCTCGATCTTCTCCGTCGTCAAAATCAGCCGGGCACGCTCCTCTGCTTCCTCCAGAGCTCTCGCCCACGGCAGCAGGACATGATGCTTCACCTCACGAAACGGCGATTCCGCCCGGCCCAGCATCGTCTCCCAGTCATGGTGCACGTAGATCGCGGCACCATGATCGATGAAGTAAAGCTCCTTATGCCAGCACAATAGATTCGCATTTCGCGGTGTGCGATCCACATTCATCACATACGCATCGAACCATACCGCCATCGAAGCCGTCTTTGCATCCGCCACATCGCCCGCCGCAGGATCGAACATCGTCGATCCCGGCAGATAATCCAGCGCGAGATTCAGCCCTACGCTCGCCTTCAGCAGATCGCGAATCTCTTCGTCCGGCTCATTCCGTCCCAGAGCAGCGTCTACTTCCACAAACACCAGCTCCGGAACATTCAGCCCCAGCTCGCGGCCAATCTCTCCCGCCACCAGCTCCGCCACCAAAGCCAGCGGTCCCTGCCCCGCACCGCGAAACTTCAGCACGTACAACCCAAGATCGTCGGCCGCAACGATCGCCGGAAGACTGCCGCCTTCACGCAGCGCCGTCACATATTGCGTCGCCCTGATCGTCCGGAGTTCCATCCTTCCAGTGTAGCGGCTACTCTCCCTTCGCCGCTCCCGCACTGGCTGGGTGGTGCTTCGACTCCTCGTTGATCCACGCCTTCAGAGCCTCCAGATTCTGTGGACGCCCGAGAAAATCCTTCACCAGCTCCGTCGCCGGCTTGGTCGCGCCCGGCTCCAGCACCGTTCTGCGATATCGCATCGCCGTCGGTCCTTCCAGCAGATTCTTCTTATCGAACTGCGCAAAGAAGTCCACTGCAATGACCTTGTCCAATACATACGTGTAATAGTTCGACGAGTAGCCCGTCAGATGCGTAAAGCTCGCATACATTCGGTCGCCGTCCACGAAGGTGAAGTGCGAGAACTTCTTCGCGTCTTCCCGCAGCAGCGCATCGAAATCTACTTGTTGCGGCGGTTCATCGTGCACCTGCAGCGAATATGTGGCATAGAACAGCTGTCTCTGAACCCAGTATCCGCGGCCATATGCATCCGCAGCATTCATCTTTTCGATCAAAGACGCCGGAATCGTCTCACCCGTCTTATAGTTCTTCGCAAAGCTCGAAAGGATCTTCGGGTCGCGGAACATCTCCTCCAACATCTGCGAAGGCGCTTCGACAAAGTCCCCTTCTACGTTGAAGCCGCCTGCATTCGACCAATCTCCCTGCCCACCCAGAATGTGATGCATCAGATGGCCAAACTCATGGAAGAACGTCACTACCTCGCTGTACTCCATCAGCCCCGGGTCGCCCGGCACACCACCGGAGAAGTTGCAGATCAACGCGCCCTCCGGCAACTGCCGTCCGCGAATCCCCGGAACTACCGGCGCACTCGAAAACCACTTATCCTTGCCGTCCCTCGGATGCATGTCGAGGTAGATTCTGCCCAGCTTTTTCTTCGATGTGTCTGAATTGTCAAAGACGTCATACGTCGAAACCGAAGGGTCCCACGTCTTTGCATCCGATACAGCGCGGAACTCTACATGGAAAAGACTCGCGGCGGTCTTCAGAATCCCCGCCTGCACCTCGTCGTATGGGAAATACGGTCGCACGCTCTGCGCATCGAAATCGTACTTCGCTCTCCGGTACTGCTCCAGCCAGTAGTTCGCATCCGACGCCAGAATATTGTTCAAACCCGGCTGCTGCTTCTTCGCAAAGGTCAGCAGATCGGCGTATTCCTTAGCCGCCGCAGGCCGCGAAGCCTCATCCACCTGGTTTAGAAACACTTTCAGATTCGTTGCCGAACCCATCATCTGGTCAGCCATTGCCAGATCGGCAAACGTCTTGTAACCCAACGTCGTGGCAAGCTCCTGCCGCGCCTCCAGCAGGCTCTTCAGCACAGCCACGTTCTTCGGATATGCCCTCTGCGCATAGGCCAGGTACATCCGTGTCCGCAGCTCCTCGCTCTCGGCGAAGTTGAACACAGGCGTGCTGTCCGGCGAATCCGTCGTCAGCGTGTAGTTTCCATCTGCCGTGGGCTTATGCCGCGCTATGTAATCCTCCGGAAGCCCCTTCAATTCCTCCTTGGTCGCCGTCACCGTCAGCCTGCCGTCGGCCACGTTACGCCCAAAGACCAGTGTCTCTTCCGTAATTTTGTCCTGCAGCTGGCGAATCCTGGCTCGCGTCGCTTCGTCCTTATCCACTCCCGCCAGGCGATACTCCAGCAGTGCGCGCTCCACATAATGCTTCGTTGCGGGATCGTTCGGCGGCGGCGGGACTGCCGCCAGAGCGCGATAGACCGTCTGGTTCAGGTTCAGGTCCGTCATCACCGACGAGACCTTCGACACCATCTCCTGCCCCTTGTCCCGCAGCGGCGCCGCGTCCCCCAACGAATACATCAGGTACGCTTCGTTGCCCGCCAGCGCCAACTCATTCAGGGCGTCATCGTAAGGCCGCACCGTGTTCTCCACCGTGTGCGCGCCCTTTACCGCGGAGATCTTGTCCAGGTCCGCCTTTGCTGCCGCAAGGCGCGCATTCACCCACGTCTCCAGCGACGCGGCATTGGCTCCCCCGGTCCATGCGTGCAGTGGGTCCTGCGCTCGAGCTGCTCCTGCGCCAATCGTCAGCGTCATGCAGACTACACACGCCGACCAGCTTCGTCTAAGAGCCATAAACCCTCCTCACAGGACAATCCAACAGAAACAACGATAAAGTTATACCGGCGGGAGTACAGCCACCGATCGTATTGCTTTCAACAATAAAGGATTCCCCTCTATGGCCTCATCCGCAGATCTCGCTCGCATCGTCCATCAGGAAGCCGAGCTCCGTCTTCCCCAATTCGACAACGACGACGCCTGGCGCCTCGGCACCCTGCTGCGCGAGCTCGCCATCAGCCGTAAGCACGCGCTGGTCATCGACATCCGGCGCTTCGGCCAGCCGATTCAACCCCTCTTCTACGCTGCTCTCCCGGGCACCACGCCCGATAACGCCCGCTGGGTCCAGCGCAAATCTAACGTTGTCGCCCGCTTCCACCGCAGCTCTTACCAGGTGGGCCTTCACCTCGCCCAGAACAATATCTCCTTCAGCGAGAAGTACTCCCTCGATGATGCGGATTACGCTGCCCACGGCGGAAGCTTTCCCTTGCACGTCCGCAACACCGGCGTCATCGGCTCCGTCACCGTCTCCGGTCTTCCGCAACGCGAAGATCACAACTTCGTCGTCGAAGGCCTCGCGCGCTTCTTAGAGCTTGATCCTGAAGCCCTTCGCCTGCCTTGATCGGCAGGAATCTCTCCGGATTCTGTTTCTCTCGCGAAAAGAAGTCGCCTTTTAGCCATTATCGGCGTCTAATCCTAATAAGAGAACTCTCCGGAACAACGAGGTTCCGAGGGGTCTCATGAACCGTGATCTGCCAGGTACTTCATCCTCCTGACCTCGGCAGAGACGTCCAGATTAGCCGCGACTCTGCGCATCGCGAGTCGCGGCTCTTTCGTTTAAGCAAGAGATCTCCCTGCCCTCTCGTACAACCCTCGAAGTACACTAAAACTACGTCCTATGAGCGAGAACGCCCTCTCCGCGACCTTCCCCGCCGCCGAAATCAACTCCTCGCGCACCGGGGAGCATCAGGTACCGCAGACAGGTGGTCCCTCGGGGACCCTCATCCGTGTTCTTGCAGCGATCAGCTTCTGCCATCTCCTCAACGACATGGTGCAGTCGTTGCTGCCGTCGATCTACCCTATCCTCAAAACCTCATTCCATCTGGACTTCACCCAGCTCGGCCTGCTCACCCTTACCTATCAGGTCGTCGCCTCACTGCTCCAGCCCCTCATCGGGCAGTTCACCGACTCGCGCCCTAAGCCTTACGCCTTGCCCATTGGCATGACTTTTACCCTCATCGGGCTCATTCTGGTCGCGTTCGCGCCCACCTTCACCTGGCTGCTCATCGCCTCTTCGCTCATCGGCGTTGGCTCAGCGATCTTCCATCCCGAATCCTCGCGCATCGCCCGCATGGCCTCAGGTGGAAAACACGGCTTCGCTCAGTCCTTCTTCCAGGTCGGCGGAAACTCCGGCTCCGCCATCGGCCCGCTGCTCGCTGCCTTCATCGTCCTTCCTCATGGACAGAAGGGGATGGCCTGGTTCGCCATTCCCGCCATTGTCGGCATCACCGTGCTGCTCCGCGTCGGCCGCTGGTACAAGGCGCGCCAGGCTGAATCCGCGAACAGAAAGAGAGAAGAACGGCACTCCGATCTTCATCTCTCGAACGCAAGAATCGGCGGTTCCATCGCAGTTCTCATCGCGCTCATCTTCTCGAAGTACTTCTATCTCGCCAGCCTTACCAGCTACTACACCTTCTATCTCATCCAGCGCTTTCAGGTTTCTATCCGCCTCTCGCAGATCATGCTCTTCCTCTTTCTTGGAGCCGTCGCCGCCGGAACCCTCATCGGTGGCTCCGCAGGCGATCGCTACGGACGCAAGCTCGTCATCTGGATCTCGATCCTCGGCGTACTTCCGTTCACGCTCCTGCTGCCTTACTCCAATCTCTTCTGGACTGGCGTTCTCAGCGTGATCATCGGATTCATCCTTGCCTCGGCCTTCTCGGCCATACTCGTCTATGCGCAAGAGCTCCTTCCTGGCCGCGTCGGCATGATCTCCGGCCTCTTCTTCGGAGTCGCCTTCGGCATGGGAGGCATCGGAGCCGCTGTCCTCGGCAAGCTCGCCGACGCCAAAGGCATCTTCTTCGTCTATCACCTCTGCGCCTACCTGCCTGCCATCGGCCTGCTCACAGGATTTCTCCCAGACCTCGAACCCTCGAAGTCCGCAAAAAAGACAGCTGCGGCGTGACAAGTACAATCACCAAAGCATGATCGCTCATCTTCACGGACGCCTCCTCTCGAAGTCTCCCAACCAGGCCATCATCGACTGCAGCGGCGTCGGATACGACGTCGCCATCTCCGTCGCCACCTTCTCCGAGCTTCCTGCTGAAGGCGCCGACGCCCGTCTCTTCATCCACACTCACGTCCGCGAAGACCAGATCGCTCTCTTCGGCTTCGCCGACACGCAGGAAAAGAAGCTCTTCGAGAAGCTGCTGACCATCAGCGGCATCGGCCCCAAACTCGCCATCACCGTACTCAGCGGAATCTCCTCCGACCGCCTCGTCGCCGCTATTCGCGGAGCCGATCACGCCACGCTCACCAAAATTCCCGGCATCGGTAAAAAGACCGCCGAGCGCGTCGTGCTCGAGCTCAAGGACAAGCTCGACGATATGGCTCTCCCGGCTGCAGCCTCGTCCGGCCCTCACCACGGCCCTATCGGCGACGACGCTCTCTCCGCCCTGGTCAATCTCGGCTACCCACGGCCTATCGCTCAAAAGGCCATCGAAACTGCCATCGAGAAGAACTCCACCGCCGCCGAAGACTTCGAAACCCTCTTCCGCGCCGCCATGGCCGCCATCCGCTGAACTACCCCTCGCTGTCTGTGAGGAAGTTTGTCTTCCAAAATAATGCCGAGCTGGAGCTATAGATCCTGGCGGCTCGTCACCAGGCCACTCATTGCGATCAGAAGCAATCCAGCGACAAAGAAACCGAGGATTGGGGTAAAGGCATAGCTGCCCGTCCACAGCATGGTGGTGCGATCGAGGTAGTAGGGGAAGACTCCGCTCATGAAATCGGCTACATGAAGGGGGTATCTTCTAAGGCTGGGATGACGCACGGCTGCGAGGTAAAATATGTAGACCAAGTAGGCGACCGCTAGCGAGACGTATTCGCTTGAGAACAAAACAGAGGCAAGGAACGAGACAGCAAAGGTGAAAATTCCGCCCGCCGCCCAAAGCGGAATGAATCGCAGGGCATAGTCGAGTGGCAGGCGTTCACCCGCCAGATGCGATGCTGCGGTGACAATCAACAAAGGCACGGCCGAGAGCGCGAGCACCTGAAGGATTCCCACCGAGGCTCGCGAGGCAACGAGTCTGGCACGACTGACGGGAAGCACTAGCGTGAAGCCGAGTGCGTTCTGCCTGCGGTCGCGCTGCAGCCCTCCGAGCCCAAGCAGCAGGCAGCTGAGTTGCAGCAAGCCTCGCGTCACTCCACCAAAGATAGTCCAGTGGATGTATTGGATATAGCCATGGACGCTGGGATGATCGTGTGCGACGCCAGGATAAAGACGCGCATGAAAGAGCGTGTAGATCAGGCACATGGCAGCGAGAATGGCGGCGCTCAAGAGGAATCGCGTGCGGCTTTCGCGCCAGGCTTTGTACCAGAGCATAGGGCACTTCCTAGAAGTCGAGCGGCTGGATGCGCCGCGCGGCAAAAATGATGAGGGCAACGCAGACGGTGAGCATAAGGGCCAGCGAGAGCCACGGCAGTGGAGCGACGAGCAGATGCTGAGCTTCATTGAAGAAGGGCATGCCCTCGCCGTTGATGATGTCGAAGATATTGAGCATGGGAAGGCGCGAGAGCCACGGCAGATTAAGCAGCACACCGTAAAGCATGAGCGAAGGAATGGCGAGCAGCACGGAGATGTAGTCGCCTTCGAGCCGGTGCGCAAGCAGAAAAGTAACGCCGTAGAAGACGGCTCCACAACCAGCCCATAGAAAAAAGAAGCCAACATTCTGCGTGACCGGATACTGCTCGCCTACGTAGCGCGAGATGACAGGCACAACCACAATGGGCACCGCTGCGATCGCAAGCACGCCAAAATAGCCGATGGCAGCGCGTGTGAAGACGATGCGGCGGCGGCTGACAGGAAGCGCAAGCGTAAAGCCGGCGGTACCGTGCGCCCGCTCTTGCAGCAAGCCGCCGGAACCGAGAATGATAGAGAGGATGATGAAGATATCGCGCCCGATGCTGTTGTAGACCGACTTCCAGATATAGGCGATGTAAGTCATAGGAACATCGGCGTGAGCGCGCATGGTCTGCTGATTCAGCACAACAAGAGCGCACATCGCGGCCATAGCCGCCATACCGACAAGCGTGACAGTGCGGATCTCACGGAGTGACTTATACCAGAGCATCTTCGTGCTCCAAATGACGCTGCTGGTCGTTTCGATTACGCTCCTGCACCGTCTCCAGGAAGATCTCGCGCAGGCTGATGGGAGAGACGTTGATATCGACTGCGCCGCGGTCGCGGCCCAATTGGGCAATAGCATCGGCGTTGCTGCTGGCCAGAATAACGATCTGGCGGCCGTCACAGCGCATCTTCTCGATTCCCCGGATGGATTCCAGCCGTGGCGCTGCGGTGGAGAAGCCAAGTGAAATGCGGCGGTAGTTCTCACGAATCTGCTCAAGCGACATGTCGAGAACGGCGGTGCCGCGGTCGATCATAAGGATGTCATCGGCGATCCGCTCGACCTCGGAGAGCTGATGCGAGGAGAAGAAAACGCTCGTACCACTGGCGGGTGCAGTAACCAGTGTCTGCAGAAGCTCCTCGATAGAAACCGGATCGAGCCCCTCGGTGGGCTCGTCAAGAATGAGCAGTGCCGGACGCCGCGAGAGCGCAAGCAGTAGAGCAAGCTTGGTGCGCATCCCCTTGGAGAGCGCTTTGACTTTGCGGCGAGTCGGAAGGCGATATTCGGCGAGGAGTCGACGCTCGATCTCGGGCTGCCAGTCTCTGTAAAAGGAGCGCGTGAAACGGATAAGCTCGGCGACTGTCATATAGCCATAAAGACCCTTGTCTTCACCCACGTAAGCAATACGGCGACGAATCTCGATGCTCTGCCTGGCATCGTCGATGAGATAGCCGAGGACGGTACCGGAACCGGAGGTCGGATGGATCATGCCGAGAAGCATCTTGATCGTCGAACTCTTTCCTGCTCCGTTCCGACCGAGAAAGCCGGTGATTCGCTCGGCGCGGACGCTCAGGTTAAGGCAATCTACGGCGCGGAAGCTGCCGTAGTCCTTGGTGAGTTCGCTGGTGTGGATAACGCGCTCAGGAATCATGACTTCCTCGTAGTAGCGGTTGTATGGATGAGCTGGGCTTCGAAGAGACGGCGGATCTCTTCAGCGGAAAAGTCGTCCTCGCGTAAGGCTTCTACGATCTCGCGGATGCGGGTTTGTGCCTTGAGGAGCTTGGCGGAACGCGCCTTTGCACTGCGCGGCGCGGAGATATAGGCACCGGAGCCGTGACGAAGCTCCAGCCCTCGTGCTGGAGTTCCATATAAGCCTTGGCAACCGTGTTATGGCTGATGACGAGTTCCTCGGCAAGATTGCGAATGCTGGGCATAAGGTCCCCATCCTGCAGCACCCCGGTTTCGACGGCGTGACGCACCTGCTCCATGAGTTGGAGATAAAGGGAGTGGCCTGAGGCCGAATTGATACGGAAGATCATGGGCCTAACTGTACCAGAGTATTGGTACAGAATGTCAATCGCATTTGTCTGAAAAAATATACCGTGGGACATTTCTAAAAAGACTTCTCCGCGGGAGAGTGGAGTCAAAGCCCAACCCAAAACGGCAGGAAACCACACACAGGCGTATATATAAAGACGGGAGAAGACCGTATGGCCGAACGCTCTAAAGTCACGGTAGGAGTCGCTGGCGGGATCGCAGCCTACAAGGCCGTCGAGGTCGTCCGTCAGCTACAAGACGCCGGCTTCGACCCTCACGTCGTAATGACCGAGGCCGCTGAAAAGTTTATCCAGCCCCTTACTTTCTCCGCCATCACTGGTCACAAAGTCATCACCAGCCTCTGGAGCGAAGACGCAGGCGCCATGGGAGGCGAGGTCTCCGGCATCGAACACATCAACGAGTCTCAGACCACTGCCGCTCTGATCATCGTCCCCGCCACCGCCAACATCCTTGCCAAATTCGCCCAGGGGATCGCCGACGACTTTCTCACCACCATGTACCTCGCCACCACCGCACCGGTCATCGTGGCTCCAGCGATGAACGTCGTCATGTGGCAACACCCTGCCACCCAGGCGAACCTTGAGACGCTTCGCCAACGCGGGGTAACCATTGTAGAGCCGGACAGCGGTTACCTTGCCTGCGGCATGGTTGGAGGCGGAAGACTGGCCGAAGAAAGTGCCATCGTCGCCTCCGTCGCTCATGTCCTCGCTGGGAAAACTGCGGAAAAGAAAATTGATCTCGCCGGACAGATCGTCCTGATCACCGCCGGAGGCACTCGTGAATTTATCGATCCGGTTCGCTTCATCGGCAACCGTTCCAGCGGCAAGATGGGCTATGCTCTGGCGGCTCAGGCGCGATGCCGCGGGGCGCGAGTCATTCTCGTCAGCGCCCCGACCTCATTGCCCGCTCCGGAAGGCTGCGAGTTAGTTCCCGTCACCACTGCGGAAGAGATGCGTTCTGCCGTCCTTTCGCGGCTTGCTGAGACCACCCTCGTGATCATGGCCGCAGCTGTAAGCGACTATCGCGTCACCAATGCCGCATCGCAGAAGCTGCGCCGCGAAGGTCCGCGCACCCTAGCGCTCGAACCCACATCCGATATTCTGAAGGAGATCGTCAAATGCAAACAAGCCGGCACGCTCGTGATTGGCTTCGCTGCGGAAACGGAAGATGTGCTCAACAACGGTCGAGCCAAACTCGCCCGTAAAGGCACGGACGCACTCGTCGTCAACGATGTCTCCGGCAGCAAAACCGGCTTCGACTCCGACCGCAACGCCGGCTGGTTCCTCACGCCGGACGAGACCATCGAACTCGCTGAGTCCACCAAGACCGCCATGGCTGAACGTATTCTCGATCAAGTCACTGCTCTATGCACCGCGCATCGTCCCGTTGTCGCCAGGTAGACCTGACCACCTCAGCCCGCAGCGAGATCATCTCCAGGAAGAAGACCAGCAACTGGAATATTCTTCAGAGCTTCGGAGCTCCCATCGACGCCAGCTTCAGCCGCTGCCACCCGGACCAGCTCGACTGTCTGACTCTCTTCATTGACCGATTTCACAATCATCTGATCGCCAAAATTCTCCAGGCGGACCTTCTGTCCGGTCATTGGGGTGGTCATATTCTCCTCCTAAGGTGCAGGCTCCCGTAAAGATGCCATGTCCGGCTACTGGGATGCTTCACCACGACAGAAAAAAACATGTGCCTATTTTTCGGTGCAGAAACTGTTGAAGCACATAATTCAGCGACTTCTAGAATGAGATTGCGTGTCTCCCCTCACATTCGCCTTATCCATGAGCGCTTTTATGAAAACGCCTCCGACTACGGAACGAGCCTGGAATCCTATCTGCTTACCACTAATCGCGTCGTAGTAGTCCGTTGTCGGAACACGAGAGGGGGTCTCATCGGACCAGATAACCAGACGATGGACGAGATCCTGAAATTGTTCGGGTTTGGAAGCTAGGCTTGCGGTCCAAACCTCCCAGTCCAGTTTTGTGATGGTCTTACGATTGTCGAGAGGAAGGCCGTAGCGCTGAAGCTGCCGGGTATAAAAGGACCACTCGGTATCCATAATCTTTTTGGGAAAGAGATGAAGATCCAGCAGGTCGTCCCAAACGAGATTGTATTTCTGGCTCCATGTACCCGGCTGATCAAACGCAAGCCTGTAATGATCGCCGTCAAAAGCCTTCTTCTCCCACTGCGCTGGCAACTTGCGAACAATGGCTTCATAGCGGTCCGCGAGCTTTGTGTCGCCTACTCCGCGTGCGATCTGCACAAATGCACCAAGAGCCTCGATTGCCTTGATGGAGAGGTTGGTATTGTGAGCAAGATGACCGGCAAAATCGTCTGTGCTGAGCTGGTTTTCAGGGTCCATGCCTTTTTTCTCGAGGTATTCGGCCCACTGAGTGAGCTGGGGCATGAAGCGTTTTGCGAAGTCCCAGTTCCCTTCGTTTCGCTCCAGCGCTGCGATCATCAGAATAAGATTCCCGCTCTCTTCCACGGGCATCTGGTTCTCCTCATTTTCTTCTCCGCCGCCGTAGACCTGACCATTCGCCAACGGGTAGGTTCCAAGATCGTGAGGAGCAAATGGAAAGCGCCAACGAGGAAGAGCTGCGTAGCGCATGAGGGGCTCTAGCTGGGCTTCAAGAAGTTTCGGATTGAAGAGGAGGAAGAAAGGAGAAGAAGGGTACGTGACATCAACAGTATCGATACAGCCATTGCTGTCATTCTCTTTGGAGAAAAACATCGGCGTCCCATCAATGTCCGCTACAAGCTTATGGGCAGCAATGGTCTGGCGAAACAGAAGAGAAGTCAGATACTTATATTCAGGTCCTCCTGCCTTCTCCATCGCGGCCATCGTCTCTTCATCGAACTTCACGCCACGCTGCTCCAATTGTTCATACTCCCGGTCGGCAGTGGAGAGCAGAACACCCTCGGTCATGCCATCGCGTTGCCAGTAAGGACGAAGCTTCCGACCGAGGTACTCGATAGAGTAGCCGTCTGTGTAGGCAAGCTCTATGTGCCGTTCGACCGGCGAGCTACCCACAGCACCGAGCGGAAGCTTTGCAGAGAGATGTGCCGCGCGTCCGCGTCTAGCGGCCGGCTGCGGCATGGAAGAGTCATCGGCTTCGGGAAGATCTCCCGATTTTACAAATGATGGAATGCCGTCGAAAGCCATCGAAGTCGTCATCCCTGAGGCGGAGTCAGGTACGCCGAGGTGAAAGAAACCCCAGTCGATCCGGACGCGATCTCCAGATTGATGAAGAGTAGGTTGATCGCGATTCCCGACGCTTAAAAGCGTTACACCTTTGGCGCGCGTACGCGACCAGATCACCTGCTGGCCTGGCTGATCCACAGCAATCAACGGATCGACATCAACCATCAGATCTGTTTGATGGGATTTCCCATCGATCGCCTTCGCACTCCAGCTGAGATAGGTCACTGGGCGCGACATCACATCAAGATCTTTCGGGAAAAGCGGAGTGAAGAAGGTCACATCAAGTTCTAGTCCGGCTGCAACGAATCGGTACCGTGTATGCAGCGGAGTGATGTCAACGGAAGTCTGTTCCATTGGATCAACCGTAGCCATTCCGAAGTAGCCGCGCGGAATGGTTCCCATCCATCGGAAAGTCTTGCCGTCGATACGTGCGAGTCCAATGATCGGTTGCGCGACCTCAGTCCAGTGCTTTACCGGTGCGTCGGTAAGCTTATCCGACATGGACCAAAGACTGAAAAAGGGGTCATGAGTAACGAGTGGAACCGCTGGTGCGCGATGCTGCGCCAGCATAGGAAGGCATAACCCCAGTGTTGCAAGCAAAGCTATGATTTTTTTATTCTGCATTTCTCTCTGCCCCTATAACCCATTGCTTACCATGAAGTGTGACGTTCGGGCAGTGGATCGGTGGTTTCGATCATGCGTCCGACAAGTGTAGACATCATCATCGCCTGTGTATCGCGGTAATGAGGATCGTCCCACAGATTGTTGAATTCGCCTGGATCTTTCTCGAGATCATAAAGCTCTCCGGATCTCGGCTTGTCGCAGTAGTTCAGCTTCCACCGGGTTGTTCGGACGCTGGTCAGCATGGGTGGAATCTCATAGGTGGCGTTGGCATCGAAATACTCCATGTAAACCGAATCGCGATGCTCTGTCGTCTGCCCGGTCAGCACGGGAAGCAGCGAACGCCCTTGCACTCCTGACGAGACTGGAATTCCTGCAGATTCCAGCAGCGTCGGCGCGAGATCCACAAGCTCAACCAGCGAATCGACCTTGAGACCCTTCTTGAAGCGATCCGGCCAACGAATCATGAGCGGAACCCGTGTAAGGCAATCATAGAAATAAGGCCCTTTCAGATAGATGCCGTGGTCGCCGAGCATCTCTCCGTGATCGCTCATGAAGATGACGATCGTATCTTCGGCTTGACCGCTCTCTTCGAGGGCTAGCAGCATCCGTCCGAAATCAGTATCGACCTGTTCGATCATGGCATAGTAGGCGGCTATCACCTCTTGGTGAACCTCCGGCGACGTCTTCTCAAATGAGATTGCAGAGCCGCCGTAGGCGCCGCGATGATCCACGGTTTGGAAGATCGGTTTGTTTTTTAGCTCTCCTTCCCGATATGCGGGAGTGGGCACCTTCTTGGGATCGTAGTGGCTGAGGTACTCCTCCGTGGGGTAGAAGGGATGATGCGGCTGAAAAATATTTACTGACATCAGCCAGGGATTGAAATCTTTCTGCTGTCGCATGAACTGGATCGCCATGTCAGCGCACCAGGCGGTCTGGGTGTACTTGGGATCGATGGGCATTCCCCAAACCGGGGACGATGGGAATTTGGGTAGCTTGACTCCCTGACGATCAAGCCAGTTATACCACTCGTTTTTAAGTGGCCATTGATCAGAGATGTCATGGCTCCATTTGAAAACTTCATAGCCGTCGTCGATGCGATCCTCAACGCGCCCACCCAAACACGGTGAGAGGTGGAGTTTGCCCGCCAGCCCGCAGGTGTACTGATAATCAGCGAGCATGCGAGTAACCAGTCTTTCGGTTGGACGAATGCGTTGCCCGTTGGAGCGCAAGCCCGTTACATGCGGATAGCGGCCGCTAAGAAAGCTGGCGCGAGAGGGAGAACAGATCGGTGTCTGGCAGAACGCGTTCGTAAACGTTACGGATTCAGACATGAACTTCTGCAGATTCGGCGTCTTAACGACGGAGTTGCTGAGACCCGATAGAGTATCGAATCGTTGCTGGTCAGTGCACACCCACAGAATGTTAGGCATGCGTTCGCCGTTTGTCCTGCGCGGAGGAGCCGGATAGCTCTGATGAAGATTCGATCGTTTTGGGCCATCCTCAGCGCGGGAGCCTACTTCCTGAGCCATCGCGCTTCCCGAAGAGATCGCTCCAGCGGAGAGTAATGCATTCTTGATCACTTCTCGACGATTCATACTCATAGAAAAAATTCCTTTAGTGTCTAAAACGAGAGTTTCAATGCTACCTGCATCTGACGTTGAGGAGGAGAGGGCAGAACACTGGTGATCGTTCCAAACGCAGCATCCTGGCGTGCCATGTCAGGCATCGAGAAGTGTGGCGTATTCGTAACGTTGAACATCTCCAACCTGAGCTCTGCCTGAAAGCCTTCAAACTTGGTGTCTTTCTGGATCGAAGCGTCAAAATTTTGCACGCCGGGCCCTCGAACCCCAGTGTAGGTACGACCAACCGTACCGAAGGTATAAGCAGGCGGCGTAACAAATGCCGCCGTATTGAAATAGGCCAGCACGCGCTGTTGGTTGGTTCGCTTCGTGTCAATCTTCGGGTTCACGCCCGGCACAAGATTCGGTCTCGTTCCGCCACCTGTTCCCGCCGCACTAAGAGTTAAGGGAAAGCCACTTTGTTCTGTAAGGATGCCAGTGAGCCGCCATCCTCCAATAAAGGTATTTGCAATCGTGTTGACATTACGCCCCAACGACTTGCCTCTTCCAAAAGGAAGCTCCACGATTCCGTTGACGATAAGATTGTGCGGCTGATCGAGCTCGGAGACAGCACGTTCTGCGCGGAGATCGTAATAGTTTTGAACACCGGTATTGTCCGTCGTACCGATAGGAGCGTTTTGCGCATTCACATTGGAGATGAGCTTGCTCCAGGTGTACGCGGCAAGAATGCTCACCCCACCGGACATGCGTTTGACCAGCTTCGTCTGCAGCGAATGATAGGTCGACGAACCGTAAGGGTTGTTCACTTCCTGCACGCTGAGGAACTGGGGAAAGGGTAGAAGAAGTTGTCGCCGCGCAACGGTTGGACTCGACAAGGCTCCGATAGATACGTAAGGCTGGAAGGGATTGGCGACCTGCGTAGTAAGACCGGTTCCTAGGGAAAGATACTGAGGATTGAGCGCATTTAGATCGAATGTGCTGGTGAGATGGACCCCTCGAGAAGCTGAGTAGCCCAGGTCAAAGAGCATCGAATGGGGAAACTGGCGTTGCACATCAAAGTTCCATTGCATCGTGTATGGCGTCTTGGGATTGTGATTCCATACGGTAAGAGTTTGGCCTAGCTGAGTCCCTGCGCCGAGACTCGATCCTGTAGGCTGCACAAGACCCTGGGGGAATGGGTTGCGTAGAAGATTGTTAGGAGTGAAGCCGCCGTCCAGGGAGGTATTCCACGCAGTGGACGATGCAAAACCAAGGCTGGGCGAGAAGCCGACGGCATTGTTAGCAATTTCTAAAGGAGCATAAGCGAGCCCAAAACCACCGCGTACAGAGGTCATAGGATCAGGGCTGTAAGCGAAGCCAACCCGTGGAGCCACGTTATTGTATTGGCGAGTATAGACCGTCCTCGGCGTTCTCCCAGTATTAGCGAAGACAAGACCACCTTTGAGATTAGGGAAGCTGGCATTCGCCGCGGGGTTTGCGACGGTTGGATCGAAGTAATTAAGTTCATTGTGGCGATCGGTAAAAGGAGTTTCTCTGTCGTACCGTACCCCTAAATTGAGTGTTAAGTTGCTGGTCAGACGAAGATCGTCCTGTACATAGATGGCACCGTAGAAGTCCTGCATGGCCACACCCGATCCGATCGGGATGTTCCCGGAGTTTCCGAACCCAAGCATGAAACTGGCAAAGGCATTTCCGCCAGTGGCGTTCGTTGCGATTGGCCCCTGAGTCTGCGCATTGGTAAAGCTATAGGTGCCTGCGCTGTTGTTCACGTTGAAGAAGTTGATACGATGCATGCGGCCATCCACTCCAATGGTGAGCTCCTGGCGGGAGAAAACCTTTTTCAAATTGATCAGAACAGCGTGGGAGTCGTTTCCGTTGATCAAGTAGCTTTGATTCGCGAGGCCTGTGTAGCCAGTAATGTTAACCGCGGGAAACATCGGGATCGTGATTGCACTCACCAGGGACGGCGGAAATCCCAACTGGCTGTTATCGAAGCCATAGCTCCTGGTCTGCCTGGCTTGAAACCAGCGAGCGAAACCGTAGTTGGCATTGAGCAGCAGACTTGGAGAGAACTGATAAATGTTGTTCAACGAGAAGGACTGATTTACGAAGTTCGTCGTGCCGACAGCTCCTGTACCCGAGCTGGCAACGTTATGGTAATAGTCGGGCTGAGTCAACGGAGTGCGGCTGTAAGCGTATCTTCCGTTGATGTGATACTTCTGCGTGGCGTTTTGGTCGATTCGTAGGCTGTAAACATCTTGCGACAACCTTACGGGTTCATTGCTAAGAAAGTTGTTGGTGACCGCTCCGGCAGGGCCGGTGTTGGGCAAAGGATAATACGCCGCCATCTTAAGCGCGACCGGGTCCAAAAGGCTTGTGGGAATGATATTGCCCGGAAACGCAGCCCTCGCCTTAGTCGTCGCATTCGTGGTGTACGGATTGAAAATCGTCGTGGCAATACCACTGAAATCGCCTGCCCGCTGCGCTGCCGTAGGTACGGTACCAATGAAGGTCGCTCCTTTCGTGCGGCGAGTACCTTGATACGAAAAGAAGAAGAACGTGCGGTCTTTGCCGTTATAAAGGTGCGGCAGCGTGAGCGGCCCGCCGAAGGTTCCACCGAATTGATTCATTCGAAATGGGGCTCGGGGATTTCCGGCACGTTTATTAAACCAATCATTGGCGTCGAAGAATGAATTGCGCAGAAATTCGTATGCATCGCCGTGGATCTGGTTCGTTCCCCCTTTGGTAGTGACGTTGATAGCGCCTCCGGCATAGCGGCCATACTCAGCGGAGAGATTATTGGACTCCACCTTGAATTCCTGCGTGTCGTCTACGGTAGGGAGAGTGGTGATTTGGTTGAAGAAACCCACTGAGCTGGGGACACCGTCGATAAGAATCTCGTTGGATTGGGCGCGCCCTCCATTGATGGTGAAGTTCGTATCCCAGGTTGTGTTGACCGCTACATCGCCAAACTGACCGTAGGCTGATTGAGAAAAAGTGACCCCCGGCGTGAGGGCGATAAGGCGGAACGTACTGCGTCCGTTAAGTGGCAGGCCCTCTACGGTCTGACCCGTGATGACCTGTCCCAGCGATGATGTTTGAGTATCCAGTTGTGGAGGATCGGAACTAACGGTAACGGTCTCCGTTACATTCCCCACGTCTATCCTCAGATCGATCTTGGCAGATTGAG
>Ga0310811_10002106_pt1 | contig 24817 bp, 26 predicted proteins | sample YCmetagenome_FD_207642 | JGI IMG/M metagenome (GOLD analysis project Ga0310811, IMG submission 207642) | Soil microbial communities from experimental microcosm in Duke University, North Carolina, United States - YC | ecosystem: Engineered > Artificial ecosystem > Soil microcosm > Unclassified ... | reverse complement strand
CCGGCGCACTCCTACGAGAACTCGTCCTCGACCCCACCCGCGACTACCAACCCCACAACACACCCCGAACAGCAAAAAGACCGAACCCGTAGGTTCGGCCTATGCCGATGTCTCGCGACATCACACTCGGGCACCCACAACGACTCGAACCCACGCTCCTCCAGCGCCGGCCCGAGCTCCTCCAGGAACTCCGGACGCCCCGCATCGTGCCCGAGCGCAACCAGTGCCCCGACCTTCATGACCCCACCTTCAGGACAGTGCTGCTCCGCTGGTGCCCGACCAACCCTCGCCCCAGCCCTCGTTGGCCCCTCTGAGCATGGCGAACGGACCCACCGGCCAGGAGTAGGCATCGCACATGAGCTGGTCGACCTGCTCACGGGTAGCGACACCGTCGGCGACCACCTTCTCCGCCTCCGCCACCGTCTCCAGGTAGACACGGTTGGCGGCATAGCCCCACTTGCGCTCGTTCTCGGTGACCACCACCGGGTTCTTGCCACAACGGATGGCGGTCTCGACGACGGCGTCGACCACCTCCGGGTCGGTGCGCTCGGTACGCACGATCAGGTCGGACGGCGGTCGACCTAGGCCGCCGCTGGAGGGACGGCGCTGGCGCCGCCGTCGGCCCGGGCGCGGTCGGAGCGTTTCTGGCGCCGGCGCTCCTGATCAGCGAGGCTGTCCTCGACGGCGCCCCGGGCAGCTGGGGACATCTCGTCCATCATGCCTGTGACCCGCTCCTGCCGGCGCTCTTCGGCAGCACGCCTGTTGCCGTTCGACGGTGTGAGCTGCCGTCTCATGGGCGGCATCTCGAGCTTCTGCGCACCATCGGCCTCCTCCTCGGCGAGTTCGTCGGCGTCCTTCTCCTCCGACATCCCGATCGGCCCTTCTTTGCGGCCGTTGAGGAACTGGGCGACCACAGGGTCCTCGCTGGTCAGCAACTGTTCCCTCGGACCGAACATGGCCAGGTGCTTGTGATAGATGATCCCGATGTTGTCCGGCAGCGTGCCCGCCGTGTCGATGTTGTGGGTCACGATGAGAAAAGTCGAGTCGGTGCGTTCGTTCAAGTCGACGATCAACTGGTTCAGGTAAGCGGTGCGAACCGGATCCAGGCCGGAGTCCGGCTCGTCGAACAGCATGATCTCTGGGTCGAGCACCAGGCCCCGGGCCAGCCCCGCCCGCTTTCGCATACCGCCGGAGATCTCGCCGGGAAGCTTCTTCTCGTCCCCTGTGAGCCCGACCATGTCCATCTTCTCCATGACGATGTCGCGGATCTCTGACTCCTTCTTCTTCGTGTGCTCACGAAGCGGGAAGGCCACGTTGTCGAACAGGTTCATCGATCCGAAGAGTGCACCGTCCTGGAACAACACCCCGAAAAGCTTCCGGAGCTCGTACAGTCGGCTCTCTTTTGTCGTCACCAGGTCGGTGTCATGGATCATGATCGAGCCCGCCTCAGGTTTCAGCAGGCCGATCAGGCATTTCAGGAAGACAGACTTACCCGTCCCCGACGGGCCGAGCAACACACTGATCTCGCCGCGGGGAAGGGTGAAGCTCAGGTCCTTCCATACGTTGGTCTTCCCGAAGGACTTGGTGAGGCCCTTGATGACGACCTCGGCACCAGCCATTTCACACCCGATTTCTGATCAGAGAGAGAGATCTATGGACATCGACAACCCCCGAGGAATGCCGCAAATCGCGCCCAAGCGACAGCTGCCCCAACCTCCACCAATCGACCGCCGATGTCGTCGAACTCGGCAACCGTGCCGTTCGACCAGGCGGCGGTCGCGTCCAGTTCCGGCCCGGCGCTCGATCGAAGCGGACTTTCCCTGGGCTGATCCCGCTAGGAATGATCGAACAAGCGGCCATGAATTGACGGTTCCTTGGTGCGCGAGTCGAGCGCGCGGTGGGCCGAAGGAGCGTCAGGGTCTGGGGCGCTGTCGTGTGCGCCCGACGACCGGGCGGCAAAAACGGGCGTCTCACCCGAATGTGGCGGGTGCAATTCGTGAGAATTTAGACAGCACAAGTAGAGCAGGGTTAGCGCCAGACCACAACAGGACAGCCGCACGAGGAATATCGCGTCGCCGCTGTGCAGTCCGCGCACCACGCCCGGACAACCAACGTACGCGACCTGAGCGCGCCCCGGTTCGTGATGTTCGCATGTGGAAGGCCGCGCGTCCGCAGATCCGAAGATGATCGAGGCGAGCAACAACGGTTCGATCATCTGACCAGCTCGATGGCGGAGTGGCCGAGCTGGCGGGGCCGGGGTCAGGCGGCGACGAGGATCATCGACCAGTCGTGCGCCGCGTCGAGCAGCTTCGGTTCGGCCACCACGTCGGCTACCGGCGAGATTCGTTGATCAAGCCTCGAGCTCCACCCACGTGTACCGCAGGTCAGACATGGTGGATGGTGGGCGATACTGGGTTCGAACCAGTGACCTCTCCGGTGTGAGCGGAGCGCTCTCCCGCTGAGCTAATCGCCCGGGACCCGGCGGCCCCACCTAACGGCAAGGGCGACCGACCCCGCAGACATTACCGGATCAGCCAATCGGCGATCGCAACCAGGTCCAGGAATCGAGCCCGACCCAGCCTGCGACCGTCCACAGCGCGTTGAGCAGCCACAACAAGCCGATAACGAAGATGGCGGTGGCCAGCACCACAACAACCTTGATCGCCCAGTGTTGCCGGCTCAACCATCGCGCCCAGCGGTCGTAGCGTCCGCGCGCGTAGTGCAGCAGACGACCTGCCCAGCTGAACTCGCTCGCCAGGATCGCCAGGCCGGCGAACACCACCAGCCAGCCGGGCCCTGGATACGGGATCAGGATGATGCCGATGACCAGGACAGCGGTGCCGACGACCGCGACGCCGATCCTGAACAGCAGGCGCAGTGCCGGCCGATCGTCGAGGCGCTCGCGGAACGACTCGAGGCGCGACTTCTCAGCCGTGTCGGTCAACCGGCAACCTGTCCGCTCGCCACCACCAGGCCAGGCGACACAGGAGCGGCGCGGCCGTTCTCGATCGAGATCGCGTAGCTCGCGAACTGAGGCGTCGGATTCGGCGCCCCGACCGTCACCATGTTCTCCGAGGGCCCAGTGACGTCGAACGTGCCGATCGCCTTCGCCGGGCCGTCGCCCAGACCCCAGAGCACGTAGGTCGTGTCGCGTACGGGGTTCGCCGCGAGTCGCAGCGGCATGACCTTGCGCGCGTCGGGGAACTGCGCAACCGCCGCGGCGACCTGGCCGTCGGGCGAGTGCAGCACAGCATGCTTGGCGCCGGTCCGGTCCAGGTCGGCAAGGATTCGCGCAACCTCAGGCGATGGCGCCGCCAGCACCGCCCGCTCCTCCTGCTGGGCGCGCTGGACGAGCACCAACGCGACGCCGCCGACTCCCGCCAAGGCGACGGCGACGGTGGCCAGGACGGCGACCAGGCGACGCCGCGGTGATCCATTCAGGAAACCCGAAGCGGGTTGCGCTCGAGCCAGGTCCGCAACCGGTGAAGGGCTCGCGCCTGGAACGGGCCTCGCCTGCGCCGCAGGGGCAGCGGTCTGGTCCTCGGTGCTCCACGGCTGCTCACGCTGTTCCATGGGCAGCTGCTCGGTACCGGCGACCGCGGCCATCAGGCTCTCGCGCAGCCGCGCGGGTGGGTCCAGCTGCTCGGCCTCGGCGGCCAGCCCCCACACCACGTCCTGGGTCTGCCGAACCATCTCCTGGCAGGTCACACACATCGGTACGTGCCGGGTCAACACGTCCTCGTCGCCCGGCTCGAGAGAGTGCAGCGCCAGGGCGACCGCCTGTTCGGCGTACTGACACTCGCGGTCCCCGGTCATCGTCCCGTCCCGAATAGCTCGGCGGTGTCGAGCTGGAGCGGCAGAAGCAATCGCCTCAGGCGCTGCACACCGGTGAACATCCTCGACTTCACGGTGCCGATGGGTACACCGGTGATCGCCGCGACCTCACGTTGGGTGTAGCCACCGTAGTACGCCAGCGCGAGCGCCCGTCGCTGATCGTCAGGGAGATTGCCGAGTGCGTCGCGCACCTGCCCGGCCAGCACCGAGCCGAGCGCGGCCTGGTCGGCTCCCGGGCCCGCCGGAGCGTTCCACTCGTCGGCGCCGTCGGCCCCCGGCACGGTGCGCCGCCGGGTGGCGCTCTCCCGCCGCACCGCGTCGACGGCCTTGTGGTGAACCAGAGTCATCAGCCAGCTACCGAAATTGCCCCGGCCCGGGTCGAAACGCTGCGGATCGCGCCACAGGGCGAGGAAGGACTCCTGCACCACGTCCTCCGCGATCCCGTCGTCGCCGCAGATGCGCTTGGCCAGAGAGTAGGCAGGGCGGCAGTACCGGTCGTACAGCAGGCCGATGGCGTCGGTCTCGCCCGAGGCGACCCGAGCGATCAACCGTTCATCTGAGGGATCGAACACGCGACGCACGGACGTGCCACTACGCGGACGGCGTCCGGCGCTCCCGGACGACGCCGAAACCTCGGCCCCATCGGCCACCCGCATAGTCCTCACGTTGGAGACGTTCGCGCAGCACAGCTGTTCGGTTCAGAATAGTGCCGGGCCCGCGCGAGCTGCCCTTGCCCTGGCCACTCCCCCTTTGCACCACGCGTCACGCTGCTCCGACCGGGTGAAGCGACCTGTTCCCGGGCGAGTCGAGACCCGCGCCACCGTGACATCTCGGCCTCCGTCTCGTTCTCCATCCTGAAGGACGAGCAATCCACGGAGAGGCAGCATGATGCGCAACGAGCACGTCACGATCCGCTCTCTCGCCGTGTTCGATCTGCTGGCCCAGCAGGCTGAGGCGATGCCCGTGCGGGTCGAGCTGCGCTACGACAGCCGCGACCCGTTCGCGGTGCATGCGGTCTTCCAGACTGGACGTACCGATGCCGCTGACGTCGAGTGGGTGTTCGCGCGGGACCTCTTCGCGGACGGCCTACTCACCGATGCCGGCACCGGCGATGTCCGAGTCCGCCCGATGCCGGGCGACCGGGAGACCGTCGAGATCGAACTGAGTTCCCCCTCTGGACACGCGGTCTTCGCCACAAGCGCGCCTGACCTGGCTGACTTCCTCGACCGTACGTTTGAGGCAGTCCCCCCGGGTAGCGAGTACGCCTGGCTGGATCTCGACCTAGCCCTGGAGGACCTACTCTCGAGCGAGGCAAGCTAGATCGAACAACGTGGGGGGTGGTTTGAAGCCCCGCAGCCACGTGAGCTAGAGTAAATGCATCAAGTTCCCGCCAGGTTGCTGACGGGAATATGCGGACGTAGCGCAGTTGGTAGCGCATCACCTTGCCAAGGTGAGGGTCGCGGGTTCGAATCCCGTCGTCCGCTCGGAGGGTAGCTCGGGTCCCCCGCCGGATCCCTGGTCACGGCTCCTCATCAGTTCGGCGGAGTGGCCGAGTGGCTTAGGCAAGGGCCTGCAAAGCCCTGTACGCGGGTTCGATTCCCGCCTCCGCCTCGGGCGATTAGCTCAGTGGGAGAGCGCTTCCTTGACACGGAAGAGGTCACAAGTTCAATCCTTGTATCGCCCACCACGAACGGCCTGGACAGGTCCCCGCAAGGGGAAACCACCCAGGCCGTTCGTTTGCGTCTGAGGCAGATCCGGAGCATCCCGCTCACATCGGAGCGGGCAACCCCGCGCTGCCGTCGTCATCCGGGTCCTCTGGATCGTCGGGATCGGTGAGCGCCTGCAGGAAGCGATCGCTGGTGTCGGTCCGCCGTGTGTAGAGATTCAGCGTCGTCGCGGACTTCTCGTGACCCAGAACACGCTGCAGCATGTGCCGGGGTTGCGGCGGACTCAGTCAGGGTCCCCCACAACTCTTCAGGGCATTCGCTGCTGAACGATCGGTAAGGGATCGATCAGGAATTACCTAGTCACAGCAACTTGACGCGCCGCTTGACCAACCATATGGTCGCGGCGCGACACGAGGGCCGCGCCAGCCCCCTGCCTTCGGGCAACTGCTCCAGGAGCCTTGCATGACGAACCCGACCAGCTCCCCCACGGTGACCGGCCGCCGGCCGACGATGCTCTACGCTGCGGCGACGGTCGGGGCCTTGCTCGTGGCCTTCGAGCTCTATCTGCTCATCGCGTGGGTGAGCGGCCCGAACTTCCAGGAGGTCACCTCCGGTCCGAGCTTGCCGCCGACCTGGATGCAGATCGCCGTTCGCGGCGGCGAGATCGTCTCCACACTGATCGCGCTCGTCATGTTCTACCGGCTGGTCCTGGCACCGTGGCGCCGCGAACACCGCCTCCCCTACGACGGACTGGTATTCATCGCCGCGCTGGCGGTGTCGGTGTACGACCCGCTCAACGCCTACTTCCACACCTGGTTTGCCTACAACTCCTACTTCTTCAACCGGGGCACCCCGATGGTCGAGGTCCCCGGCTGGCAGTCCTACCACGCCCCGGGCGAGCAGATCGCCTGGGCGCCGTTCTTCTTCCCCGCGCTGTACGCGGTGATGTTCGTCGGGCTCGCGGCGCTCGGCTGCATGGCCATGCGCCAGGCCGAGAGCCGTTGGCCTCGACTACCGGCGACGGCAATGATCGGCATCTGCTTCGCGCTGATGTTCGTACTCGACGCCGCACTCGAAGGCCCGATCATGATGCGACTGGGCTACTGGGAACACACCGGCTGGTCCTTCCCCTTCCTCGACGGTTACCACGGTCACAACGCACTGAAGAACATCGTGTTCGTCGCCCTGTCCGTCACCCTCGCCGCCGCGCTGCGCTACTTCCGCAATGACCGAGGCGAAACACTCGTCGAACGAGGAGCCAGCCGACTGGGCACCACCGGGGCGAAGGTCAACGCGCTGCGTCTGCTCGCCGTCATCGCCGCCATCCAGGCCGTACTACTGATCGGCTACCACGCACCGGTCGCCATCTCGACCATGCTCAACCCGGACAACGCCTGGCACCCCGCCATGGTTGACAACAGCTACCTCAACGATCACCTCTGCGGATACGGAACACCACGCACCTGCCCACGGGGTTAAAGCCCCGCTCGGCTCAACCCCACCGCATCCGCCTCCGGCGCGGCCGGCGAGCACGATCCGCCCAGTGAGTGACGAACTGAGTGACAACCGCCACGCCTGACGCCGATCACGGCTGGGGCCGCTGGCCGAGCCCTTCCACACCGACGAACCACGACGGTGAGGGCGGCAGCCGGGCGATCCGCGCCCGAACGGCCAGACCGGTGACGTGCAGCGACCCTCCCCGAACGTCCTCCTTTGTGACGTAGTTCCCACATTTGAGCCCTGGATGCTGTTCGATCGGAACCGGGAAGCGCGCGGCGCGGCCAACCCAGCGACGAGGAGGTCACATGGGCACCGAGGTTGTTGCTGACAGGACGGATCTGCACCCGCCACACAGTGAGATCGACATCTCGAGCAAAGCATTCTGGGACGGCACCTCCGAGGAGCGCGAGAAGACCTTCGCCGTGCTGCGCGAGAAGGAGCCGATCTCGTGGCAACGTCCGATCGAGAACGCCTTCGTGCTCAACCCCGACGAACTCGGCTACTGGGCGGTCGTCAAGCACAAGGACATCATGGAGGTCAGCCGCAAGCCTGACCTGTACGTATCCGGGCGCGGTGTGCTGTTCGACGATCTGCCGATCGAGTTCCTGGAGATGATCCAGTCGTTCATCGCCATGGATCCGCCGGGCCACTCCCGGCTGCGAGGCCTGGTGGCCAAGGCGTTCACCCCGAGGCAGATCGGGCGCATCGAGGATCAGATCACGATCGCCGCCAAGCAGGTCGTCGACGGGTTCGCCGGTGAACCGTCCGGGCAGATCGAGTTCGTCAGCCGCTGCGCGAAACAGCTGCCCCTGCGTGTGTTCTCCCTGATGTTCGGCGTCCCCGACCACCTGAGCGAGCAGACCGCCCAGGCCGCCCAGAAGATCATCTCGTGGGCGGACCCCGAACACATCGGTGACCGCGACCCGGCAACCGTGCAGCTCGAGGCGTGTCAGGAGCTGCACAGCATCGCCGATGAGATCAGCACGCTGCGACGCAAGGAGCCGAAGGACGACCTGTTCACCAACCTGGTCCAGGCCGAGGTCGACGGCGAGCACCTGACCAACCACCAGATCGGCTCGTTCTTCGTGTTGCTGTCGGTCGCGGCGAACGACACCACGATGAACGCGACGACGTGGAGCCTGAAGGCCTTCACCGAGCATCCCGAGCAGCGGGACTGGCTGATGGAGGACTTCGAGGCCCGCATCGACTCAGCGGTCGACGAGATCCTCCGCTACACCTGCCCGATCATGACCTTCCGCCGGACCGCGGTCGAGGACGCCGAGCTCGGCGGTCGGCGGATCCTCGCCGGTGACAAGGTCGTGATGTTCTACTCCTCCGGCAACTGGGACGACGAGGTCTTCTCCGACCCGGACCGCTTCGACCTGTCCCGCAAACCCAACCCGCATGTCACCTTCGGTGGCGGCGGCAGGCACATGTGCCTAGGCAACCAGCTGGCGAAATCGATGCTGCGGGCGATGTGGCGTGAACTGCTCACCCGGGTGCCCGACATCCACACCACCGGCGAGCCGAAACTGCTGGGCACCAATTTCATCCGAGGCGTGAAGGCCGTCGACGCCAGGTTCACCCCTGAGCGGTGACCGGAGCCGCAGGCTCCGGCACCGCGGCCGGGTTGGCGCGTTCGTGGCTGGTGATCCGACGCTGGAGGGTCAACACGTGCCCACACCCGGCGACGACAAGCAGCGCGAGGGCGAGGCTGGCGATGCCGGAGAGCTCGACCAGTGTCTGGTCGGCGCCGGCGTTCGATCCGATGAGCAGGTAGTAGGGCGCGCCGACCGCGAGGTGACCCATATAGGCGCCCAGCGGCGACAGGGGCAGAACCAGCAACTGCTTCCAGCCGGTGAGCACGGGGTAGAACACCGCGACCAATGTCAGCGCCAGCAGGATGCAGGCGACGTTGGTGAACACCCACCACAGCGGCAGCGTGCCCTTCCACAGCCATAACGCCTGGGGCCCGTAGTAGATCCAGAGGTTGGTACGCATCACGTAGATCTCGACTACCGATGCCATCACGCAACCGCCGCCGTAGAGCCTCCAGAGGTGGCGGCCGGTGAGTCTGCCCTTGGAGATCAGTGGGTACGCGACCAGGAACAGCCCGCTGAAGTAGAAGCAGTAGGAGAACGCCAGATACACCGGCACCGACACTCCGTTGCTGGTGTAGAGGGTCCACTGCCCGACCACCGGGTGCCAGCAGTGACCGAGGTGGCAGACGGTCGCCTCCAGGACCACCGTGCACATCCCGGCCACCGGCAGCAGCAGCGGGAACGGGCGTCGCTCGCGCCGGGCGAGGTGGAGACCCGCCGCGAAGCAGAACGCGCTCAGCACGACGCTGGCCCCGCCGAACCACAGCATCGCCGTGTGGGGCATGACCGCGTCGACGGGCGGGACGGGCAGTTCGGCCGGTCGAGACATCGGGTTCTCCCTCGGTAGCTCGTGGACCGCAGTCAACTGCAAACTGAAACTCAGTGTCAACAGAAACCAACGGCTCTTTTGGGTCCGTCGGTACACTTCGACCATGGCGGTCGAGGGATTGCGCGAGCAGAAGAAGCTGCAGACCAGGATCGATGTGGTCCGCGCTGCGATCGAACTGTTCCAACGGCAGGGCTACGAAGCCACCACGGTCGAGCAGATCGTCGACGCGGCCCGGTACTCCCGCAGCACCTTCTTCCGGTACTTCGGCTCGAAGGAGGACGTCCTGTTCGGAGACGCCCCCGAACGGCTCGCGGCCCTGCGTGCCGAGCTGACGTCACAGCGACACACCGGAAAGCCGTGGCAGTGCGCACGAGACGCACTGACCAGGCAAATGTTGATCTTCACTGATCTGGACCCACAGATCCAGACCGACTGCATCGCCCTGTGGTTCAGTGACCCCGACGTCAAAGGTCGCTACATGGAGATCACCATGGCCTGGGAGGAGGCCATCGCCGAGTTCTTCGCAACCGAACGCGGCGTGGACGTAGACGCCGACATCCCGTCCCAGGTGATCGCCTCCATGATGGCCGGAGCGGTCCGGGCGGCCCTGCGGGCCCAGATCTCCGGCAAGATCAGCCTGGGCGACGCGGCCGAGGAAGCATTCCGCCTGGTCGAGAGTGGATTGCGCGAGGGCGAATCGGCGCACTCCCGCCAGCTCACAGCCCTCGCACCCTGACTCGAATCGAACAGTGCTCGGGATCGAAATATTGACACCGAGTCCCAGTTGGCACCACAGTCTGGTTCATGTTCCCGACTCCGCCCCCCGCCGGGTACGTCATGGACCCCACCGGGCAGGCACTGTTCACCGCGATCCTCGCGGCCCCGTGCGCGGCGACCATCTTGTTCGCGCTCTGGCATCTGGTACGGCGCCGCCAGCCGCTCTACCTGGTGTTCCTCGTCGCCGGAGGGCTCAGCGTGTTCGCCGAGCCAGTGGTCGACGTGCTCGGCAACTGCCTGTTCCCCATCCAGGGCCAGTGGACCGCCTTCGAGACCATGGGCCGCCCGATCCCGTGGCTGGTGGTCTTCGCCTACCCGTGGTTCATCGGAGGCCAGGGCTACGCCGCCTACCGGATTCTTCAGGCCAGAGTTCGCCCCTCCACCCTGTGGAAGTACTGGGCCGCCACGATGATCGTCGACGCGATCGTCATCCAGACCCCTGGGCTGTCCATGGGCATCCACCTCTACTACGGCAGACAACCCCTCGACGTTCTCGGGTTGCCGCTGTGGTGGCTACCCGTCGACTCCGCCGCGCCACTGGTCATGGGACTGATCTTCTACCGCCTGCTGCCCCACCTGCCCGGCCGGCGGGTCCTGGCGCTGATCCCGCTCACCTCCTTCTGCTACGGATTCACCCACGCCGCGCTCTCCTGGCCCGTCTGGTCGACGCTTCAGTCCACCGCCCCCATGCTGCTCATCAACCTCGCCGCCCTCGCGACGTTCGCCATGGCGGCACTCGCGGTCTGGGCGGTGACCGCCGCGGCCGGGCTGACCACTCCCGCGGTCCACCCCTCAGCACCGCCGGTCCCAGCCTCCTGAGCGGCAACGAGACACACCTCGCCGCCCACGCCGGCTTGGCAATCCCGCTCTCGCCCACTCCCGGTCACACCCGGTGTTGACGTCGTCGCACCGGGCCATGAACCATACCGGCAAGTCAGCATCCGCCGACATCGATGAGACGGTCAGCCACGGGGAGGTCCGGTCGGTGAACACCCGGTGGCAGATCGTGTGCGCATGGTGCGGGCCAGCCGCGTTACTCGTGTTCTTCGTCGGGTTCGCGACCGCCGGCTTCTTCCCGCCGATACGACCGGACCTGGACGTGGCCGACGTGGTGCGGACCTACTCCGAGCACGCGACCGCGATCCGACTGGGCACGTTCGTCATGGTGTTCTCCAGCGGGCTGGTCACCCCGTTCGCGGCCGCGCTGTCGTTGCACCTGCGCCGCACGGAGGACCGGGAGTTCCCGGTGCTGAGCCTGACGCAGTTCGCGGCCGGCACGACCGGCATCATGATGTTCCTGACCCAGGCGATGTTCTGGTCCATCGCCGCCTACCGTCCGCAGCGGTCCCCCGAGATCACCCAGGCGCTCAACGACATCGCCTGGTTCTTCACCGTGATGCCGTTCTGCCTGATCTTCATCCAGGCACTGGCGGTGGCCGGCGCGATCTTCTCCGACAAGCGCGAGCGCCCGGTGTTCCCCCGCTGGCTGGGTTACCTCAACGTGTGGTGCGCGGTGCTCTACGTACCCGGCGGAACCTGCACGTTCTTCAAGGTCGGCCCGCTGGCCTGGAACGGACTGTTCGCCTTCTGGACCCCGGCGTGCGTCTACCTCACGTGGTTCACCGTGATGGCCGCCCAGGTCACCAAAGCGGCCCGCCGCTACCGCGACGAGGTCGAGGGCCGGTCCAGCAGGCCCACTGCCATCGCCACGACCGGTTGACCGAGAGGAGTGCCTCCATGCCCGGCGATCGCCCGATCTGGGGTCTGCCCGGAACCGAACTGACGATCGCGTGCTGCGCCGGCGCCACCCTCGCCCTCGCCGCCGTGTTCTTCACCGCCTGGTCGGCCTACCGCTGGCGCAGCGTGCAACCGCTCTATCTGGTGGTCGGAGCCGCGCTGGCGATCTTCTACGAGCCGATCAACAACGTGCTCGGGCATTTCACCTACCCCGAGCTGGACCAGATCACCTGGGTGCGCACCTTCGGACGAACCATGCCGCTCTACATGGGCTGCATCTACATCTTCTACTTCTCCGTGCCCGTGCTTCTGCTGGCCCGGCGCATGCAGAGCGGCCTGACGCGACGGGGATGGTGGACCATCTACCTCGCCGGGTGCGTCCTGGCTCCGTGCTTCGAATGGATCCCGATCCACCGGGGCTGGTGGACCTACTACGGCGCCAACCAGCCCCTGATGCCGACCGGATTCCCACCCGCATGGTGGTGGTTCGTCGACGCCCAGTGCATCTTCGGGATCGCCACCGTCCTCGTGCTCCTGCGCCGGGCCGGCATCCTGACCGACCGCACCGGCGCACTGCTGATCCCGATCGTGCCCATGGCGCTGTTCGCCGCACACGGATCGGCATCCATCCCCGCGTTCAGCGCCATCTCCAGCACCGAGAACCTCGCCGTCACCGATGTCGGCGCGGTGCTGTCGATCGCCCTCGCGGTCATGAACGTCTGGCTCTACAGCCGCCTCATCGGAGCCGGACGACCCTGCGAGCCATCCCCCGTCGGCCTGCTGTCGACCGATCAAGAAGATCAGCCGACCCATGACCGTCAAGCGGTGTGAGCAACCGCTGACGCTCCCCGTACCGCCGACCGCCAACCGGAGGTGGCTCGCGACGGGTACAACGGTGTGATGTTCTTCTTCTTTTCCAGCAGGTTCGGCTGCCTCGGCTCGATCCTCGTGTCAGCCCTGGTGACCTTGCTGCTGGTGCTGCTTCTCAAGCACTGGTGACAACGCGGGCACAGGTTGCTCCCGAAGTTCACGAAAGCCGGGAGCTCACGACACGAGTGCTGCGGCTTCGCTCTTCTCGGCTGCCTCGCGGTCGAGTTCCTTGACCATGAACCAGCTGGTCATGACGAGGTAGGTGCCCCAGATCACCACAGGAAGGTAGAAGGCCAGGAGACCGTGGTAGGCGAACGGCCCGCTCTTGAAGAAGGCCGGGCCCGCCGCACCCAGCAGCGCGAGGGCACCGAAGAAGGTCGCCCAGGTGAACCATCGGGGGATCATCGGCCGCGGCCGGTCGTCCATCAGCTCCACGGCACCGGTGGCGATCATCTCGATCGCCAGGTAGATCCAACCGAGCAGGAAGGCGAACCACGCCCAGTCGTACCAGGACTGGATGACGTCGGCGCCGTTCTCCGGTCGGTAGGCCGCCACGATCCAGGCGCAGCAGTTGAAGAAGATGATGAGCGAGATGAAGACGCCGCACACCGCCGTCGTCATGGACCACAACGGACGACGACCCTCGATCTTCGACAGCATGACGCCGAAGGCGAGGGATCCCGGGGTGAGCACGCCGGCGGCGATGTAGAAGATCGTGCAACCGATCAGGACGCCCCAGCGATGGGTCTCGGTGAACCAGACCTTGGTTTCCTCGAGGCCGAGGTCCGCGGGCGCGGGAAGGTAGAAGTGGGCGATGCCCAACCAGCCGACCGCCGTCAACGCGACGAAGATGAAGTTGCAGTAGAGCCCGAGTTTCTGCGAACCGAGCCGCTCTCTCTCCTGCACGGGCACACCTCCATGTCCAGATGCGGTAGTGGACCAGCCCATGCCCCCGAAGGCCAGCGCAGCCACCCGGCTCAGCTACCTTTCCCCTCCCCACGGGGGGTATCAGGTGTAGGCCACCAGGAGGTCCTCCCCGCTCGACGGACGCAGGCCGTCGGCACGATCGGCGAAGTAGCGGTCGGCGAGCACGGTCCCCGACACGTGCTGTGGCGCCTCGAAGCCGGCCTTACGCGCCAGCTCCAGCATCTCCGCCGGGGTGAAGAAGCTGACGAAAGGCGTGCCGGCGGCCCGCGCACCCTTCTCCGATGTTCGCAGGCCAGGGCGATCCGCTTGGTCGATCAGATCGGGCGGCAGCAGGAACGTCATGGCCAATGTCGAACCGGGCGCGAGCCCGGCGACCGCACCCAGCGTGGCCGCGGTGGCCTCTTTCGAGATGTACATGGTCACGCCGGTCGAGACCACCACGGCCGGCTGTGTGGCGTCGAAGCCGGCGGCGGTCACCTGCTCGAGCCAGGACTCGCCGGCGTCGAAGTCCACCGGGACCAGCCGCAACCCCTCCGGTACACCCAGACCCAGTTCGATCAGACGTCGCCGCTTCCACGCCTGGGTGCCGGGCTGGTCCACCTCGAACACCCGCAGGCGGGCGGTCATCTCGGGCCGGCGCTGCACGAAGGTGTCCAGCCCGGCTCCGAGGATCACGTACTGGGCCACACCGCGGCCGACCTGCTCGACGACCAGGTCCTCGATGAACCGCGCGCGGGCCACGATGGCCGCCCTGAACCCGCTGGTGGCCTTCGGATCCATGTCCGGTCGCGCACGCCAGCCTTCGTCCGGGGCCGCGATCCGCAGGCCGACCTCGTCGGCGAACACATGTGGCGCCGCGTCGACCTGGACGTGCATGGCGCGCCAGAGCGCGACCCGCACCGCGGTGTTGTCCGGGATCTCGCCCGCCACTCCCCCGGTCACTGGTCCTCCCGGATCTGAAGGGTTTGCAGGCACCGCCTCCACACCGTACGTAGATGGCGAACGGACGTGATTCAGCCGGTGGGTACGGTGCGGCCGTAGGGCGCGCTCTGGATCGGAAGGCCGCCGGGTGCGACCAGCCGGCCATCCGGTGTGGCGTGTGCCCCGGTGTCAGTGGTCGGGATCGGGATCCCGGTTCCCGCGCAGGCCTGATCGGTGCCCGGTCCGCACTCACCGTGCAGGAAGTAGGGCCGGCTCAGTACGTCCTGTGGGAAGTCCGCGGTGTGGATCGTCACGAACTGCAGCGGCAGGTGGTAGCAGACCACCGCGATCGTGTTGATCATGCCGATCACAGCGAGCGTCCTGAGCAGGCTCTTGCGGCCCTTTCCGACCCGCATTCCCTCGAGACCACGTTCGATGACGGTCTCGCCCCTGTCGTTGCGGAAGTGCCGGATCATCGACCAGCCGCACCACATCGCGTACATGAAGAAGCCCTCGTAGAGGGGGTACTGGTAGTAGTGACCCTCGAACAGCGTCCAGCCGGGGATCGCGTTGGCGTAGCTCCACCAGCCGGCGGCCATCATCGGGATCTCGAACAGCATGTCGAAGACCACCATCGCGGGCAGCATGGCGACCGCGAGGCCGATCTTGCCCATGCGGGGCCAGCGGGCCTGCACGCGGCGCATCAACGCGCAGGCCACCAGCACTCCGGCGGTCAGCCCGCCCGCGTACAACCCGAGCAGGCCGATCGGCTCGACGTAGTTCGTGGACCAGTGCGAACCGAGCGCTCCGGGGAGCTGACATTGTGGGCAGCCCAGGTTGAACGCGCCGGAGTTGTAGATGTAGAGCGGCCTCAGGTAGGTGGCCCAGGAATCCGAGGTCGCCCACATGGTGAAGAAGCCGATCACCAGCGCACCGTCGAAGGACATGACGCCGTCGCGCCGGTAGGGCTTCCAGGTCAGGAGATACAGCGCGGTGAGCGCGCCCGCCCAGTACACCAGTTGCGCGCCGGTCAGCGTCCAGTTCATCCAGCCCGGCATGGCGTCGGCCCCGATGTGGTTCGGGGTCAGCCGTCCCCGTACCAGCGACGACCCCCACAGCAGGATCATCACCACGACCCAGGCGCCGCCGATACCCGCCCAGATCTGGATCGGTGTCGCGCGACGGGGCGGCAACGCCATCCCGGGCGGCGGAGTGGCCTGGTCTGACCTGATCGGTAGCACCGTACTCACGTCATCCCCCGGGGTCGGCCTCGCGGAGCGTGCTCGATTCGCGTTAGCCTATCGACGTCCAACAGGCGCGACAAGGGTGCAAAGTGCCCGTGACCTGCGGATCCCCCGAGACCCTGCGAGATCACGACTTCGGACGGTCAGCCACCAGCGACGGCAGGACGAAGTTCACGATCATGTCCCTGGGCGCGGTCGACGAGGCCGGTTCGTCCAGGCCCACGAACATGATCTGCAGGCAGGCCAGCCACGCGCACACGGACTCGAGGTCGACACCCTCCCGCAGCTCCCCTCGGGCGGCCGCAGCCTCCAGTATCGGCATCCAGAGCTCGGCGGTCATCCGGTTGCCCGCCTGGGTCGGCGCGAGGATGCGGGCGGCGGCGTCACCGTTCCGCGGGCCGATCACCATCTTGACGTAGGCGTCCCTACGACCCTGCTCGACCATGTAGACGAGCCCTTCCACCAGCGAGTCGGCAAAGGTCGGCCGGGATTCGATGAAGCCCCGGGCCCGCTCGATCAAGGACCGGCAGCGGCGCTCCACGATGGCGAGGATCAGCGCGTCGCGGTCGGCGAAGTAGCGGTAGACCGTCCTGCGTGACATCCCCGCCTCGGCGGCGACGTCCTCCATGGTCGTCTTCGCCAGCCCGTACCGCGACAGACACGCCTCGGCCGCCCGCATCAGAAGCCGTCGGGTCCCCTCGACGTCGGGCGCCGCCTCACCACGGGCCACCGGCGGGACTCCTTCCTTGACACCTGATCAGGTCCGACGGTACAACGGCCAACACAATGACACAGAGATCGGTCTTTGTGTCACCCTGTTCACCGGTCAGATCGACACCTCCCTCTGGAGACCCCATGCAACCGCTGCACGCGCGGACGAGCATTCACCTGTTCGCCGTCTGGTGCGCCATCGGCTACATCCTGATGCTGCTGCTCGGGTGGGGCCTGCTCGCCGGTTTCGTCCCGCCGCTCCATCCCGATGCCGGCGCAGACCAGGTCGCGGCGCTGTACCGCACCGACGCCACACGGATCCGTATCGGCATGGTCGTGGTGCTGTTCAGCGCGCTGGTGTTCATCCCGTTCGCCGGGATACTCACCCGGTTCATCGCGCAGATCGAGGGCGGGATGGGGGTGCTGACCTACACCGCGCTGCTCGGCTCCGCCGGCAACATGATCCTCACGTTCTACCCGGCCATGACCTGGCTGATCGCCGTCTACCGCCCGGAGCGGAATCCCGAGATCCTTTTCCTGATGAGCGACGCCGGCTGGCTGCAGTTCGTCGGAGGTGCCACAGTGCTTCTCGGGATGCCACTGGCCATCGGGGTCGCCGCGCTGATGGACCGCAGCGCGGATCCGGTGTTCCCCCGGTGGGCCGGCTACCTGAACTTCTGGCTGATCCTGCTGATCATTCCTGACCAGCTCCTGTTCTTCTTCCACGGCGGCCCACTGTCGTGGAACGGTCTCTTCGGGCTCTGGGTACCGGTGACCGCTTTCGCCGTGTGGTTCGTCTCGACCTTCCACTTCCTGCGTAAGGCCGTGCTCAAGGAGCGGACCGGATCGGCCGCCTCCGTGGACGCCCAAGTCTGACGGCTACCCGGGGCCACCCCGGCGGCGGCCGTGGCGTCACCGCCTGTCGCGGGCCTCGGCGCGCGGGCCGATCAAAGGGTTGTCCGGCTTGTACCGCACGTCGACGACCATGATCTCGCGGACGTAGTCGACGTCTTCCACGATGTGCTCCATGACATGCCCGTGCAGCCGGCGCTCGAGGTCCGCGACCAGCGCGTTGGAGTCCTCGATGACCGCATCCACCGTGACCGTGATCCGATAGGCCCTCGAGAACAGCGCGCGGTTGTCGATGAAGTAGAGGACCGCGATCAGAACGATGTTCAGCATGATGGTCAGGAGTCGGTCACGCAGCTGCAGACCGTTGGCCAGACCCATCACCATGACGGCGAAGTAGTACGCGACCTCCTCCTGGGTGGCCGGCTTCGATCGGAGCTGAATGATCGAGAGGATGGCGAACAGGCCGAAACCGATGGAGAGGTCGACGCGGACCGCGGTCAACAACGTCATGGTCAGGAACAGGCCGATGTTGACCGATATCAAGGCCATGAGCAGGTCGGCACGGCGGTGCCGACGGTAGTACAGGCCCACTGCCAGCACGAAGACCGCGACAAGATCGATGCCGAGGTCGATCAGGAACTCGAGGTACTTCATCGAGAGCGCTTCCCCTTCGTCGCGGTGCAGCCACACGGACCCGCCGGCGACACCCAAGGCGACCGTGGCAGGACCTCCCTGCCCTCAGCCTAGATTGTTGATCTTCATCAGGTTGGGCGAAACATCTCTGCCGTGCCGCCGGGTTACCGAACCACCGGGTGTCCCCGTCGACGCTGGTCATGCCGCTCCCCCCGCAGAATACTTGGCCGCGTGCGGTGAGCGCTCGACACCGTACGACGAGAGCGCGGTCTCAGGAAGCACGGCCGGTTGCCCACCCCCGGGGTTCGGCTGTCATCATGACCTGACGATTACGAAACGCTCGCAGGTACGCACAGTGCGTTACGAGGGGGAAGCGTCTCGCATGAATGTATTCGCGCTGCAAGACGCCATGACGGCACCGATACCTGTGCCCAGCGGCGACCCGGAACGGCCCGGGACCCGGGGCACACGATCAGACGGCGCCGGCGGCACCGGGACGAGCAGCGGCACACGCGCACCCAAGGGCGCGCCCGCGACCGACGGCGCAGTGACCGGCGGTACGGCCTCGTCCGAGGCCACTGGTCGGTCTCGCGTCCGTTCCGGGAAGGGCATCGGTTCCTTCGGGGGGAACCGGCGGAGCGGAGCTCACGCAGCGGCCCCGGCGGTGGCTGCTGTTCCGGCGGTGGCCACTCCGGCGGCGGCTCCAGTGGCAGCTGCTCCAGCGGGAGCGGCTCCGGCGGCTACTCCAGCGGGAGCGGCTCCGGCGGCTACTTCTGCGGCGGCGGCTACCCCGCCGCGCTCGGCCGATCGTGTCACGGGCCTCCTTCCCGCGCCGCCGGCCGCTGATCTCGGGGCGGCGGCCCCGGCGACAACACCCCGCTCGAGCTCCGCACTCCGGCCGCCACCGAAGGCCGTCATGGCTCCGGCGGGCAGGCGTGACGCGGCGGTGACAGAGGTGATCGCCGGGCTGCCATTGGCCCAGCGGGTCGCGGCCGAGAAACCCGGCCTGCACGCCGCCGCGGCCGTACAGGGTTCCGCCGCGCCCGGTCCCCGCTCCGACGCAGATGCGGCGGACGTGTCCGGCGCGGTCGACACCGCCGCCGCGGAGGGCATCACCGGTGCGGGCGAGCCGCAGGCGAGCGCCGTCGGACTGGACGCCGCAACCGGCGACGGCGAGAACCCGGACCGCGAGGTCGGTGGCGATGACGCGGTCGCCGCGACACCGTGGATCCGTCGTCGCAAGAACCTGACCATGGTGCTCGGCGCGACGGCGGGGGTCGGCCTGGTCACGGCCGGGCTCGCCTGGGGTCTGCACAGCACGAAACCGATCTCCAGCACACCGATCGGGGTCGTTCCGGCGACCGGCCAGAGCGCGGCCGACCCGGGCGGCGGTCTCGTCTCCGGAGGCGCACCGGTCGACCCGCAACCGGCGACGACTCCACAGTTCGCGCCGGACGAGGGTGCCCTGCCTCCCGCGCCCGCCATGCCGCCGCCGGCGGCGCCCATGCCGGCCCTGCCACCGGACCCGTACGCGAACGCTCCCGCGCTGAAGGCCCCACCGGCGGCCCCCGCGCTCCCGAACTCGCAGACCAGCTCCGATGGCCTGCCCGCTGACAACCTGCCCGACGACCTGAACGACCCTTCGCGGAACGGCACCGCGGGTTTCGAGGATCCGTCCCCCGGCACAGCCGGGGCACCCGCCCCGGCACCATCCCGCTACCGGTCCGATCCGCGACGTTACGGGTCAAGCGGGTATCGCGACCCTCAGCGCTCCAACGGGCCGCTCGGCACCTTGAATGATCACGACGACCGCGGCGGTGGGCCCCGCCGCGGACCGGTCGACGACGCCGTACCCGGGCTGGGAGGCCTCGGCGGCCACTAGCCGGTCAGGCGGCGAGCAGGGTGTCGTCGTCGCTCGAGGTGCTGTAGGTCTCGTTGATCCAGGTGGTGTTGTAGATGGTGTCGAGGTAGCGCTCGCCCATGTCGGGGGCCAGCGCGACGGTGCGCAGTCGGGCCTGGGGGTCGTTGGCGGCCAGCCAGGTGGCGGCGCCGGAGATGACGGTGCCGGTGGAGCCACCGAACAGGAACCCCCGGGCGGCGAGGGTGTGGCAGGCCTGGACCGTGTCGATCTCCTCGACGTAGACGACGTCGGCGAGGTAGGACTCGTCGGTGTGGGCGGGCCGGACGCTGGTGCCCAGGCCCGGGATGTGGCGGGTCTTCGCCGGGCCACCGAAGGTGACCGAGCCGGCGGCGTCGACGGCCACGACCCGCACCCGGGGGTGGTGGTCGGCGAAGTAGCGGGCCACTCCCATGAGGGTGCCGGTGGTGCCCGCGCCGACGAAGACGACGTCCACCTCGAGCTCGCCGGTCTCGGGGTCGGTGAACTCCGCGGCGATGTCGGGGCCGGTGGTGGCGTAGTGGGCCTTCCACGCGTTCGGGTTGGCGTACTGGTTGAGCCACACGTAGTCGTCGTGGGCCGCGCACTGGTTGCGGACGTAGTTCATCCGGGCCCCGAGCATGCCACCGATCTCGGCCGGTTCGGTGATCACGTGGACCCTCGCGCCGAGGGTCTCCATCAGCTGACGGGTGGCCAGGTTGCACCGGTCGTCGGTGACGCACTCGAACTGGTAGCCCCGGCTCGCGGCGATCATCGCCAGCGCGACGCCGAGGTTGCCCGAGGAGGACTCGATGATGGTGTCACCCGGGCGAAGGGTGCCATCGGCCTCGGCGCCCTCGACCATCGCGGTCGCGGCCTTGAGCTTGACCGAGCCGGCGAAGTTGAAGCCTTCGACCTTCAGCATCACGGAACGGCCCAGGGTCGCGCTCAGATCGATGAACAACCGATCGGTGTTGAACTGCTCCGGTGCGGTGATGACCGTCATGACGACCCCTCGAAGATTCGCTGTATCAACTGCTCACACAGCGTCTCTCCGGCCGACCCGGGATTCGATCGTGTCCACCCCCGGCTCCCACACCGCAACCCCCCGACCTGACGGGGGCCAGCCCTACCCCTGGACGTCGCGCTCAGCCCGGGCCGCCACCTGGGCGAGCATGTGCCGCACCGCCAACACATGGCCCCTGCTACCGATCACCAGCCCCCGGTAGAGCCTTCCCAGCGCACCGGGGAACTCACCGGAACTGCCGGCCCGCACCTTCACCCGATCCGGACCCACCGGCTCGATGGCGAACCTGAGCTCGTACCGCGAGAACCGGTGCCGCCCACGCAGGGTCAGCAACCCCGGCGGCTCCACCTCGGCCACCACGAACCCGGGGATCGTGGCCCCCGTCTCCGGTCGGCGCCAGTCACCGGTGCGGCGCGGCGGTTCCAGCCCCCAGGCCGAGACCAAGGGCTCCGGCAGCGGCCGCCCCAGCGAGTGCGACACGTACCTCAGCAGTGCCGACCATGTGCGCTCCTGACCGGCGCCGACGACCCGGACGTGCTCATCGATGTGCGGCAGGTTCCCCATCAGCAGGATGGTAGACAGTCGGGGTCGTGACGAGGGCGCCCGCTGACCGGCACGGCGGAGGCCTGTTGACCCACCTATATGGCAGGCGCGACACTTAAGGGCGCCTGCCCCGCCCCGGGGACGGGACTGCGATGGGGGACGACACGTGAGTGCCTGGGACATGGAGACCGACTTCATCTCAGTGGGCAGCGGCATCGGCGGTCTGTCCGGCGCGATCGCTGCGCACGACGGCGGGCTCGAGGCGCTCATCCTCGAGAAGGCATCGGTGATCGGAGGTGCCACCGGGTACTCCTATGGCCAGGTCTGGATCCCCGCCAACCCGGTCATGCTCGCCGCCGGCCTCGCCGACACGCTCGAGGAGGGCAAGCGCTACCTCGACTTCATCAGCGGCGGCTACGCCGACCCCGCGCTGCAGCGCCGATACCTCGACGTCGGCCCCGAGGCGGTGGAGTACTTCGCCGAGAAGGCCGGCGTCGGCTGGAAGATCATCGCCGACTACTCCGACTACTACTACCCGTCCGGTCCGGGCACAGCGGCGCAGGGCAGGTTCCTCGACGTGGAGCCGATCTCAGGCTCCGACCTCGGCGAGTGGCAGGCCCGGTCCCGGCTCTCCCCGCATGCCCCCAGCGGGATCACCCACGACGAGATGTTCGCCTGGGGCGGAGCGTCGTCGATGGCGGACTGGGACTTCGAGGTGCTCGGTGCACGGGTGGCCGCCGACCGGCGCACGATGGGTCCGGGGCTGGCCGCGTACTTCATCCGGGCCGCGGTGATCGCCCGCTCCATCCCGGCCAAGGTCGACTCGCCGGTGCGGAGGCTCGTCGTGGAGGACGGGGCGGTGGTCGGCGTCGAGGCCGACGTCGAGGGGGTGCCCACCCGGATCCGGGCCCGGCGCGGCGTACTGCTGGCGATGGGCGGCTACGACCACGACGAGGACCGGGCCAGATGGCTCGAGCAACGTCCCGCGTACAAGAGCGCGCTGCCACCCGGGGCGGACGGTGACCACCTCGTCATCGCCGGCGAGATCGGCGCCGACGTCGCCACCGTACCCCCGGTCAACGCCTGCGCGATCCTGGGCTACCACATGCCCGGCGAGGAGCACCTCGGCGAGGAGAACGCCGGGCGGCCGCTCTGGCGTCCCAGCTTCGAGGCCGGGCTCCCCCACATGATCGCGGTCAACTCGGCTGGGCGGCGGTTCGGGGACGAGTCGTTCTACCGCGACTACCAGCCCAGGATGACCGCCTGGGACGGCCTCGAGCAGCGCTTCGAGAACCTGCCCGCATTCCTGGTCTTCGACCAGAGCTACCGGGACCGCTACCCCATCGCCTCGATCCCACCCGGTGTGCCGCTACCGGACGGGTTCGCCGAGCAGGCCGGTGACCTGCGCACGCTGGCCGGTAAGCTCGGGATCGATCCGGACGGGCTGGAGCGGACCGTCGCCCGGTTCAACGCCGACGCCGCGACCGGGACCGACACCGAGTTCGGTCGGGGCTCCTGGCCCTGGGCGAACTTCATGTTCGGCGACCTCAACTGCAAGCCCAACCCGAACCTCGGCCCACTGGTCAAACCGCCCTTCTATGGGTTCGAGGCGCACTCGGTCGGCGTGGGGGTGAACGCCGCCGGGCTGCGGATCGACCCTGACGCCCGGGTCCGCCACGTCCGGGGGCATCCGATCACCGGCCTGTACGCCGCCGGTGGCACCGCCGCGTACCTCGACATCGGCTCGGGGTATCAGAGCGGCATCGCCAACGGGCGCGGCATGATCTGGGGTTATCTCGCCGGCAGGCACGCCGCCACCGGTGGTACCCCTCCCACACCGGGATAGAGGATCACGTTCCGTGAACGGATTGCGGCGGACGACGGCTTTGACCTCCACCGATCGGGTGCAACTTCTGGTGTGACTGTGCGCCGTGAGGTTGAGTAAAGACACGCGGCCCGGCTGGTCCTCCTGTTCCAGCCGGGCCGCCTTTCATGCTCCGCCCCCACACGCGGGCCCGGCCAACGGTCACGTAACCGCCGGCGCCGGCGACTACGGGGTGGCTGCGGGCAGACTCCGATCGTCCAGCGCCGCGACCAGTTCGGCATGTTCGGCGTCGACGTCCTTGACCACCAGCCAGGTCATGACGATCACCCACGCGAAGAAGGCCACCGTGGGGATCCAGAAGCCGACGAGGCCGTCGTAGGCGAACGGGCCGCGCTTGAAGAACAGGATCAGCACCGCCGGCGCCTCGCCGAGCGCGACCCACATGCAGAAGAACCCCGCCCAGCGGGGAAACAACCGCCGACCGCTGCGGTTCATCAGTATCGCCAGGCCCACGACCACCATCCAGAGCATGAACGGGGAGACGTCGAACAGGAACAGGTACCAACCGATGTCGTTCAAGGTCCTGGTGATCTCCGGCGACACGTCGTCGGGCCGGAACGCAGCGACCGCCCAGAACAGGAAGCAGAAGACCGCGACCATCGTGCCCACCCCGATACACGCGAGCTGGGTGTAGCTGAACGCGGGGAAGTTCTGCTCCGTGCGCCGGCAGCGCACCGCGATCGAAGCACCCCAGGACGCCATCATCGCCACCGCCAGGCTGCAGATGACGATGCCGATGCGCATGGATACGAGGTGGTCGCGGTAGAGCGCCGCCGTCACCTCAGCCGAGTTCGCCGGCGACGGCGGCGGTACGAAGTCCATGAAGGCGACCAGACCGATGAAGAAGAGCACAACGAACAACGGCCCCGACCAGGCGGTCATCAGCTGACGTCTCCGAAGACTGTCGAGCTGGACGCGGGTCAGGCTCGCGTCATCAACGCTGGAGCGTGGTAGGTCGGTGCTGGTCACAGTGCGCCCTCCGGGAGCCCGGCGCCGCTACCGGGCCACGGCGGCACGGGAGTGGCTGAAGTGATGTCACCCATTGGCTGACCTCGGCATGCAACCACCCGGCCGCCGGGTCGGTCAAGTAAAGTCCGACATTCTTCATAACGGTAAGAGCAGGACACCTGAACGGTCAGCGGCGGCGTTTGCGGTCCCAGTAGATGCCGGCGGCGGTCAGGCCGATGAGGGTGCGGCGCATCGCGGCGGCGCGGCGGTCGGCGCGGTCCTCGTTGCGGGAGTTGGGGCCCTGCAGAGAGTTGCTCTGCAAGGTGAACTCCCGGTTGGACACATCGCGCATGAACCCGCGCAGCTGCTCGGGCGCCGAGGCGACGGTCATCATCGTCTCCACCGCCAGCTTCGCCGCCGCCTCCTGGGAGAGCG
>Ga0310811_10002105_pt1 | contig 24819 bp, 17 predicted proteins | sample YCmetagenome_FD_207642 | JGI IMG/M metagenome (GOLD analysis project Ga0310811, IMG submission 207642) | Soil microbial communities from experimental microcosm in Duke University, North Carolina, United States - YC | ecosystem: Engineered > Artificial ecosystem > Soil microcosm > Unclassified ... | reverse complement strand
GTCGATGTCGACCTCGACCTGGCAGAGCTCGCGCTCGTCCCGGGCCAGCAGGACCAGTTCCTGCACCAGATCGCTGAATTCCGCGGTCTGGACCTGCAGGCTCGACATGATCTTGGCGCGGTGCTCGGGCGGCAGCGGGCGGCCGCGCTGCTCGCTGCGCATCAGCAGTTCCACATTGGTGCGCAGACTGGTCAGCGGGGTACGCAGCTCGTGCGCGGCGTCGGCGACCAGGTCGCGCTGGCGTCGGCGGGAATCGGACAGTGCCGCGGTCATCGCGGTGAACGCCCGGCCGAGCCGGCCTGCCTCGTCGCGGCCGGTCACGTCCACCGCGGTCTCCAGGTTCTCGGTGCGCGTGATGTGTTCGACGGTTTCGGTCAGCCGCTCCACCGGAACCAGCGCGGCGCGGGTCAACAGCAGCGCGGCCGTGCCGGCCAGCACCACACTGAGCAGCGCGGTCACGATCAGCGCGTCCCGCAGGTCGCTCAACGCGTTGTCGATGTCGTCGACCGAACGGCTGAGGACCACGACCTCACCGTTGTCGAGCGGATACCGCAGCACGCGCACCGGGACACCCGACTGGGTCACACCGTTGCGCAGCTCCGGCCGGGTCACGGTGTGGTCGCTCGGAATGAGCACCACCCTGTCCATTGAGGTCGGCGCGCAGATGACGCCGTCCGGCTTGAGCAGTTCCAGGCCTTCGAGGAACCGTTGCAGCGGCTGGGCGTTCGGGTTCGAGCACAGCACCTCGAACCGGGGCTGCGGGATCGGTGCCCCGGTGCCCGGCACGGTCTGTTCCTGTGGCACCCGCGACAGCAGCGACTGGTCCAGCTCGCTGTTGAGCGTCTGACCGGTGACCACCCAGGAAATCGCGCTCACCGCCAGGATCGTGGTGGCCACGATCAGCCCGGTGGTCAGCGCGACCCGGCTGCGCAGCAGCAGCGTGCGTTCCTTTTTCACCATGCCTTCACCGGAGATTTCAGCCGGGATTTCACCGGGTCTTCAACACGTATCCGACGCCGCGCACAGTGTGCACCAGGCGCGGCTCACCGCCGGCTTCGGTCTTGCGACGCAGATAGCCGACGTAAACGTCCAGATTGTTCGTGTTCGGCTCGTGACCCCAGATCTCGCGTTGCAGGTGGGCCCGGGTGAGCACCTGGCGCGGGGCCGACATGAGCAGCGCGAGCAGGTCGAATTCGGTGCGGGTCAACGAGATCGAGCGCCCGGCGCGGAACACCTCGCGGGTGGCGGGGTCGAGCTCGAGGTCCTCGAACCGCAGCACCCCGGTGCTCGGCTGCGACCGCTCCAGCCGCCTGGCCGGGCGAAGCAGCGCCCGCACCCTGGCCAGCAGTTCCTCCAGGGCGAAGGGCTTGACCAGGTAGTCGTCCGCGCCCGCGTCCAGGCCGGTGACCCGGTCGCCGAGCCCGTCGCGCGCGGTGAGCATCAGGATGGGGACGCGGTTGCCGTCGGCCCGCAGCCGTCGGCAGGCCTCGAGCCCGTCCACCCCGGGCATCATCACATCCATGATCATCAGATCGGGTTTCTCCGCCTCGGCGGCGCGCAGGGCCGCGATGCCGTCTCCAGCGGTGACCACCGCATAGCCTTCGAACTCGAGGCTGAGCGCCAGGCTGTCCCGGACGTGTGAATCGTCGTCAACCACCAGTACGCGCATGGCTCCCATTGTGACTCTCACGATTTTCTGAGCCTCTGCCGAGGCTGCTCTTATTCTGTGACGGGATAACTACCGTGTGATGATGCCACGAGACGCAGTGGACATCGTGATCCCGGTATTCAACGAGGAGCGGGCACTCGAAGGCTGCGTAAAGACACTGGTGAACTATCTGCACGAGATGTTCCCTTTCGACTGGACGATCACGGTGGTCGACAACGCGAGCACGGATGACACCCTCCGGGTGGCCACCGCGCTGCTCGCGGAACACGAAGGCCTCCGGGTGATCCATCTGGACCGGAAGGGACGAGGGCTCGCACTCAAGGAAGCGTGGAGCCGCAGCGAAGCCGACGTGGTCGTCTACATGGACGTCGACCTGTCGACGGGCCTCGACGGCTTGCTGCCACTGGTCGCGCCCCTGGTGAACGGGCACTCCGACGTCGCGATCGGGTCGCGACTCGCGCCCGGTGCACGCACCATTCGCGGCCCCAAACGTGAATTCATTTCACGTACCTACAACGGACTTATCCGGCTGACACACGGCGCCCACTTCTCCGACGCGCAGTGCGGCTTCAAGGCGGCTCGCACCGAAGTGATCCGTCCGCTGCTCCCGCACATCGCCGACGACGCCTGGTTCTTCGACACCGAGCTGTTGTTGCTGGCGGAGTACAACGGCCTGCGCATCCACGAGGTTCCGGTCGACTGGGTCGAAGACGTGGACAGCCGGGTGAAGGTGGCCAGCACCGCGATGGACGACCTGAAGGGTCTCCTCCGGGTGGCGCGGGCCAAGTCGTCGGGCGCCGCGCGGGTGCCGGGTCTCCCGCAGCGTCCCGAACCCCGCGCCGCGCACCCCGACGCGGTGCTCGGTCGCAGACAGGGCGGGCTGTCCTGGCAGGTGCTCTCGTTCGCGGTGATCGGCGTGATCTCCACCATGGCGAACCTGCTCCTCTACGCGCTGTTCCGCGACTGGTGGCCGGTGCTGACCGCCAACCTGGCGGCGCTGGTCATCACGACGTTGTTCAACACCGAGGCCAACCGCAGGTTCACCTTTCTCGCCCGCCGCGAGTCGACCGGCCGGGTGCACGCCCAGGGCCTGATCGTCTTTGTGTTGTACTACGCCTTTACGTCAGGCGCGTTATTGCTGCTTGACAACGTTGTACCGAACCCATCCCGAACGCTCGAACTGAGTGTGCTGCTGGCGTCCTCTCTCGTCGGCACGGCGGGCCGGTTCTTCCTCTTGCGCAGCTGGGTTTTCAATCGGAAGGAGACCGCGTGACGGCGGTGATGGAACAGGCGCCGGCAAGACGGGCGCCGACCCGGCCGCGTTGGCAGCCTTGGGGTTTGGCCGCGATCTGCGTGCTGGCCGGGGCGCTTTATCTGGCCCGCATCGGTTCCGGTGGGTGGGGCAACAGCTTCTACACCGCTGCCGTGAAATCCATGTCGGAGAACTTCACCAACTTCCTGTTCGGCTCGTATGACCCGTACGGCGTAGTCACGGTCGACAAGCCGCCGATGGGTCTGTGGCCCCAGGTGGTTTCGGTGTGGATCTTCGGCTATCACGGGTGGTCGGTGCTGTTGCCCCAGGCGCTGGAGGGCGTCGCCGGGGTGTTCGTGCTGCACCGCACGGTCCGTCTGTGGACTCGCAGTGAAAACACCGCGCTGCTCGCGGCGTTGTTGTTCGCCTTCACGCCGATCACGGTGGCGATCGACCGGGACAACAACCCCGACTCGCTGATGGTGCTGCTGCTCCTGCTCAGCGCCTACGCCTTCACGCGCTCGATCAAGGCGGCGCTTCCGCGCAAGCGGACGTCCTGGTTGCTGTGGTGCGCGTTCTTCATCGGCTGCGGGTTCGTCACCAAGATGCTCGAGGCGTGGATCATCGTGCCGGGCGTCGCGCTCGCCTACCTGGTGAGCAGCCCGGGCCCGGTGAAGCGGCGGATCTTCGACGTGCTCGGCGCGGGCGGGATCCTCCTCGTGTCCTCGTTCTGGTGGAGCACGCTGCACGACCTGTGGCCGGGCAAGAAGCCCTACATCGGCGGCAGCACCGACGGCACCGCGTTGAACCTGATCTTCGGCTACAACGGCTTCGGCCGGATCTTCGGCGAGAGCATGGGCGCCGGCGGTGCCGGTGGCGCGGGCGGTTTCGGCGGCGGTGGCGGGGCCGGGCGCGGCGGCGGGGCAGGCGGCGGTTTCAGCATGATGTTCGGCGGCAGCACCGGTATCACCCGGATGTTCGGCGCGCAGGTCGGCGGCCAGATCTCCTGGCTGCTGCCGGTGGCGCTGCTCGTGCTGGTGGTCGTCGCGGTCACCGGGGTGCTGCGGATGCGGTCCCGGCTGCCCGGGAACCCGATGGAGCGGGCCGGCTGGTTCCTCTGGGGAAGCTGGCTGCTGGTCACCATGCTGGTGTTCAGTTTCGCCCAGGGCATCTGGCACCCGTACTACACGACGTTGCTCGCGCCGGCGGTCGCCGCGGTCACCGCGGCCGGTGTCACCCTGATGTGGCGGCGCTACCGCGACGACGAAGGCGTCTCCTGGCTGCTGTTGCCGGTGTCGGTGGCGATCACCGCCGCGTGGGCGTTCGCGCTGATCTCCCGCGACCCGTCCTGGCAGGGCTGGACGCGGTGGGCGGTGCTGGTGGCGGCGGTGCTGGCGATCGGCGGGCTCGTCCTGGGCCGGCTGACACCGCGGCAGCGGCGGGTGTTCGGGCGGCCCGCGATCGTGCTCGGGCTCGTCGCGATGCTGCTCACCCCGGCGGTGTGGTCGGTGGCCACGGCGGCCGAACCCAGCGTCAACGGGACGATGCCGGCCGCCGGTCCCAACGGCGGCTTCGGCGGCGGCATGGGCGGCGGATTCGCCAACCGGACCCGCACCCTGCCGGCGGGGCTGGCGGAGGAGTTCGACCAGATGATCAACCGGGGTGGTGGCGGCGCCTTCGGCGGAAGCGTCGCGCTCACCGCCGACGAACAGAAGATCCTGGACTACGTCAAGCAGCACGACGGCGGCGCGGCGATCACGCTCGCCGTCGAGGGCGGCTCGCACGCGGCCGACCCGTTCATCATCACCACCGACGACACGGTCATCGGGATGGGCGGGTTCTCCGGTTCCGACAACGCTCCTTCGGTGTCCCAGCTGCAACAGTGGGTCAGCGCGGGCACGGTGAAGTTCGTCCTGCTCAACGCCGGCGGCTTCGGTGGCGGTGGCATGAACCGCGGCGGGGCAGGCGGCGGTTTCGGCGGCGGCATGGGTGGTGGCATGGGTGCCGGCGGCCGTGGCGGCTTCGGCGGTCCCGGCGGCGGCTTCGGTGGCGGCCGGGATGCCGGTGGTGACGCCGCCGGTGGCTTCGGTGGTGGCTTTGGTGGTGGCGCCGGGGGTGGCTTCGGTGGCGGCGCCCGCGAGGGCGCTGCCGGTTCCGGTGCCGGTGCCCGGACCATGGCCGCGTCGCCCGAACAGCAGCGCGACACCTGGATCGAGCAGCACTGCCAGGTCGTGAGCCCCAGCACCTACGGCGGATCGTCCACTACGTCCTCCACCACGGGGACCGGTGGCCGGGGCGCCAGCAATCCGACGCTGTACAGCTGCTCGGGCTGACTCCGTCGAACGAGGGTGGGAAATGCCGCGAGGACGGCGTTTCCCACCCTTTTCGCCGTTCCAGGCGCAATCGGGTCAGTCCCGCTGGATGCGGAAGGTGAAGTCGAGCAGCCGCCATTCGCCTTCGATGACACGGCCGTCGGGTGTGGCTCCCTGCCGGGGCACGAAGTCGACGATGAGCTCGTCCTTCACCCCGAACACCGTGTCGCCGAGGCCCGCGGAGGAGTCCAGGTACGGACCGCCCCGCACGAACAGCTGAGTGATCAGCCGGTGGTAGCCGGGCCGGGCGATCAGGAAGTGCAGGTGCGGGGCGCGCATCTGGTGCCGTCCGGCCGCGGCGAGCAGCCGTCCCACCGGGCCGTCGTCGGGGATCGGGTACTCGCTGGGCAGGATCGTCCAGAACCGCAGCCGCCCGTCGGCGTCGGTGTGGAACCTGGCCCGCAGCACGGGTCCGTCCAGATCGGGCAGCTGCACGTCGTAGTAACCGTCCTCATTGGACTGCCACACGTCGACGACCGCGCCGGGGACCGGGACGTCCTCGGTGTCGGTGATCCGCACGTCGACCCACAGCGGCGTGCCGGGCAGTCCCTTCGCGATGTCGCCGCCGTGCTCGGCGGCGGGCGGTCCCTCCACATAGAACGGTCCGAGCACGGCGGAGGGCGTGGTGCCCGGCGTGCGCGAGTTGGTCAGCACGTCGACCGCGCTGGACACGCCGAGCACATCCGACAGCAGCACGAATTCCTGCCGGGTGTCGGTGGTGATGTGCCCGGCGCGGGCGAGGAAGTCGATGGCCCGCTGCCACTCGGCCTGGGTCAGGTCGTTGGCGGTGACGTAGTGGTGCAGCCGCCGGACCAGATCGGTGAGCAACTCCTTCAGGCGCGGGTCCGGGGTGTTCTCGAAGCTGGCCACGACCTGACCGGTGAGCCAGCTCAGGTCGGGGACGGCACGCCCCCCGCCCGGCCGCCGGCCGTGCCAGGCGTCGCGCAGCAGCGCTTCGATGCCGGGGCCGGTCAGTTCGCGCGGGTTCGGGTAAGGCCGGGCGGTGGCCAGTCCGGCGGCGCCGGGCAGGTCGGCCTCGGCCAGCCCCAGCTCGCGCAGTGACGTCGGGCCGCCCGCGCGCTCGATCAGGTCGTACACGCCGGAGGGGGCGTCGCTCGCGCCGAGGGCGGCGGCGATCCTGGCCATCACCGCTCCGACCGCGGGCGCGTTGTAGGCCATCGCGTGCGGCAGGACCACGGTGTGCGTTTCGGCGTGCGGCAAACCGAACGAGCCGCCGAGGGTGTGACAGAGCTTGTGGTGCAGGCCCATCCCCACCCCCGCCAGGCAGTTCCCGGCGAGCCACGCGGCCTGCAGCAGATCGGCGCGAGCGTCCACATCGGACGGTTCGACGACGACGGCGGGCAGGCTGCGCGCGATCCGCGTGATGGCGTCCAGCGCCATTCCGTCGACGACCGGGTTGGCCTGCGGCGAATACAGTGCCTCGACCGCATGGGCAAGCGCGTTGATCGCGCTGGCGACCGAGATCGGCACCGGGAGGCCGAGCGTCAGTGCCACGTCGTAGATCACGGTCTCGGGCTGGATCGCGGGCGACGAGCGGGTGGTCTTGCGCCCGTGCTCGGTCTCGCCGAGGACCGGGGTGACCTCGGAACCGGAATAGGTGGTGGGCACCACGACCTGAGGCAGGTCGGTGCGCACCGCCAGCGCCTTGGCCAGGCCGGTCGTCGACCCGCCGCCGATCGCGACCAGACAATCGGCGCCGTGTTCGCGCAGCACCCGCAACGCCCGCTCGGTGACCTCGACGGGGGTATGCGTCGCGGCGCCGTCGAATTCGGCGGCCAGTAGCGGGCCGAGTGCCTCCCGCACCGGGTGGGCGGCCGCGCCCCGCGAAGGACCGGACAACAGCAGCACCCTGGCGCCGCCGAGGCGCTCCACCTCCTCGCGCACCTTCGCCACGGTGCCCGCCCCGAACAGGACGCGCGCCGGATTGGCCGAGTAGACGAAGCTCCGCGGGCCCACCGGGATCCGGCGCGGGACGTCGTTCGTGCCGGCGAGTCCGAAATCAGCCATGGGCCGTCTCCTCCGCTCCGAGGTGCGCACCAAGTCTAGTGCGCGGTGCGGAAATCCGGGCCCCCGAACGATCTTTGCCGCTGGCAGCGATGCCGGGTTCGATAAAATACCGCCATGCTGAAGACGGTGGCCGTGGTGCTCGTCGACGGGCTCGCCCCCTTCGAATTCGGCGTGGTGTGCGAGGTTTTCGGCATCGACCGCACCGACGACGGGGTACCGCCGTTCGAGTTCCGCGTCTGCGGGCCACGGGCGGGCAAGCCGTTGCGGTCCAGCGTCGGGGTGCTGATCACGCCCTCCCACGGGCTCGACGGCCTCGACGGCGCCGACCTGGTCGCGCTGCCCGCCGCGGCCATCCGCGAGGACTACCCGCCGGCGGTGCTGGACGCGATCCGGCGCGCCTGGACGCGGGGTGCGACGGTGCTTTCCGTGTGCAGCGGGGCCTTCCTGCTCGGAGCGGCCGGCCTGCTGGACGGGCGCCCGTGCACCACGCACTGGCAGCACATCGCGGAATTCCGCCGGCGCTTCCCCGCGGCACTGGTCGATCCCGACGTGCTGTTCGTCGACGACGGCGACCTGATCACCAGCGCCGGCACGGCCGCCGGGATCGACGCCTGCCTGCACCTCGTGCGCCGCGAACTCGGTTCCGCGGTGGCCAACGTGATCGCCCGGCGGATGGTCGTGCCGCCGCAGCGCGAAGGCGGGCAACAGCAGTTCATCGAACTGCCGGTGCCCGAGCGCACCGCGGACAGCCTCCAGCCGGTGCTCACCTGGCTGCTCGACCACCTCGCCGACGAGCACCGCGTCGCCGCGCTGGCCCGCCGGGCCGCGATGTCCGAGCGGACCTTCTCCCGGCGGTTCGTGGCGGAGACCGGCACCACACCGAACCGCTGGCTGTCCACCCAGCGTGTGCTGCACGCGCGAACGCTGCTGGAAAACACCCGCCTCGGCGTCGAAGAGATCGCGCGCCGCTGCGGCTTCGGCACGGCCGCGCTGCTGCGCCATCACTTCCACAAGATCGTGGGAGTCTCCCCCGCCGGCTATCGCAAGACCTTTTCCCCGGCCGATCACCGCGTAAGTTGAGCAACGTGGCTTATGACGTGAACGGGGTACGCAAGCAGTTTCCGGCCTTGGACGAAGGGGCCGCGCATTTCGACGGGCCCGGCGGCTCCCAGGTGCCCACCGTGGTCGGCGAGGCGGTCGCGGCCGCGCTGACCGCCGCGATCGCGAACCGGGGCAGCGTGACCGCGGCCGAACGCCGGGCCGACGGGATCGTCGCCGCGGCGCGCGCCGCGGCGGCCGATCTGCTGGGCGCCGAGCCCGGCGGCGTCGTCTTCGGGCGCAGTATGACTCAACTCACGTACGACTTTTCGCGGGCGCTGGCCAAGCAGTGGGCACCGGGCGACGAGATCGTGGTCACCCGGCTCGACCACGACGCGAACATCCGGCCCTGGGTGCAGGCGGCGCGGGCGCGGGAGGTCACCGTGCGCTGGGCGGACTTCGACCCGGTCAGCGGTGAACTGCCCGTCGAGGCCGTCACCGGTCTGCTGTCCGAGCGGACCCGGCTGGTCGCGGTGACCGCGGCCTCCAACCTGCTCGGCACGCGGCCGGCCATCCCCGCCATCACCGCGCGGGCCCGTGCGGCCGGCGCGCTGTCCTATGTGGACGGTGTGCATCTGGCCGCGCACGGTCCGGTCGACATGGTGGCGCTGGGCGCGGACTTCTTCGCCTGCTCGCCGTACAAGTTCCTGGGCCCGCACCTCGGGCTCGTCGCGGCGCCCCCTGCGGTGCTGGAAACCCTGCGGCCGGACAAACTGCTGCCCTCCACCGACGCCGTGCCCGAGCGGTTCGAACTGGGGACCCTGCCCTACGAACTGCTCGCCGGGACGACCGCGGCGATCGACTTCCTCGCGAACCTCGTTCCCGGCGACGGTCCGCGCCGCGACCGCCTGCTCACCTCGATGCGCGCGCTCGAGGCGCACGAGGACGCGCTGCTGAAGCAGCTCGACGCGGGACTGGCGGAGATCCCGGCCGTCACCCGCTATGGCTCGCCCACCCGGCACCGGACGCCGACGGTGTTGTTCTCGATCAACGGAATGCCTTCGGCCGCCGTGTACGAACAGTTGGGGCAGCGCGGCGTGAACGCTCCCGCGGGGAGCTTCTACGCGATCGAATGCTCGCGGCACCTCGGCCTCGGGGACACCGGCGCCGTCCGCGCCGGGATCGCGCCGTACACCAACGCCGCCGACGTCGACCGGTTGGTGACCGCGGTCCGGGAGCTCGCGGCCGGACGGTGAACGGCGATCATGAACGGCGACGATGACCGCTCAGGCTGAGGCGAGCCCGGCCAGGATCGCATCCAGCGCGGCGAGCTCGGACTCGGGCAGGCCGAGCAGTTCGGGCGGGGGTTCCTGCAGGATGCGGGTCGCGACCGCGGCGGCCGCCTGGCCCGTCTCGGTGACCTTGACGAGCTTGCACCGGCGGTCGTCCGGATGCGGGGTGCGCTCGACGAGTTCGCGCCGTTCGAGGTCGTCGACGAGCAGCGTCGCATAGGGCCGGTCGGTGACCAGCCGCTGGGCCAGCTCCCGCATGGTCAGCGGTCCGGCCGCGATGTGCCGCAGCGCCTTGGCCTTGGCGTAGCTCATGCCGAGGGTGTCCGAGACCTCCTTGCGCCGGTCGTAGGTCTCGGTGACCAGCTCGCGCATCCGGACCCAGGCCCGCTCCGCGGTCCGCCGCGCCCGCGGCTGGGTCACCGGGGTCACCGGGGTCGCCGTGCCCGCCGAGGTCTGTGTCGTCGTCATCCCACCGGCACCTTCGCGCTTTCTTCGAACCGGGTCCGCCTCGCCCATTGCGTCGTGGTGGCGAAGCCGAGCGTGAGCACTATCACGCCACATCCGACCATAATCCACCACGCCGCGTGACTGGCCGGGGTGAACCCCGAAACCAAGGGCCCGTGGATGTGCGTGGTGGTGACCGTGCCCAGCACCGCGACGCCCAGCGACGCCCCGACCTGCCGGCTGGTCGAGGCGACCGCCGCGGCGACACCGGCCTGGTGACGGGGCATGCCGGACACCGCCGAGTTCGTGATCGGCGGGTTGACCATGCCGAACCCGCAGCCGAACACCAGGTAGGCCAGCACCAGGAAGTAGCCGGAGGAATCCGCGGTGAGGCGGGTGAGCAGCAGCCCGGCCAGCACGATCGCGATGCCCGCGAACACCAGGGGCACCCGCGCGCCGCGCGTGGCGAGAAGCCGCCCCGACACCAGGGAGCAGGTGAACGTGCCGACCGCGGTGGGGAGCGTGAACAGCCCGGCGTGCAGGGACGAGAGGCCCCGGACGTCCTGCAGGTAGATCGAGTTCAGGAAGAGGAACCCGGCGAGCGCGGCGAACCCGCAGATCGCGGTCAGCGTGGCGCCGGAAAACGGAACGCTGCGGAAGAAGCGCGGGTCGATGAGCGGTTCCTCACGCCGCCGCTCGTAGGTCACCAGACCGACCGCGGCGAGGACGGCGAGGGCGAAACAGCCCGCGGTCACCGCGCGCGGGGCGTGCGGCGCCTCGATGATCCCGTAGGTCAGGCCGCCCAGCAGCGCGATCATCAGCAGCTGGCCGACCGGGTCGATCCGGCGCGGCTTCGGCGCCTTCGACTCCGGCACGAACAACGCGGCCAGCACCACGGCCACGACACCGATCGGCACGTTGATCCAGAAGATCGACCGCCAGCCGATCGAGTCCACCAGCGCGCCCCCGACGACCGGGCCGAGCGCCATGCTCACGCCGAACACGCCGGCCCAGACACCGATGGCCCGGGCACGCTCGCGCGGATCGACGAAGGTATTGGTGACGATCGACATCGCGACCGGGTTGAGCATCGAGCCGCCGATCGCCTGCACCATCCGGAACACCACGAGCAGCCCGACGCTCGGCGCGAGGCTGCACAGCAGCGAACCCAGCGTGAACAGCACCAGACCGGTCTGGAACACCCGCCGTCGCCCGATCCGGTCGGCGGTCGAGCCCGCGAGCATCAGCAGGCTGGCGAGCACCACCGCGTAGGCGTCGATCGTCCACTGCAGACTGGAGGTGGCGGCGGCGAACTCGCCCTGGATAGCGGGAAGGGCCAGGTTGACGATGGTGGTGTCCATCGAGACCACGAGCACGCTTGTACAACAGATTCCCAGCACGAGCAGCCTGCGCCGGTAGCCAAGCTCAGGCAACCGCACCTCATTCGTTGTAGGTCTATAACAGTTATGAGTCTACAATGAGATCTGAGCGGCCTTCTCCCGGAGAGCGCTCTTCTTGGCCTTGTTCCCGCACACGTTCATCGAGCACCACCGGCGCCTGCCGGGACGAGAGGAGTCGAAGAACAGTGCCCCGCAGCCGGGGTCGGCACATTCCCGGACCCGCGCCACGTCACCGGAAACCACCAGGTCCAGCGCATCGCGGGCCAGCAGCGCGAAGGTGGCGGCCACCGGGTCCTCCGCGACCCAGCGCACGCGTCCCCTCGCGTCGATCCGCGGCACTGGCGGAGCCACGCCGTCAACGCCGCGGCGTCGGGGAGCTCCTCGGTCATCGAGGAGGTGCCACGACCTCGCAGCGTACGGACGAAATCCAGGCACAACCGGCCCGCTCCCGCGCGGAACATGAGCGGCATCATACCTGCGACAACCGCGTTTACTGGTACTTTTCGAACCGGTAAAACTGGTTCGCCGGGCGGTGCCCGGACGGGCCGGTGTCTTCGCCAGTGCCGCCGCAGCCGCCACCACATCAAGTCGTCAGCGATCCCCAGAGAGGGTTTTCCTTGTCTTCGCAGACTGATTCGCAGGCCCGGCACGACACGCAGACGACGCCACCGGGTTGGCTCGTGCTGCTGCTCGCGGTGGCCTGCGGCGCCACCGTCGCGAACCTCTACTACGCCCAACCGCTTCTGCCCGCGTTCCAGACCGCGTTCGGCGTCGACGCGGTCACCGCCGGCGCGCTGATCACCGTGACCCAGCTCAGCTACGCCGCGAGCCTGGTGCTCGTGGTGCCGCTCGGCGACCGGGCCGAGAAGCGGCGGCTGACCTCGTGGCTGCTGGTCGTGACCACCGTCGCGCTCGTCGGTGCCGGGCTGGCCCCGAACTTCCCCGTCCTGCTGATCGCTTCGCTGGTCAGCGCGGCGACCTCGGTCGTCGTGCAGATCCTGCTGCCCTTCGCCGCCGACATCGCACCGGCGCCGGCCCGCGGCCGCATCGTCGGCCGGGTGATGAGCGGGCTGCTCACCGGAGTCCTGCTCTCCCGCACCATCGGCGGTTTCCTGGCCGAGGCGGCGGGCTGGCGGGCGGTCTACCTCATTTCCGCCGCGCTGATGGCGATCCTGGCGGTGGCGCTGCGCCTGGCGCTGCCGCGGCACGCGCCGCGCACGACCATTTCCTACGGCCAGTTGCTGCGCTCCACCGTCCGGCTGGCGCGCGTGCACGCTCCGCTGCGGCGGCGGGCGCTCTACCAGTCCGCCCTGTTCGGCGCGTTCAGCGCCTTCTGGACCACGATCTCGTTCGTGCTCAGCGGCCCCGGCTTCGACTACTCGGAGCTGGAAATCGGCGTGTTCGCACTGGTCGGCGTCGGCGGCGCGCTCATCGCGCCGCTGGCGGGCCGCTGGGCCGACCACGGCCGGTCACGTCCGATGACGGCGGTCGCGTTCATCGCCGCGGCGCTCGCCTTCGGCATCGCCGGGTTCGGCGCGCACAGCGTGATCGCCCTGGGCGCGGCCGCGGTGCTGCTCGACATGGCCGTGCAGACCTCGATGGTGCTCGGGCAGCACACCATCTACCAGCTCGACGAGACCGCGCGCGCCCGGCTCAACAGCTCCTACATGGCGACCTTCTTCGTCGGCGGGGCGATCGGGTCGTTCCTCGGCTCCTTCGCCTTCCACCTGGGCGGCTGGTCCGCGGTGAGCATCCTGGGCGCCGCGTGCGCGGTGCTCGCCCTGCTGTACTGGTGCACCGAGCGGGAGCACGCCACGGCCGCCTGAGCGCCGGACCTGGACATCAATCATCCAATGATTTAACTTATGGACCGGCCACCGTATCCCTCGACGGAGAGGATCACTCGTGACGGGCGAACTGCGGAGCAGGGCATGGTTCGGGGAGACCGGCCGTGCCGGCATGATCTACCGGTCCTGGATGCGGAACCAGGGCTTCGGCGCGGAGGTCTTCGACGGGCGCCCGGTGATCGGCATCGCGACCAGCGCGTCGGAACTGGCTCCCTGCAACGCCCACCTGCACCGGGTCGCCGAGGCGGTCAAGCGCGGGGTGTGGCAGGCGGGCGGGTTCCCGCTGGAGTTCCCGACCATGGCCACCGGCGAGACGCTGATGCGCCCGACCGCCATGCTCTACCGCAACCTCATGGCGATGGAGGTCGAGGAGCTGATCCGCGCCAACCCGCTCGACGGGGTGGTGCTGCTTTCCGGCTGTGACAAGACGACCCCGGCGATGCTGATGGCCGCCGCGAGCGTGGACGTGCCCGCGGTCATGGTCACCGGCGGCCCGATGCTCAACGGCAAGTACCGCGGCACCGACGTCGGCTCCGGCACGCACGTGTGGAAGTTCGAAGAAGAACTCAAGGCCGGGCGGATGACGCAGGAGGAGTGCTTCTTCGCCGAAGGCTGCATGGCGCGCTCCAACGGGCACTGCATGACCATGGGGACCGCCTCGACCATGGCGTGCATGGCCGAGGCGCTGGGCATGCAGCTGCCCGGCTCGGCCACCTGGCCCGCCGTCGACGCGCGCCGGTTCGAGATCGCGCAGTCCGCGGGACAACGCGTGGTGACGATGGTGAACGAGGAACTGCGGCCGTCGCGGATCCTCACCCGTGAAGCCTTCGAGAACGCGATCCGCGTCAACGCCGCCATCGGCGGTTCCACCAACGCGATCATCCACCTGCTCGCGATCGCCGGGCGGGTCGGTGTCGAACTGGCGCTCGACGACTTCGACCGGCTCGCCAGGGCGGTGCCCACGCTGGTCGACCTGATGCCCAGCGGGCGTTTCCTGATGGAGGACTTCTGCTACGCCGGCGGTCTCCCGGTGGTGATGAAGCGGCTCGTCGACGCGGATCTGCTGCACCCGGCGAACATCACGGTCACCGGGAAGAGCGTGGCCGACAACGTCAGCGACGCCCAGTGCTGGAACGACGAAGTGATCACGCGGCTGGACGAGCCGTTCCAGCCGGCGGGCACGGGAACGGCCGTGTTGCGCGGGAACCTGTGCCCGGGTGGCGCGGTGATCAAGCAGTCCGCGGCCTCGGAACACCTGCTCACCCACCGCGGCCGGGCGCTGGTGTTCGACTCGGCCGAGGACTACCACGCGGTGTGCGACGATCCGGCGCTCGACGTGGACGCCGACACCGTGCTGGTCATCCGGGGCGCCGGGCCCAAGGGCTACCCGGGCATGCCCGAGGTCTCGAACGTGCCGCTGCCGGCGAAGATGCTGAAGGCCGGGATCACCGACATGGTGCGCATCTGCGACGGCCGGATGAGCGGCACGGGCTACGGCACCGTCGTACTGCACGTCACCCCCGAATCGGCGCTGGGCGGCCCGCTCGCGCTGGTGCGCACCGGCGACGAGATCACCCTCGATGTCGGTTCCCGCACCCTCACGCTCGAAGTCGACGACACCGAGCTGGAGCGCCGCCGGGCCGAATGGCAGCCCCCGGAATCGCCCCACAGCAGCGGTTACGCCTGGCTCTACACGCACCACGTGCTGCAGGCCGACGAGGGCGCCGACTTCGATTTCCTGCGCGGGTCCCGCGGCCACGCCGTGCCCCGCGACTCGCACTAGACCCGGCCTGAGAGGTCGGGCCGTCCTCGGGCCGTCCTCGGGCCGGACGGGGTCGCCCGGCCCGAGGGATCTCCTAGAGCAGCCCGCGGGCGGCCAGGTTCGCGATCAGCGCGCGGACGCCGAAGTTCCACGGCGCGGCCTTCTCGGCGTGCGCGACCACGTTGGTCAGCGAGCCCAGCCGCGGCGAGGAGATCCGCACCCGGTCACCGACCTTGTGCGTGAACCCCTCCCCCGGCACGTCGCGGTCCTGGGTCGGCGCGAACAGCGTTCCGGTGAAGAGCACGAAACCGTCGGGGTACTGGTGGTGGTCACCGATGGTCTGGCCGACCAGGTCGAGCACGTCCCGGCTGATCTCGCTCAGCGAGCTGGTTCCTTCGAGAACGAAGCCGTCGGTCCCGGTGACCGTCAGCTCGATGTCCAGCCCGCGCACGTCGTCGACGCCGAAGGAGTCGTCGAAGAGCCGGATGAACGGGCCGATCGCGCAGGACGCGTTGTTGTCCTTGGCCTTGCTCAGCAGCAGCGCGCTACGGCCTTCGACATCGCGCAGGTTCACGTCGTTGCCGAGCGTCGCGCCGACCGCGCGGCCGTCGGAGGTCACCGCCAGCACCAGCTCGGGTTCCGGGTTGTTCCACAGGGAATGCTCCGGGATGCCGATCTCGGCACCCGCCCCGACCGCGGAAAGCACCGGCGCCTTCGTGAACACCTCGGCGTCGGGGCCGATCCCGACCTCCAGGTACTGCGACCACAGGCCCTCGGCGACGAGCACCTCCTTGACCCGCGCCGACTCGGGCGAGCCGGGCACCAGGCCGCCGATCATCCCGCCGATCACGCTTTCGATGCGCCGGCGGATGTCCGCGGCGAGCTTCGGGTCACCCTGCGCGCGCTCCTCGATGACCCGCTCGATCATGCTGCGGACGAAGGTCACCCCGGCCGCCTTGATGACCTGGAGGTCGCACGGCGCGAGCGGCCGCAGCGCACCGCTGAGCAGGTCTTCCAGCGGCCACTCCCGGCCGCCGGCACCGGTAACGACGTCGAGGAGATCGGCGCGGTCCAGTAGCCCGGACATCGTCGGCTCTACGGGGGTCAGGTCGACGACCTTGTCGCCGCGCACGGCCACGACACAGGGTCCGTCGCTTTCGGGGTCGAACACCCGGCCCACCAGGGTGGCCCGGTCGGCATCGATCGGCAGCAAATCAGTCACACGCACACCCTAGGCCCACCGATGGCATACCAAGCCTGTGAAATTGCCCCCGCTTCAGCCGCCGCGCAGGCGGGCGAAGGGTGCCAGCCCGGAAAGCTCGACCGCGCGCCGGACCGGCGAGGTGACGGGGACGACGAGCTCCAGCGCCGTCTGCAGGGTCCGCAACCGGTCGGCGAGGGTGAACAGGATGCGCAGTCCGGCACTGTCGAGGTAGGTGACCTCGGTGAGGTCGAGCACAACCGCGTTCACGTGGTTGGTGATCAGCGAGTTGATCTCGTCCTGCACCACCGTCGCGTTCGCGAGATCGATGTCACCGGAGAGCCGGATAGCCACCGCATCGCCACGCTCGTCGAACTCGACACCGTCCGTCGCGCTCACCCCCGTTCGTCCGTCAGGCGCCGCCGGATGACGACCTCGGTCCCCGCTTCGCCGCGGTGCACCTCGACGTCGTCGGAGCAGCTTCGCATCAGCGGCATGCCCCGTCCGCGGTTCGTCCCCCGGGGCGGACGCCAGCGGCCCTGGTCGGTCACGGTGGCCACCACCTCCGGTCCGGCCGCCGGCTCGCGCAGCTCGAGGCGGACGTCCACGGTGCCGCCCGCGGGACCGTAGGCGTGCTCGACCACGTTCGTCCCCGCCTCGCCGACCGCCAGCAGCAGGTCCGCGGTGGGCTCGGGCGGGGCGCCCACCGCGGTCAGCCAGCGGCGCATCCCGGCGCGGATCTCCTTGAGCGAGGGCGCCACCGCCGGCATCGCCATCTCCAGCGGGCCGACCTCGGTCACGTCGTGGCGGCGGACCACCAGCAGCGCCACGTCGTCCTCGGGGATCTCGTCACCGATCATCCTGGCCATGAGCTGTGCGCACACGCTGTCCGCGCGGCCGGAAGCGGTCACCTTCGTCAGTCGCGCCAAGCCGTCGTCGAGGGAACTGTGCCGCCGCTCGACCAGTCCGTCGGTGTAGAAGGTGACGAGCGCGCCCGGCACCATGTCGAGGACCGTGGTGTGCCGGCGCACGCCGCGCAGCGCCCCGATCGGCGCGTCGATGGTCAGCTCGGGCATGCTCGCGGGCTCGCCCGGGCACAGCACCACCGGCGCGAGATGTCCCGCCGAGGACAGGTGGAGTCGTTCGAATCCGGGTTCGAGCATCCCGTAGAGCACGGTCGCCATGATGCCGGGCTCGAAATGCTGGACCTTCCGGTCGAGCCTGGCCAGCGCCTCCGCCGGATCGCCGCAGTCCAGGGCATAGGCGCGCAGCACACTGCGCAGCCTGCCCATCACCACGGCGGCCGGGAGATCGTGCCCCACCACGTCCCCGATCACGATCCCCAGGTACCCGGACGGGAGCGTGAACACGTCGTACCAGTCGCCGGCGACGCTGGCCCGCCCGCCCGGCACATAGCGGGCGGCGAGGTCCAGGAACGGCACCGACGGAAGCCGCGGCGGCACCAGGCTCCGCTGCAGCTCGGCCGCCGCGGCGCGCGCCGCCTGGGACCGCTGCGCCTGCACGGTCAGCGCGATCCTGGCTGCGGCCAGCTGGAGCAGCTCGACGTCGTCGTCGGTGAACGTGCGCGGCCCGAAGGTGCCGACATGCAGGATTCCCAGCACATCCCCGCCGACCAGGAGCGGAACACCCAGCAGCGTGCGGATGCCCTTCTCCCACAGCAGCGGGTTCACCACCGTGGTCTCGTCGACCCGGTCCAGCACCAGCGGCTTCCTGCTGGCCGCTATCGTGCCGGCGAAACCCCGGCCGAACGGGACGCGCACGCCCTGCCGGACCTCGGTCTCGATCCCGAGCGCCGCGGTGGCCACCAGCTCACCGGAACCGGGTTCCAGCAGCAGCACCACGGCCGTGTCCACGTGCAGCACCTGCCGGACCCGGTCGAGGACCTCGTCGAGCGTGTCCTGGGCTCCGAGGTGGGTGATCGCGTTGGCGCCGACGAATCCCATTCGCCGCAGCCGATCCTCCGGGCTCGCAACCATGGACACGCTCCGAGATCAGTCGACCGGGGCGTGACCGGCGGTTCGCCGCGAAGCCGCGCTACGCACGTTCGATCACATGCCCCACCACGTCCGGGCCCGGATGGGCCGCTCCGGAGCCGTCGCGCCGCGGATTGGGCTCGGGCAACTCGACCGGGTCACCGTTTTTCGCCGCACCGGCCGGCCGCGGCCCGATCCAGGCCACCGAGAGCCGCTGCTCGCCCCGGAGGAACCGGTGCGCCCGCACCCCGGCGGTCGCGCGGCCCTTGGCCGGGTACTCCGCGAACGGCGTGACCTTCACGGTCTCGCCCGTCGCGGTCACCACCATCGGCTCGCCGTGCTCCAGGTCGTCCGTACGCACCGCGCCGAAGAACACCGCCTCCTCCTCCGGCATGAGCTTGATCCCGGCCATGCCGGCGCTCTTGAGGCCCTGTGGCCGCACCAGCGACACCGAAATCCGCAGCAGCGCGGCATCCGAAGCGATGAAGGCCAGGGTCTCCCTGCCGTCGATCAGCCAGCTCGCGCCGATGACCTCGTCATCGTTCTTGAGGCCGATGACCTCGAACTCGTCGGCCCGGACCGGCCACTCCGGCGAACAGACCTTCACCACACCCGCCCGGGTACCCAGCGCGAGGCCCGGCGAACCGGCCGCCTGCTCACCCAGTGGCGCGATCCCGACGACCCGTTCGTTCTTCTCCAACGGGACCAGCTCGCGGGCCGCCATCCCGCCGCGCAGCGACACCGTGCCCGCCTGTTCGGGCAGCACCGGCAGCGGCAGCACGGCGGTCTTGAAGGCACGGCCCCGGCTGGTGATCAGCAGGACCTGGCCGCGGGCGGTCGAGTGGACGACCGCGGCGACGGCGTCGTGCTTGGTCCGGCCGTTGCGGCGGCGCGCCTCCGGGGCCTCCTCCGACTCGGCCGCGGTCCGGGCCACCAGCCCGGTCGCGGACAGGATCACCTGGCACGGGTCGTCGGCGACCTCGCGCGGCCCGGCCGGCTGCGAGGCGGCCAGCACCTCCTTGAGGTCACCGTCGATCAGCGCGGTGCGCCGCTCGGCGCGGAACTCCTTGGCGATCTTGGCCAGCTCGGCGGAGACCACGCGCTTGAGCACGGGCTCCTCGTCGAGGATCTTGGACAGCTCGGCGATCTCCTCGCGCAGCCGGTCCTGCTCCTCTTCCAGTTCGAGCTTGTCGTACTTGGTCAGCCTGCGCAGCGGAGTGTCCAAAATGTAGGTCGCCTGGATCTCGGAGAGCTTGAACCGCTTCATCAGGCCGTCCCTGGCCTCCTGCGCGTTCTCGCTGTTGCGGATCAGCCGGATCACCTTGTCGATGTCCAGCAGCGCGATCAGCAGGCCCTCCACCAGGTGCAGGCGTTCCTCGCGCTTGCGCCGCCGGTACCGCGTCCGCCGGGTGACCACGTCGTAGCGGTGGGCCAGGAAGACCTCCAGCAGCTGCTTGAGGCCCAGGGTCCGCGGCTGCCCGTCGACCAGCACCAGGTTGTTGATGCCGAACGACTGCTCCAGCGGGGTCAGCCGGTAGAGGTCGGCCAGCAGCGGCTGCGGGTTGACCCCGACCTTGCATTCGATCACCAGCCGGGTGCCGTTCTCCCGGTCGGTGAGGTCCTTCACGTCGGCGATGCCGGTGAGCCGCTTCGACTTGTTCACCTCGTCGGTGATCTTCTCGATCACCTTCTCCGGCCCGACGCCGTAGGGCAGTTCGGTGACCGTGATGCCCTGGCGGCCCCGGCTGCCCTCCAGCGGGCCGATCACCACCTTCGCCCGCATCCGGACCACGCCGCGCCCGGTCTCGTATGCCTTGCGCACCTCGTCGAGCCCGAGCAGCAGCCCACCGGTGGGCAGATCGGGGCCGGGCACGAACTCCATCAGCTTGTCCAGCGTGGCGCTCGGGTGATGGATCAGCCAGCGGGCGGCACCGATGATCTCGCCCATGTTGTGCGGGATCATGTTGGTCGCCATCCCGACCGCGATCCCCGAGGTGCCGTTGACCAGGAGATTCGGGTACGCGGCGGGCAGCACGGTCGGTTCGGCCAGCGAACCGTCGTAGTTCGGCCGGAAGTCGACGGTCTCCTCGCCGAGCTCACCCACCAGCAGCATCGCCTCCGGCGACATCCGGGCCTCGGTGTACCGGCTGGCCGCCGGGCCGTCGTCCGGGGACCCGAAGTTGCCGTGCCCGTCGATCAGCGGCGCGTTCATCGAGAAGTCCTGCGCGAGGCGGACCATGGCGTCGTAGATCGCGGTGTCGCCATGCGGGTGATAACGGCCCATCACGTCACCGACGACGCGCGAGGACTTCACATACGCGTGGTTGGGCCGGTACCCGTTTTCGCTCATCGAGAACAGGATCCGGCGGTGCACGGGCTTGAGCCCGTCACGGGCGTCCGGCAACGCGCGGGAATGGATCACCGAGTAGGCGTACTCGAGGTAGGAGTCCTCGATCTCGGTCTTGACCGGGTTCTCGAACACCTGCGCGCCCGCGCGGTCGAAGGCGCTCGGATCGACCCGGGTGGTCGGCGTCTTGCGGCGTGCCATGTCTGACGTTCTCCTACGTTTACGCGATCTGCCGTCCTACGGCATGGTGCGAATACCCGCGTTCGGCCGCAGAGACGACCCCGTGCGCGGTGCCGGGAGGATGGACAACAGGTGCCGCCCGCCGGGCCCGGCGGCGCGAAAACCGCGCCCGGCCACGGCCCGGCCGCCCAGTGAATCGCCCAGCCTCGCCGGAACCCAGCCTAGCCGGTCGCGCTTGCGCCCTCCTCCGCCGCCGAACCAAAGCCCCACGGACCGTCCTAGATGTCGATCGCCGCCTGGTCGACCCGGGCCGCGGATTCGACCAGCCAGTTGCGCCGGGGCTCCACCTTCTCGCCCATGAGCAGTTCGAGAGCGGCCTCGGCGGCTTCCACGTCGTCGAGGGTGATCCGCCGGACCGACCGGGTCGACGGGTTCATCGTGGTGTCCCACAGCTCCTCGGCGTCCATCTCGCCCAGACCCTTGAACCGGGGGACCGGCGTGACGATCTGCTTGCCCCCCGCCTCCAGCTCGTGCACCTTCGCCTCCATCTCCCGCTGCGTGAAGGTGAAGTGCGTCTCCGGGTTCCGGCCCTTGGTCAGGATCTTGTGCAGGGGCGGCATCGCCGCGTAGAGCCGGCCGTCCTCGATGACCGGGCGCATGTACTTGGCGAACAGGGTGATCAGCAGGGTACGGATGTGCGAGCCGTCGACGTCCGCGTCGGCCATGATGATCACCCGGCCGTACCGCATGGTGGACAGGTCGAAGGTGCGGCCGCTGCCGGCGCCCAGCACCTGCACGATCGAGGCGATCTCGGCGTTCTTCAGGGTGTCGCCGAGGCTGGCCTTCTGCACGTTGAGCACCTTGCCGCGCAAGGGAAGCAGCGCCTGGTACTCCGAGACCCGCGCCATCCGCGCCGAGCCAAGCGCGCTGTCACCCTCGACCAGGAACAGCTCGCTGCGCGAGATCCCGGTGGTGCGGCAGTCCACCAGCTTCGCCGGCATCGCCGCGCCCTCCAGCGCGGTCTTGCGCCGGGCGGCGTCCTTCTGCTGCTTCTGCGCGATGCGGACCCGGCCGGCGTCCACGATCTTCTGCAGCACGACCTTGGCCTCGGACTTGGTCCTGCGGTCCTCGGTCCACGCCTTGAGCTGCTTCTCGACGATCCCCTGGATGACCCGGGTGATGCCGGCGGTGGACAGCTCGTCCTTGGTCTGCGAGGTGAACTGCGGCTCCGGCAGGCGGACGTGGACGACCGCCGTCATGCCCTCCAGCACGTCGTCGAGGACCGGCAGGTCCTCCTTGGGCTTGAGCAGGCCACGGGTGCGGGAAATGGCGTCCTGCAACGCCTTGACCGCGCCGCGGTCGAAGCCGCGGCGGTGCGTGCCGCCGTGCACGTTGCGGATGGTGTTGGTGAAGCACTCGACGGTGCGCTCGTAGCCGGTCCCCCAGCGCAGCGCCACCTCGACCTCGGCGCGGCGCTCCACGTTGGCCTTCATCACGCCGTTCACGTCGGCGGCGTTCTCCTTGTAGGTGCCCTCACCGGTGATCATCAGAATCCCGGAGACCGGCTTGTCCCCGGCCGGGGCGAGGAAGTCGACCATGTCCCGCAGCCCGTGGGGGAAGTGGAAGGTCTCCTCCCCGATCGCGCCTTCGGCAGCGGTGCGCAGCACGTAGGTGACGCCCGGCACCAGGAACGCGGTGTTGCGCAGCTTGGCGCGCACCGCCTCGGCGTCGAGCTTCGCGCCGGTCTCGAAGTAGCGGGCGTCGTACCAGTACCGGATCGAGGTGCCGGTCTTCTCGCCGCGCTTCATCTTCCCGGTGATGCGCAGGCCCGGCTGGGGCGAGAACTTCGCCTTGGCGCCGGGTCCGTCGAACACCCCCGGCACACCGTGCGCGAAGGACATCTCGTGCACCTTGCCGCCGAGCTTGACCGTGACGTCGAAGCGGTGTGACAACGCGTTGACCGCGGAGGCGCCGACGCCGTGCAGGCCGCCCGAGGTCTTGTAGCCCGAGCCGCCGAACTTGCCGCCGGCGTGCAGCTTGGTCAGCACGAGTTCGACACCGGACAAACCCGATTTCGCGTGTTTGTCGGTGGGGATGCCGCGGCCGTCGTCGTCGACCTGGACGCTGCCGTCGGCGTGCAACGTCACCACGATGCGGCTGGCGTGACCGGCCACACCCTCGTCGGTGGAGTTGTCCACGATCTCGGTGAAGAGATGGTTGATGCCGCGGCTGTCGGTCGACCCGATGTACATGCCGGGCCGTTTCCGCACCGCTTCGAGTCCCTCGAGGTGGGTGAGGTCGTCGGCCCCGTAAAGGGGCTCAGCAGAAGCAGTCACAGGGCCGTTCTCCCGGGTCGTGAAAACTGTTGTGGCGTCAAGCGGCGACCCACGGTAGGACAGCGTATCGGAACGCCCTGACAACTCCGTGGCATCAACGCGCGGCGGCCGGGACCTCCAACCGCGGCCCCGCCGCTCCTCAGGCCAGCGTACTGGGACCGCGCACCGGCTTCCCGGGAGCGCCCGGGACGGCCGAGGCGGGCAGCGCCGCGAAGCTAGAGTCGGCGGGGTGAGACGGACACCGGACGCGCCGCTCCCGCCCCGCAACGGACTCAGCCCGGCCAGGATGCGGCTGCCCGCCGAGGGCCCGTGGGCGACCGTTCGCGACCACCTGGTGGAGCGCATCCCGAAGCTGCCCGCGAACCGGCTCGACGAGATGCTCGACGAGGGACGCATCGTGGGGCTCGACGGCCCGGTGACCGCGACGACCCCGTTCCGTGGCGGCATGCTCATCTGGTTCCACCGGGACCTGCCCGAGGAGGTTCCGGTGCCCTTCGAGATCGGGGTGGTGCACGCCGACGAACACCTCGTGGTGGTCGACAAACCGCACTTCATGGCGACCATCCCGCGTGGGCGGCACGTGCTGGAGACCGCGCTGGTGCGCCTGCGCCGCGACCTCGACCTGCCCGAGCTGAGCCCGGCACACCGCCTCGACCGGGTCACCGCCGGATTGTTGATGTTCGTCACCCGGCGGGAAGACCGCGGCGCCTACCAGACGCTTTTCCGGGACCGCAAGGTAAGCAAGGTGTACGAGGCCGTCGCCCGCCACGACCCCGCGCTCACGCTGCCGACGACGGTGCGGAGCCGGATCGTCAAGGAACGCGGGACGATCACCGCACAGGAGGTGCCCGGCGAACCCAACGCGGAAACCCGCGTCGAGCTGATCGAGCACGCGTGCGGGCTCGGCCGGTACCGGCTGATCCCGGCGACCGGGCGGACCCACCAGCTGCGCGTGCACCTGAGCGGCCTCGGCCTGCCCATCCTGGGCGACCGGTTCTACCCCACCGTGACCGAAAGCACGCTCGACGACTTCAGCCGGCCCCTGCAGCTACTGGCGAAATCGCTCGAATTCACCGACCCGGTCACCGGCGCGCACCGGTGTTTCGAAAGCCGGCTGCGGCTCCGCGAATGCGATCCGGCCACCTTGTCGGAATTCTCCGTTCCGTGACTTCCGGCTTTCAGGTCGTATGACGGAGAACGCGGAGCAACGCGTTCTCGTCGATCGACGCCGGGTCCGGTTCGACGCATTCGGCCAGCCCGGCACGCAGCGCGCCGGCGTCGAGACCGGAGCCGATCAGCACCAGGCTCGTCGTGGGCGGGGCGCCCACGGGCCATGGCGAGCGCCGGAAACTCAGCGAGCGGCCCACCGTGTGCACCGCGAACCGGTCCTCGACGAGTCCGAAGTGGACAAACCCCTTCGCCCGGTACAGACCGGGCGGACGCCCGTCCAGAAACCGCAGGAACCGGCGGGGATGCAGCGGCTGCGCGGAGACGAATTCGACGCTCTGGTAAGCGGTGTGGAGGTGTTCGTCGTGCTCGTGCCGCAGATCGTCGAACGACAGCTGCGCGCTCACCGGCCGCTGGACCGGGTCGAGCAGGAGATCCAGCGGCACCCGGCCGTGGTCGGTCGCCAGGACCGGCCGTCCGCCGGTCACCT
>Ga0310811_10002104_pt1 | contig 24830 bp, 22 predicted proteins | sample YCmetagenome_FD_207642 | JGI IMG/M metagenome (GOLD analysis project Ga0310811, IMG submission 207642) | Soil microbial communities from experimental microcosm in Duke University, North Carolina, United States - YC | ecosystem: Engineered > Artificial ecosystem > Soil microcosm > Unclassified ... | reverse complement strand
CTTTATCACTTGAGACGCAACTTGCGTTATCTGATTGAGAAAAAGTAATTACTACGTTAAGCTTCAAATCCCATTTCAAATGAACCTCATCAAATGGATATTACGAAAATTAGCGCTATCTGACCTTGCCTGGAATCTTTTTTCGCCATTGATTCGAAGTGCAAATTTTATGGAAGCCGAGCGCAACGCATATATCAGTTCAAAACACCGAATTCAACAGATGAGCCTCCTCGACAATAAATTTCTGGCTATTTTCAAAGACAGGCATGTGCTCCATGGGCCATTTAAAGGAATGAGGTATCCCAGGTTTAAGTCTTCCGGCAGTACACTTTATCCAAAACTCATGGGAAGCTACGAACGCGAACTTCATTCGGTCATCGAATCTATTTGTAAAACCGAGTATAGTGAAATAATAAATATTGGATGTGGAGAAGGATATTATGCCATCGGTTTAGCTATGCGCTTGCCTAGTGCTAAGATTTTTGCGTTCGATACAGATCCAGAGGCTGTATCTAGTACACAAGAGATGGCTCGCATCAACAAAGTAGAAAATCAACTGATCAACGGATCCTTTTGTACTACAGCGTTTCTCCGCGATTTTAATTTCACAAAAAAAGGATTGATTATATGCGACTGTGAGGGATGCGAAAAATCATTATTTGATGAATCAATTGACCGTTTGACTAATTGTGATCTGCTAATCGAAACCCATGATTTCATTTACCTCTCCATCTCAACCAAATTAATAAACACGTTTGGGCCATCTCATCGGGTGGAATCAATTCTTAGCATCGATGACATCATGAAAGCTAAAAGTTACAACTTTCCCGAAGCGATAGGATTAGATCTTGCTGAACGTAAAGAACTTTATAAAGAGGGCCGTCCAACAATAATGGAGTGGTTATTCCTAACTGCCAATCACGAATGAGCGAACCGATAAAAGTTGGTTTTTGCGTGGCCTATGACTGGCAATTACTTAGTTATGCTCTTCCCTGCGTTTATGCGGAAGCGGATACGATATGGATTTCTATTGATAACGAAAGAAAAACATGGGCAGGAAACAAATACCAATGGGACGAATTTGCATTCAACCAATTGATTTCCTCGATCGATAAATTAAACAAGATTAAGATCTATGAGGATAATTTTCATTCGCCAGGATGTTCTGCCGGCGAAAACGAAGTAAACCAAAGAAATAAGCTGGCTGAAAAAATGGGGCATGGCGGTTGGCATGTCCAGCTGGATTGTGATGAATATTTTTTGCATTTCGGGGATTTTGTAGGATATCTCAAGTCCATTCCCATAAAAAGTCGGCCTGTCAATGTATGCTGTGCGTTGGTAACTCTTTTTAAACAAGTTGATTCAGGTTTCCTGTATGTCACACCGAGTCAAACGGAAGATTTGGAGTACATACAGATAGCGACACGCACTCCCAATTATCAATATGGCCGTAGAAACGGTTACTTTAATATGTATACCAATTTCCTGATTGTGCATCAGTCGTGGGCACGCGCGGAAGAAGAAATTCGACAAAAAATTGCCAACTGGGGTCACAACAAAGACTTTCATCAAAACGAATTTTTGAAAAAATGGAAATCATTAGATTCCTCCAATTACCGCGATCTAATTAATTTTCATCCGATTGACAAGTCTGTATGGCCTCGATTGCAGATCCAAAAATCGACGGATATCACTGATTTGATTCGGTCTTTCGCCCATGTGGAATTCCCGAAGTACAAGCTATGGCAACTCTACTTTAAGAACTCTCTGCTAATTTCAAGGATCATAGCGTTATTCAAAAAGTTCTACCACAAATTTCGTTGAATCAGCGAAGCTTAAGAATCATGGCAAACGTTCTGGTTTCAATTGTCATTATCAACTACAATACGTTCGAACTAACCTCGAGCTGCATTGAATCGATTTTGACGAAAGAGACAAATCTTGCTTCGGAAATCATTTTGGTGGATAACAACTCTTCAGAAAAAGACGCTGACGAATTCAAAAAAAAATTTCCGCTGATCAATTTGATTAAAAGCCCCATCAACGTTGGTTTTGCTAAGGGGAATACGCTGGGAATTGCCAAAAGTAGTGGCAAATACATCCTATTATTAAACAGCGATACTGTGCTGCGAAATAATGCAATTACCGTGGCATGCCAATTCTTAGAAAATTCTCGGCATGTCGGTGTTGTTACCGGCAGGCTGGAATACCCTGATGGAACGGTGCAGCATAACTGTCAACGTTTTCCGTCGGTGATTTATAAAACATGTGAGCTCTTTCGGATCCAAAAGATTATTCCGTCGATCAAACGGAGATTGTTTGGCTCCTTCTTTTCTTACGATGCAGTTGCTTTCCCCGATTGGATATGGGGCACCTTTTTTATGTTTAGGAAGGAGGATCTGGCAAAAATGGAAGGCGGTAAACTAGCCGATGATTTTTTCATGTATGTCGAGGACATGCAATGGTGCATGGACTTTAAGAATATAGGGCTGATATCAGCCTTCACACCGTACGCTCAGATCGTTCACTTGATGGGCAAAAGTAAGGGGGTAAAGAATGAGTGGATGAAGGCAAATCACGAAAAGTTTATGAAAAAGTATTATTCCTATCCTCACAGAAAATTAATCGAGGTATTAGATGCATTGTTGAAAATCAGGATGGGAAAGTAAAGAAGGCACCAAGTGAAAGCTTCTATCATTATAGCAACATTTAACGGGGAAAAGAAAATCTCCTGTCTATTAAATGCGCTGATCAATCAAACGTGCAAAGAGTTTGAGGTAATCGTGGTCATCGACGGATCTTCCGATAAGACTCACGACGTTGTGGAAGCTTTTCGCCCGCGGTTTCAAAATTTCCGTTACGTTCATCAAACAAATCAAGGTAGATCAATCACCAGGAATAATGGAGCCAAATTAGCCCGTGGCAACGTAGTGATCTTTTACGATGACGATATGGAACCTTTTCCTGATTCAATACAACGTCACATTGATTTTCATCAAAATCACTTTGGTCTCTTATGCGGCCGCCCTATCGAGGTCGAAAATTCATCACAGGTGGATATTCAAAATTATCGTGCAGGCCTTGGAAAAAAGTGGTTGAGCAAATATTCGTCTGGTTTGAATCAAATGAGGTTTGATAATCTCTTTTTTACGGCAAGCTCATTTTCCATACTCAAAGACACATTCGAAACACTGGGTGGGTTTGACAATCGGCTCACGGATGCGGAAGACTATGACCTCGCTTATCGAGCGCTTGAAAAAAATACGCCCGTTTATTTTGATAAAGACAACCTCTCTCTTCATCGCGAAGAAATCACTTGCTTAAGTTATATCAAAAGAATAAGACAGTATTCAATGGCCCATCTCAAACTGGCCTCACTTCACCCCGATCGTAGTTTTCTTCGGCCACCAGATGTCTCATTGCCGCGAAAGGTGTTTTATTTTTTTTTCTCCTTCTCTTTTTGGATACCCTTGGCCGACCAGGAGCGATTGACGTTCTTGCCAAAAGCCTGGCGTTTTAAACTTTACGATTGGATAATTTTCAGTCTTGGAACCGTCTTTATAGAGCGTAAGCTTTAAATAGCAATACCTATGGCTATCTGTAAAAAAGGCTTCTCCACCGTAGGAAATGGCGTTCCAAGAGGAAGTAGCTAAAGATCGACAGCGAGAGCGATACGAAGAAGGAAATACCCACATACAGCATCGAAAAATAGAAGCTTTGATCCTGAGCAAGCCCAGCATATCTAAAAAAAATGATCGCGAATTGTATTCCAATGGGGTGCAGCATATAAAGGGCGTAGGTATATTTCCCCAAAGACGATAGTCTTCGTGAATTTCCCATTTTAAAAAATGACCTGTCACAGTTGTTCTGCTCCAGAATAATAAAACAAAAGAACATGGCCTGAATGTTGCGAAAAGTGGTGTGAATAAAGAAGGTATCAAACCACCTGTCATGGTAAATAAGCAACATAAAGCCAATGCAATACACAAAGACGATGATTGACCTATTTAACTCCTTTAAAATCATTAAAAAACTGACATTATAAAAGGACAAGTAAGCACCAAGCCCTCCAATAGCCAGGTCTGACACTACACTCAGGGTATGATAATACAGAATCGCGCCGTCATGGTAATAATAGATGCGAAAAACCCAACTCAGCAAAATAAGCAATAGGCATACAATCCAAAATTTTCTCGGAGGTATTGAAAGGAAAATCAGCGGCCATAACAGATAAAATTGCTCCTCGATAGACACCGACCAATTTATGCTCACCATCATTGGAGCGACATGAACCAGGTGGTGGTGCTGAACAAAAATGTTATCGAAATTAGCCAAGAAAAAAGCTTGGTATAAAAGACGAAAAGGGTTTTGATCTAGGTGCCCAAAACCTGTTTTAAGAAGTGGGTATACAAAAAAACTGAAGCCCAGAACACAAAAATAAAGAGGCCATATCCTGAATGATCGTCGGATGTAGAAATTCGTCAAACTAAATTCCTTGGTAGATTCCTTTTCCTCGAACATCAAATACGTGATCAAAAAACCGCTTAAAACAAAAAAGAAGGAGACACCCAGGTCGCCGCTAGAAAATACCTTTATCAAACGCTGCAGAAAATCAAAGTGAATCACCTGATCGAGAGTTTTCCCAAGCAATGAATGCATGGCAAAAACAACAACGGCAAGAATAAACCTGAGACCATCTAGATTAGCAAAGTACTTCTTGTCGGTGCTCAATTTTTGTAAAAAATTATAAGCTGTAATATAAGCTTCCTTAGCTGCCTATACTATACTTTTGGGCTTCTAAACAATTCCTGATTGAGTTCTCTTTTTGAACAACTGGGTGAAAAGCGACATAGTGATCCGACAAAAGTTGTCTATGTCATTTCCGATATCAACAAAGCGCTTTCGTTTGAGTGGGTTTCACTCGGGTTAAAATCCAGATTCGATTTGAGTTTCATTTTGATCACAAAGATGAACTCCGAGTTTGCGTTGTTCTTGAAGGGGAATTCTCTCAGATTTTACGAAATTGCTGACCATCAAACGAGATTGAAAAAATGGCTAGCCGTTTTTCGGATACTTCAGCACGAGAAACCAGCAGTGGTGCACACCCATTTGTGGCAAGCCAATTTATTGGGCCTCTCTGCGTCGTGGCTACTGAGAATTAAAAAGCGCATTTACACGCGTCACCACGCCACTGTTCATTATCATGAACATCCGACCGGAAGAAAATGGGATATCCTTTGCAATTTCCTAGCAACCGACATAATAGCCATCTCTGAAAATATCCGTGAGATATTACTTCATTGGGACAAAGCCAATCCGAAAAAAGTCAAATTGATTTACCATGGATTTGACTTTCACTATTTTGCCCATGTTTCTGGTCAACGGATGGCTTTATTAGAAGCTAAATACGGACTGCCTGAAAAAGATTTTCCTGTCATCGGTGTAATTTCTAGGTACATGGAGTGGAAGGGGGTGCAGTACATTATTTCTGCCTTTCAAAAGATCTTAGACCAGTTCCCGACGGCGAAACTGATTTTGGCTAACGCGCATGGAAGCTACGAAAACGAAATCCGAAAACAGTTAACTTCTTTACCGCATCAATCCTTCATTGAAATTCAATTCGAAGAAGACCTCGCTGCCCTATACGCCATGTTTGATGTGTTTGTTCACGTGCCCGTTGATCCAACTGTCGAGGCGTTCGGACAAACGTACATTGAATCTCTAGCGTCGGGCATACCTTCGATATTTACTTTGTCTGGTATCGCCAGGGAATTTGTTTCCCACAATTACAACGCTTGGGTTGTAGATTTTAAGAATAGCGACCAAATTGTAACAGGAGTTACAAAAATTCTGCTTGATAAAAATTATCGTCAAATGCTGAAAACGAATGGCCTGAAATCTCTACAGAAATTCTCTCTGGAGGCTTCTGTTTTAGCGCTCGAAAAACTCTACCAAGTGCATTGAAATGAATCCTCTGGTCTCCGTGGTTATTCCAGCATACAACGCGTCCAAATATATAGCGGAAACTATTGAATCCGTTTTGGGCCAGACATTCAAAGATCTCGAAATAATAGTTGTAGATGATGGGTCTACCGACAATCAATTTGACTTGATATTTCCTTTCTGTTTGCGCGATGCACGCGTCAAGTACATCTATCACAACAATCAAGGTGTATCAACATCAAGAAACTCTGGTTTTGCTCATGCCAGTGGAAAATATATTGCTTTTCTGGATGCAGATGACATATGGTTGCCCAACAACCTTTCTTCGAAGCTGGAAAAGTTCGAAAAAGGAAATTTTGGTCTCGTTCATTCCGACGGTCATCTGATAGACGAGCACTCGGAAATGAAACATGGTCTCATGTCGGGCAATGAAGGATATCTATTGAAGGACATACTTGAATGGAAGAGAACTCAGATACCTGGCCCCAGCAGTATATTGGTGAAACGTGAAGTGCTGTGTTCGGTCGGCCTCTTTGATTCTGGTCTTTCAACCTCCGCTGATCACGATTTTTTTCTTAGAGTAGCGTCGAATTATGCCATAGGGAGAGTTGCATATCCCACGTGGAAATATCGTTTGCACGAAAACAACATGCACAAGAATATTCGGCTCATGGAAAAGGATGTATTGTATGTGTACAAAAAAGCATCAGCCAACAACCTTTTCAATAGCAAATGGTTTGAGAAAAAATGTTATGCTACAATGTACATGATCCTTGCTGCTTCCTGGGCCGGCGATGGCAGCAACAAACTCCGCGGGATTTACTTTGGTGTTTTGGCGTTATTGGAGCATCCGCATTCGGTTGTCGACATCGGTAAAAGAATATTGAGAAAATGGACCTACAAATAAATTTATTGCCAAGGTACCTGACGAATTGGGGCATTATCCATGGCTTCATCGCTTTTTTCAAAGTGGAGGTGATGGGCTACTCAGCCATTTCGCTCAAAGGTATTCCCTATCCATTTCATTTGCGAAAAGGATCTTCCGATCGGCTGGTGTTTCACGAAGTCTTCTTGTTTAATGGGTATGACATTAAGGTGCCAGACCCAAAGGTAATCGTAGACGGAGGCGCTAACATTGGATTGACCAGTATCTATTTTGCAAACAAGTTTAAAAACGCCACTATCATCTCAATTGAGCCGTCTGGCTCGAATTTTCATTTGCTGGAAAAAAATACCAAAAACTATAGCTCAATAATACCAGTTCATTCTGCCCTATGGAATCGGGATGCCTATCTTAAAATCAAAAGCAATGATGAGGCTGCATGGGCGTTTAGCGTTGAAGAATGTGATCCCAAACATTCTGAAGCTTTTCCCGCAATTTCACTATCCTCCCTGATGAAGCAAAAAGGTATTGCGTACATAGACGTTCTTAAACTGGATGTTGAAGGATCTGAAAGGGAATTATTTTTCGATAATTATGACTACTGGATCAGACGCACAAAGTGTATTCTAGTAGAGCTTCATGATTGGTCAAAGAAGGACGCGTCGAAGCAGGTTTTCAAAACGATATCGCAATACAATTTCACTACCTTGACTTTGAACGGAATGTTGCAATTTACAAACGTGGACATTCCTTGACATTGGGCTATGTGCGGCATTAACGGAATTTTTAGTAGAGAAAAAATCGAGCCACAGGTCGTGCAAGCAATGACTCAGGCCCTGCGCCATCGTGGACCCGACTATCAAAATACTTTTCTTTCTCCGTCAGGAAATGTTGCACTGGGGCATACGCGGCTGAGCATCATCGACCTCTCCCCACAAGGTCATCAACCCATGTACTCGTCGGATGGTCGTTATGTCATTGTGTTTAACGGGGAGATTTACAATTTCAAGAACATCAAACGAGAAATCGAAATAGAAAACCCCCAAATAAGTTTCAGGTCCAGTTCTGATACAGAAGTCATAATTCACGCATTCCATCGATGGGGCACAGAAATGGTGAAGCGCCTGGAGGGGATGTTTGCAATCGCTATTTATGACAATTTAAGTCAGAAACTTTTTCTCTTTCGCGATCGCATGGGGAAGAAGCCCATTTTTTATTTCTGTAACCACACGCATTTTATTTTTGCATCAGAGATTAAGTCACTCCTCCATCATCCTGTCGTACGTGAGTCCAAAGAAATCGACAAGCAAGCTATTCACGAGTTCCTTCACTTGGGCTACATCTCTGAGCCAAAAACTATCTACCGATCGATTCGGAAATTTCCCGCTGGGCATATTGGAGAAGTTTGGAACAACTTATCATTTAAGATCTATCCCTTCTGGGCAATCGAGGATCAATTCGAAGGGACTCGAAAAGCATCGCCTCGAGGAGACGAATTTTTTAAGCGCGAGTTGCACCTAAAACTTCACGAAGCAGTAAAACGAAGATTGATAAGTGACGTACCCTTGGGTGCTTTCCTTAGCGGAGGAACAGATTCTTCATTGATCAGTGCAATTGCCTCAAGATATGTAAGCACGCCGCTGAAGACTTTCACGATTGGTTTTAGGGAAAGTAAATTTGACGAACATCACTTTGCGTCTCAAGTTGCAAAACACTTAAAGACGGATCATCATGAATACATACTTTCGGAGAACGAAGCAGCAGGTATGCTCCATGCCTACCTCGATCAATTGGACGAGCCCTTTGCAGACACCTCGACCATCCCGACCATGCTCGTATCCAAAATGGCGCGTAAAGAAGTCACTGTCGCTTTGACTGGCGATGGTGGCGATGAATTGTTTCTTGGCTATGGAACCTATTCTTGGGCACAACGCCTTTCCAACCCGTTGGTGAAACTGATTCAATCTCCATTAGCAACGATCCTTAAAACAGTAGGAGACAACAAGTACAAAAGGATTTCGCACGTACTGGAGCCCGTTGGCAAGGATCTCCTAAGGAGTCATATTTTTTCACAGGAGCAATATTTTTTTTCTGACTCGGAGATTCGGCACCAGCTTCTGGAGCGGCCCATTGACTACGATACATTTCGCTATAGCGATTTTGATTTTGCGGGTCACTCGTTAAGCGCGGAGGAACTGCAAAGCATCTTTGATCTAAAATATTACCTGAAGGATGACTTGTTGGTAAAAATTGATAGAAGCTCGATGTTACAGAGCTTGGAGTGTCGCTCCCCGTTGCTTGACACTGATATCATTCACTTCGTACTTAATGCGCCGTTGAACCTTAAGAGAAGAAATGGAATAACAAAATGGATATTAAAAGAAATCTTAAAAGAATATTTACCCAGTGGGCTGATTTATCGTCAAAAGTGGGGGTTTAGCATTCCATTGTCTCAATGGTTAAAAAATGAACTCCACTATTTGATGAAGTACCTCGATGATGAAGAGTTACATCAAACAGGATTATTTAAACTGGACTTTGTCAAGGACCTCATCAGACGGTTTAATAGTGGTGAAGACTATCTATATAACAGGATCTGGGCATTGATCATCGTTCAGCGATTTCTAAAGAATCAGATGTTAAAATGAGAGTCCTTTACTTGTCCTATGATGGGTTATCCGATCCCTTGGGGCGATCGCAGATTTTGCCTTATCTCACTGGGCTGTCAAAGGAAGGCTATTTGATTACCATCGTTAGCTTCGAAAAAACTATAGCATACAAAGAGGAATATGCTGAAGTAAAGTCACTTTGCGACCAGAGCTCCATCTTGTGGATTCCGCTGAAGTACCATAAGCAGCCACCCGTTCTTTCAACTTTGTATGATATCTATCAGCTTTGGCGAAGAGTGAGAAAAGAACACGAGCGCGATCCGTTTGACATTATTCACTGCAGAAGTTACATTACTGCCTTGGTCGGGTTGAAAGCAAGACGAGAATGGGGAGTGAAATTCATTTTTGACATGAGGGGCTTTTGGCCTGATGAGCGCGTAGAAGGAGGTATATGGAATTTAAGAAACCCCATCTTTAGACTCATTTATTTATTTTTCAAGAAAAAAGAAAAACAGTTTTTGACAGAATCGGATCACATAGTTTCCCTGACACACAATGCAAAAAACGAAATCGAGTCGTGGAATATCAAACATACGCCCGTTACCGTGATACCCACATGTGTTGATCTCAATTTGTTTGATCTAGGAAAAATTAGCCAGCGGGAGAAAGACCGATTAAAACAAAAACTCGACATAAGAAACGAATTTATCCTCCTCTACCTTGGCTCGTGGGGAACGTGGTACGCAACATCAGAAATGTTGATTTTTTTTTCAAGGCTAAAAAGGCAAATTCCCAATTCTAAGTTTCTGATTGTTACCAAAGACAAAATCGATGTAGCAGATCATCCTTTTAAGAAGGACATCATCATTGCATCTGCTTCTCGAAGAGAGGTGCCATTATATACTTCACTGGCCTTTGTCTCAGTTTGTTTTATTAAGCCCTCCTTTTCCAAAAAAGCCTCCGCGGCAACAAAGATGGGTGAGATTTTGGCCCTGGACATTCCGTTCATAACCAACGAAGGATGGGGGGACGTTTCCTATTTTGAAGAGAAAGGATCCGTCCTAATCACTAAACTCAAACGCGACGACTATGATCATTTGATTTCGAATGAATTGAATAATCTGAGTTCGGTTAGACATCCAAAATTGGACGAACTATCGCTTGCGTCCGGCGTCCAGCGATATGCCTATATTTATCAAAAAATAGCGCATGGGTTACATCTCGCTTCTAGCGACGATTAACCCTCATGAAGAAATGGAATTTGTGGCTAGAAAGATTTTTGTACTAAGTATTCTGCTGTTTGCCTTAGCGGTTAGCAGCAATGCCCAACCTTCATCAAGCTTCACTGCGCCCACTACAGGATGTTTGAATGAAACGATTTCACTCAACAACACTTCAACTTTAGCGACGCGATATGTTTGGGATTTTTGTCACACTGATCTCCAAAATCCGAACCCATTTGCAACTAATGTCACAACGCTGCCCACCGCGGGAAGCTTTTATTACAACGCCATTAAATTAATAAATGACAACGGCGTCAATATCGCATTCATCACGGACACGAATGGGGTGAGGCTATACCGTTTGAATTTTGGTTCGGACTGGAGCTCCCCTAATCCGATCATTGATGACCTTGGAAACTTTGGAGGATCGCTGAGTTCACCTGGCGCAATTGACGCGGTCTTAGATGGCGGCGTCTGGTATGTTTTCATTTTAAATTTATTTGGCAACAACCTGATAAGGTTGACGATGGGGAATGGTTTGCTTTCAGCACCAACTCTTTCAGAAAATTTGGGAAATATCGGATCCTCCTTTTCTACACCGATAGGAATAAAAGTGATTTTACAGGGAAGTTCGCGGCTCGTGTTCGTCAGCAACTTAGGTAATCAATCAATTTCAGTCATCGACTTTGCCACGTCGTTCAACTCATCGCCCAGCCTCGTCCATGCGGTGTCAACGGCGAGTATTGGATTGATTGATCCAAGCGGCTTGGACTTGATCGCGGAAGGATCCAACTGGTTTGGCGTAGTCAGCGGTTTTGATTCAGGCCATGTCGTTTTATTGAACTTCGGAAATGATTTGCTGAGCACGCCGTCTTTTACTGATTTGGGTTCTGTCCCTAAGGGAAGACAAGTGAGGGTGGTAAAAGAGGGGCTGACCTTTACGGGTTTTGTAAGGTCTGAAGTCGACGGCATATATAAAATATCGTTTGGACCGGATTTTAGTTCCCCAAGCGTACCCTCAAAACTGGCCGCAAGTTTTATTAATATTTCCAGAAGCTTGGATGTCATCAAGGATACCCCCACATGGAAACTGTTTACCGCGGAATCTACGGGCGGCAATCTAATGCGAGTAGATTTTGCTGGCGATTGTCAGTCCGCCATATCCGCCAATTACTCAACCCAAGCAACCCCCAACTTGCAGTACGCTTCCAGTGGAAATTATTTTATTGAACTCACCGCTTTTGACAATTCAAACGTGATGTCAGTCGCAAGTTCAGCTATAACCATTTCGTCTTTCACCGCTCCCGATATTGCGTTTACAAGACAAAATGATTGCATCAACAATAACATCGATTTTACGTCGGTTAATCAATCCGGAAACTTAAGCAACTACGCATGGGCCTTTGGCGACGGTGGCTCTTCCTCCGCTTTAAATCCAAGTTATGTCTACACGTCGGCTGGGACATACAATGTGAAATTGGTAGTAACAGACGCAAACAATTGCCACAACACAGCTCAAAAATCGATTCAAGTATTCAATCCCCCCACCGCCAACTTCACTCTGCCCTCAGCTAATCCCTTTTGCACAGGTCAAAACTATCTCTTCACCAACACTTCCGTTTTTGACAACGGATCAAATCCCTCTTGGCAGTGGAGCGTAAACGGATCAAATGTTGCTACGACACAAGACGTAAGCTATTTGTTCAACTCGTCGTCTGCCCAGACCATCACTCTTACAGCCTCCATTCCAGGATGCTCTTCTCAATCGACTCAAAATATCGCCTCACTCGTTCTCGGGCCTCTAATCAATTTCAATGCGCCGGCAACCGGCTGTCAAAACGTTTCGGTTGCCTTTGAAAATAAAACCACCGACCCGGTGACAAGTTTTTCGTGGACGTTCGGTGATGGCAGCACATCCAAAGTAAATAGCCCTTCCAATACCTATGCAACAACTGGGCCATATCAGGTGACCTTAAGCGCAACTAATGCGGGAGGCTGCCAAAACTCGCTTTCCAAAAACATCAATATCTATTCCAACCCCGACCCAAAATTCCAAATTGAAGCTGCTCCACTTTCTTGCGAGAAGTGGCCTTCTCAGTTTGATAACCTCACGCCTCCACTCGTCGATAGCAACATTACTTCTTGGCAATGGAGTTTTGGCGATGCCTCCAATGGGTCGTCCGCACAAAAAAATCCGACATACACTTACAACAGTGCAGGCGATTACAACGTAACTCTTACTGCGAAGTCAAATTTCAATTGCACCACTTCGGTTCAGAAACTTGTTACGATCCTACCTTCACCAAGGGCATCGTTTACCAATTCGGCGGCGTGCGTAAATATTGGGACTCAGTTCACAGATAATTCAACGGGAAATGTCACGGGCTATCGATGGTCCATCGACGGCAATACACTCACCAGCCAGAATCCAACGTATACTTTCAATTCAGCAAGCAGCTACCCTGTTTCGCTAATGGTTACTTCAACCAATGGATGTGTAAATCAGTTTCCGGCCACCATTGTAGTACCTCCAGCCCCAACGTTGGAATTCGACGTCCAAGCACCATGCACCGGTCACCCCACTGTTTTTCAGGAACACAACCCAGGACCGCCAGATAAAGCTATTAGTTGGAATTGGAATTTCGGATCAGGAAGCGGTACGGGTTCCCCCACAGAATATACTTTTCCCTCTACCGGAACTTTTTCGGTAACGATGACCTCTACCCGCCAATCGGGATGCCGGTATTCGTTTTCTAAATCCGTCACCATTTACGATGGCCCCGTTGCTAGCTTCACACCGTCTGTACTTGCCGGAGCGGCGCCACTGGCGGTCACCTTCCTCAACAATTCTACCGGAGAATCAAGTTCTTGGAATTTCGGAGATCAATCAGCGCCCGTCGATGCACTTTCCCCGTCGCATACGTTTAACTCATTGGGCGCCTACAAGGTGTTGCTTACCACAAAAAGCCACGCCACATGCATCGATACAACAAGCACGGTGATCAATGTCGTGATTCCCCACATCGATATCGTGATGAGTTCATTTTCACTGACCAACGATCCGGTCTCAAATACTGCAAAGCCAGTGGTCAGCATCCTGAATTCAGGAAACATACCGTTGGTCGAACCCGACATCGTCATTGACTTAGGAGGGGGCGTGTTGCTCAAGGAAAGAATTTCTGGTACCGTGAGGCCGGGGAGTTCCATCATCCAAACACTGGACCTGCAGGTGATTCCGCAGTCTATTCGATATGTGTGTGCAGAGATCGATGTACCCGACGATGTGAATTCCGCAGACAACAAACGATGTGTATCCCTGTCGAGCGACGATGTATTGATGAATCCGTATCCGAATCCTTCCAGTTCAGGTCACGTGACGTTAGAATGGATCGGTGCCGTTCAAGAAAACGTGCGAGTTACTGTTTACAAGTCGAATGGTGATATCGCATTCTCACAAAACCTGGATGAACGACAATCAGGGTTGGGTCAACTTACCATTGACACTTCTTCATTTGCGAATGGTCTTTATCTTATTCAATTTGTTGGCGACAAAATGTCCAGGACATTCCGCATCGTGATCGCCAATTAACATGACCCTCGAAGACGTAACGCAAGAATTTTGGCAGGCATCTGAAAAATTTCAGGCGTGCAGGATCTCAATGCTCGGCGAACCCCTGCCTCGAACAGTTCATCCCTACGGAATCGCCAGGACAACTAAAAATCAAATCGTGCTCGTGTGCTGGCAAGCCTTGGGTTTTACCAAAGCGGGGGCAAAAGAAGGCTTTAGAAACTTGCTCCTGGAAAACATTGTCGAGGTAGAAACCCTGTCAATTCATTTTCAAAAAAGAAACGACTTCAACGCCCTTGACGGGCAATACAAGGAGTGGGTGTATCACATTTGAATTAGAGCTTAGACGTTCTGGCCAACAACAAAAAATCGGCCATCACCAACGCTGCCATCGCCTCCACAATCGGCACTGCACGCGGAACAACGCACGGGTCATGTCGCCCCTTGCCAGAAACGGTTACTTCCTCACCTGCCTTGTTTACGCTTTGCTGGTCTTGCATGATTGTGGCCACGGGTTTAAACGCTACGTTGAAATAAATGTCTTCCCCGTTGCTTATGCCACCTTGCACACCACCTGAATGATTTGTACGCGTACGGATGCGTTCCTCATCGTTGTAAAATTCGTCGTTGTGTTGTGATCCCAGCAGCTTTGTTCCTTCAAATCCGCTGCCATATTCAAATCCCTTTACCGCATTTATTCCCAGCATAGCATAACCGAGGGCTGCGTGGAGCTTGTCAAACACAGGTTCTCCCAAACCAACCGGCGAGTTCTTGACAACACACGTGACTACACCGCCTATCGTGTCCCTTTGCAAGCGCACTTCATCAATCCTCGCAATCATTTTCTCAGCAGTGGCTGCGTCGGGGCACCTAACTATGTTGTCTTCGGTCTTGCTTAAATCGAGTTTTGAATAGTGTGGAGCAACGATATTACCCACTTGCGAAACGAAGGCGCCGATCTCAACGCCTGACTTTCTCAGCAGCAATTTTGCAATGGCACCAGCGGCCACACGCGCTGCCGTTTCACGCGCAGAGCTACGACCTCCTCCCCGATAATCACGCACGCCATATTTTTTTTCATACGTGTAGTCCGCATGCGAGGGACGAAAACTTTCAGCAATATGACTATAGTCTTTGCTCCGCTGATCGGTGTTCTCTATTTCTATGGCAATCGGAGCACCCGTAGATTTTCCGTCGAAAACACCCGACAAGATTTTGAACTTGTCTTCCTCTTTGCGCTGTGTCGTGATTTTCGATTGACCAGGTTTTCTCCGATCAAGCTCAGATTGAATGTATGCTTCATCGATGTCCAGTCCGGCAGGGCATCCATCGATGATCACGCCAATGGCAGGTCCATGAGATTCACCAAAGGTGGTGATGCTAAAAATTTTTCCAAAACTGTTGCCCATTGTGCGGTGAAGATAGCGGCTGAAATAGTTATGCCCAAACGTTATTTCCTCATCACCATGTACACACTTCCTGCCAACAGAACCATAATGAAAATATTGATGGTCCATTTCATCCAACCGGTGTTGGAGAACGAATTCACCGTGTTGTCTGCAGAATCGATCCGGTCGTAAAATGAACCCAAATCATTGCTGCCGATTGACTGATTCTTGAAACTCTCGCCCGTCACGTTCACGATTTGCTTTGACTTAAGGGTATCGTATTTTTTGGTCTGCGGATTGAAGAATACCCATTGAAAATAATCCCCCAGTCGGTAAGTGCCTGGTTCTTTTGGAATCATGAAATAGCTGAAAAGTTTTGTTCCCGTCACATGTCCCCCTTCGCGATTAATGCTTTGTTTCACATTCGGTTCATAAAACTCAAACGCGCCGTCGATTTTGACCGTCGGCTTTGAAATCGATGAAATATTTCCCTCGCCATACACATTGAAATCGTAAGAAATGCTCTGGCCCGTTTGTAGGTCAAGTTTGGCCAGGCGCTCATCGAGTTTGTAGTTACCAACGGCAACGGCATCTCTTAGCGGATGGGGTGGTAGCTCTTTAACTTTCACACTTTTCGGCTTGGAGTAAAAAGTTTTAAAATCCTCTTTTCGGTTTTGGCCGAAGAACGAAGGATTTTTGGCAACCTTAAATTTGATCATCTCCAACCCCACGCTCGGAAAATTTACCTGCTGATTGTTCAATGGAAAATAAGTGGCTTGGTAGATTTTATATTGCGTATAGTTTTTCCCTCCAATCCGGATCGATTCACCTTCAATATTTTCGATATTAAAATTTTCCTCCCAGCAATTCCCTGGCCGTATCTTTTTTAGGATCTCCGAAAGCTGTCGGCCAAGGTCATGAAACTGCATTGGGGCGCGGTTATTATCGGCGATAAGAAATGAAAGGGTGGTCGTAAATCCTTCTCCCACATACACCTCGTCTTTGTTCGTGGTAAATGCGAGCAGTGCGTCCTCTTTGATATCAAGAAACTCGGTAGGTTCGTTGCGGCCGAAAAAATCACTCATCGGATCACGATCAAAAAAGCTTCTAAAGGGATCAGCCTGTTGCGTTTGAACGGGCGCACCGATCTTTACCTTTTTGCCACTCACAGAAAAAAACTGGTCGTTCACTTTCATTTTAAACGATGGGACGTTCACCGTTCCTTGCCGAAGTGGTACGTACGTTTGGATGATACTTTGTGACGAACTGATTTGTCCGTTGATAATATTCGTCTGTGATGAGGAAGAAGTTCCACGCTTTTGAAAACCATCTATGTCGGGAAAGTTGTCGTAATTTTTTAGTCGCTCATTGTTCGCAGTGACCGTAATCGTCCAAGCCTGATTCTGGCCAATTTCATCCGGACCTAAAGCGATTTGAACATTCTGTGACCTCACGATTTGAAAGCTCAAAAGGGCAGCCACCAAAAAAAATGTCTTTTTTATCATAATTTTCAATGCAATTCGTTGTGCAACTTGTTGCGGTACAAAAATAGGATTCTTCTTTTTGGTTGTTAAACTGTTTTGTTACCTTCATCGTTCAATTGCGACAGACGGTTGCATTTCTACTTAAATATTTAAAAATGAAGATGCTTAGTTATGTCAAAAAAATTCTCACAAGGGTGAGTTTTGACGCGCGACTCTTCGAAAAAGAGTTGCGTAAGGCGATCAAAGTGTTGATTGCCGATGAACTGGTGGAGCTCAAGAATTGGTGTTATGCCAATTACGGGCTTCAGTACGAAGCGATTCTAAATCGCTGTTTTGTGTTAGCTTAAAATTTCAAAAACCATTAGACTAAATCCCGCCAAGGCGGGATTTTTTATTTCTACTTTTTCAAGTCGTCAAGCTCTTTTTTAAAGCGGTCAATATTTGCCTTTTGGTCTTCAGGCACATTCTGAAGTGCCGTTTCCCAATTCTTGATGGCTTCCTTCTTGTTTCCCACAGCTGTATGGCCGCGAGCCAGCCCCACCAATGTCGTGAATTTGTCTTCGGGGTGTCTTTGCCTGTTCGCCTTAAAGATCTCCAATGCATCCTTTCCTCGTTCTGCCGCTAGGAGGTATCTTCCGTATTGGTGCAACTCCGCAAGTGTCGGGTTCATCCCCATGGCCTCCTTGATCACTGCGTCTGCCTCCGGTTTGCGGTTCAACAGATCCAGAATCCTGGCCTTGATCTGCATCGCATTGAAGCTCTCAGAACCGCTGAAGCGATCCGTGTTCATCGAAATGTCAATCCATTTTAAAGCCTCATCAAGGTTAATTTTATTGTCCAAACAAAAACGCGCGTTGTTCAACCAGTTGATATAATTGAATCCCGCGAAGCTGGTCAGCTCGGCCCGCTTTTGATCCACATACAGTTGCATGCCGTTAGGTACCTCGATCTTAAAGGAGATCTTCTTGTTTTCCCATTGCAAATAGGCAAGCGAGGAGAGCAATTGTCGATCGTCAAACCCATAAGTGAGCCATTCCGTGTAAGCACAGTCTTCCGGCTTCGCCTGTACTCTTAAAACATCTTCTTCGGGCGTATAATAGTACACTCCCCAGCTGGTAGAGTTCTTAGAGAAAATCCAGGTCCATGGATTGTCCTTGTCAAGCAATAACATGAGTCCGTAGGTTCCGGCTTTCATGTCTTTGCCATTGATTTTCACATCATGCGAAAAAGAAATGGTAGTGATTTCATTTGAGCCCGCGCGCCATGGTGAGGCGGTTGAAGTGCCAAACCCATCGGGATCTTTTAAGCCGTAATGAACAAGTTCACCCCAAATGTGCCCCTTGCGATCTTCGCCGGTAGGGCTGTGCACATCAGGACCGTGGTAAGTGATCGTTACCGAGACGAGTCCGATCCATTGGGTAACACTTGACTTTTGGTTTCCTCCGTTAGGGGGTGCGGTCAAAGTGATGGTTTGCGCCGAAGCACGCAGAGTTATGAGCGCAAACAAAATGATTGGTAGGAATTTCATATGCCGTTGATTTTTTAGGGCGGAAAGATATGCCCCATCACTCTATCCCTGATCACCCGAATCGCCTGATTTTAAGAGGACGGCAAGCCACTAAATATTAACAAGCAACTCGCCTAAATCTCGCGTCTGTTTCTTTCTAGGTATGCAAAATCATGCAGCATACTTATCACATGATTGGAGACTAACGCAGGAGCAGCAAATTGATCCAAATGCCTTCCCAAAAAAAGCGTGTAACGACTGTTGTAATTAATTAAAGTATCCTCCGCGATGTGCCTGATCTTGTGTCGGGGAAGGATTTCTACAAATCCTCCTGCCAAAGCTGTCGGGATCAACATGTTTGATCCGTGCACACCGATCACTACATGGCTTTGGGAATAGAGTTCGCACCAGTGTCTTTCGTCCGCAACCGTCGGCTTTGTCATTCTCAAATCCGTAATCAGAGACGACAAACGCCCTGTGCGATTTAGCCCAGCGGCATAAAATTCGGCATTGGGCAGTTTTGATTTTATTTGCCTTGCCGCGCGATTGACCAAGGAATTCTGCCGTCGGATGAAAATTCTCTTAGAGAATTTCAGCTTCACAAAAATTTTAAAAACGAAAAACTCCATTTGAGATCGGTGCCAAAATCTGTCTTCGCGCAAAACAAAAGTGATTCGTGGAATCGTATTGGCGAACTTGCTGAGATCGAAGGGGTTGGTTTTCAAAAGAACCTTGAGATTGATTTTTTCAAGATCAAGATGGGTAAATGCTTTACTGACAAAAACAGATGAAAAACGAGGCAGCAAATTTTTCCTCACCTCCTCGTCAAGATTGACCAAGAGTTTTCCCAAATCAACAAACGACGCATCAAATGACCACACTTCGTCAACGTGATCCGGTAGAAGCCATCGCATGCGCTTCGGAATGAAAACAATGATCGATCTATCCGGATATCTCGATTTTAAAACCTCAATGTTCCAAAGTTTCGTGAAAGAATGCCCAAAGCAATTGTCCAAACAATTCAAAATAATCGCGTCGGACGCTTGTCGAAACACTTCTCTCTCAATCCCAACATTTATTTTTTCTCCTTTGAAAATCGAGTCAAGGAGTGGGCGCGCTAACCACTGCAGTGCTTCTTCTTCGCCTGTAAAAAGTTTTCCTGTCTCATCAAAACTCAAGGGAAAAAGTAAATCATGACCCGCTGGCAGCGTATGAAAAAACGAACGCTTGCAAGTAGGGCAATCGTGCTTCGCTATTAGATGAATGCCCTGAAAAGTAGACCCCGTGATGGATGTTGGGCCATTGCAGTAAACGCAATCCACTTTCAAATCAGGGCTCGACAAAAGAAATATGTCTTCAAATAAAGGCATGTCAATCATTGATCGAAATCATTCAAAAATGAAGCGAATATTTCTTTTCAAACCAGAAAATTTAGTGCGCTTCACAGCTGATTTTTTGAAGAGTTTTTGAAAAACCTCCTCCGTTAGATCCGTCCACGATTGGTTCTCCATTTTTTCTAACTCAGGGTGTGGATTAAATCTTTTTTCGTGATGTGATCTTGAAAACCGATTCCATGGGCAAACATCCTGGCAGATATCACAACCGAAAATCCAATCTTTGAATTTTCCTTTCTGTTCAGCGGGAACTTCGTCCTTTAACTCAATCGTGAAATAAGAAATGCATTTACTTCCATCAACAACATAAGGTGCTGGAATAGCATCGGTAGGGCAAGCATCCATACATGCCGTGCAAGTGCCGCAATAATCTTTGATCGGGCCATCATACTCCAACTCAAGATCGATTATCAGCTCGGCCAGAAAGAAAAAACTTCCGGCGCTGCGGGTAAGCAACAGCGAATTCTTTCCGATCCATCCTAACCCCGATTTTTGTGCCCATGCACGCTCATGCACGGGTGCGGAATCCACGAACACCCTTCCATTTACTTCCCCTATTTTTTCGCGAACATGGCCCAAAAACAATTTCAACTTGTCTTTGACGACAAAATGATAGTCCTCGCCATAGGCATATTTTGCGATCTTCGGTTTTGAAATTTGTGCAAGGTCTTTTTCTGGAAAATAATTGTACGCCAAACTAATCACTGACTTTGCTCCTTCTACCAGTAAACGTGGGTCGAGACGCTTGTCAAAATTTTCGTTGAGGTAGTTCATGCTGCCTGCATATCCGCGTTGCAGCCACTGCTCAAACCGAGGAGCCTCGTCTTCCAGAAATTCGGCCTTGGAGATGCCGCAAAAACCAAAGCCCAATTCTTTCGCGATTGATTTGATTATTCGTGTGTTATCCCCTTCGGCCCGCATGGCGAAAGTTAATTGTTAATAGTTAATCGTGTGTACGTCTATTAAATGATTACCGGTAACTATTAACTTCGCCCTTCGATGAAAACCTCCGATAAAATAAAATCACTCGCCGATGCGTCTTTACAGGTGAAGGGCTGGCAAAAAGCGGGGGAAAAAGTGGTCTTTACCAATGGGTGTTTTGACTTGGTCCATTTAGGGCACGTAGACTACCTGGAAAAGGCCCGAAACCTTGGCGACAGGCTGGTGCTGGGTTTGAACACCGACAGTTCCGTGAGCCGATTTAAGGGCCCTGAGCGCCCCCTACAGGATCAGAATTCAAGGGCTCGTGTGCTGGCTGCCATGCAATTCGTGGATTTGGTGGTCTTTTTTGATGAGGATACGCCGCTGAATTTGATTGCGCAGCTAGTGCCCAATATCCTTGTAAAAGGCAGTGACTATTTGGCAGAAAACATTGTTGGCGCAGATGTTGTTAAAAAGAACGGCGGTGAGGTGAAAACCATCGAATTTGTACCTGGTTACTCCACCACGAGAATTGTAGAAAAAATCAAAAGGACATAAACAAACAAGTATGGCATTCGGATCGTTGATTATTACGGGGCTCTTCATGTTAGTTGGGTGGATTGTAAGCTCACGCCTGAAGAGCAAATTCAAAAAGTATTCTGAAATTCATTTGACGAGAGATCTTACGGGAGCAGAAGTGGCCCGACTGATGCTCACCGACAATGGGATTCGTGATGTCGAAGTGATCTCAGTGGAAGGGGAGTTGACCGATCACTATAATCCTGCCAACAGAACAGTGAACCTAAGCCCCGACGTTTACCATGGGCGCAATGCAGCAGCAACGGCGGTTGCGGCCCACGAGTGCGGCCACGCTGTGCAACACGCAAAGGCGTACGCATTTTTGGAATTTCGCTCTGCAATGGTTCCTATTCAAAACATCAGCGCCAAGGTGATCAACTTTGTTTTCATCGCGATGATGTTCGGTGCATTTGCGGTACGAGGGTTATTTTCCATAGACACAGCGTTGCTGGTAATAATTGCTTGTTATGGCGTTTTCGCTCTCTTCGCATTGATCACTCTTCCTGTCGAGCTTGATGCCAGCAAACGCGCATTGGCTTGGATTGAACAACGCGGAATCGTAACCCCCAAAGAACACGTTATGGCTAAAGACGCACTCAATACAGCGGCCATGACCTATGTCGTGGCAGCCATCGGTGCAATTACCATGCTTCTTTATTACGTAATGATTTTCATGGGTCGACGTGATTAAACGTGGGCTAAATAAATTCAAAAGCCGCTCAGCATTGAGCGGCTTTTTTTATGTCGATAGGCAAAATGCTCGGTGTGCATACAATTCTTTTTCTATGTAATATTGCGGCTAATTAGAAACCTACTTAGCGCTATGAATTTCGAATTGACCGAAGAACATTTGACCGTACAAAAGGCAGCCCGTGATTTCGCTCAAACGGAATTACTGCCTGGTGTAATCGAGCGTGATACCGAACAGAAATTTCCAGCAGAACAAATCAAGAAAATGGGCGAGCTGGGCTTCATGGGCATGATGACCGACCCCAAATACAATGGCGGCGGCATGGATACCATTTCCTATGTGTTGGCCATGGAAGAGATCTCAAAAATCGATGCCTCAGCTTCAGTTTGTATGTCGGTGAATAATTCGTTGGTGTGTTGGGGCCTGGAGAGATTTGGAACGGAAGAACAAAAAGAAAAATATTTAAAGAAACTTACCACAGCAGAATACATCGGAGCATTCTGTCTGTCCGAACCTGAAGCGGGAAGTGACGCCACCTCACAGCGCACCACAGCAGAAGACAAAGGCGATCATTACCTATTGAACGGGACAAAGAACTGGATCACTAATGGCAAGAGCGCGAGTGTCTACATCGTGATTGCACAAACTCACCCGGAGAAGCGACACAAGGGGATCAATGCGCTCATCGTGGAACGAGGGATGCCTGGATTTGTCGTTGGGAAGAAAGAGGACAAGATGGGAATTCGAGGAAGCGACACGCACTCGCTGATGTTCACCGATGTTAAGGTGCCCAAAGCAAATCGAATTGGTGACGAGGGATTTGGTTTTACTTTCGCGATGACCACCTTGAACGGCGGAAGGATTGGTATTGCGTCTCAGGCCCTGGGTATTGCTGCTGGAGCGTATGAGCTTGCCGTAAAATATGCGAAGGAAAGAAAAGCCTTTGGCAAGCATCTCAGCGAGCACCAAGCGATCCAGTTTAAGCTGGCGGAAATGGCCACCAAAATCAACGCGGCTCGATTGCTCATTTGGCAGGCGGCTCATCTAAAGGATCAGAAAAAAGATTTCGTCAAGGCAGCTGCGATGGCCAAGCTATTTGCGTCACAAATTGCGCAAGAGGTCACCACCGAAGCGGTTCAAATCCACGGAGGTTACGGATACGTAAAAGAATTTCACGTGGAGCGCCTGATGCGCGATGCAAAGATCACCCAGATTTACGAAGGGACTACGGAGATTCAAAAGATGGTTATTTCAAGAGAGTTGCTGAAATAAGGTCCATACAAATTCGTAGCTGATAATTCTCATTTCGTAATTCTGAATTATTTACCTTTGTCAAACCCTTTTTGACATTGGTCCGTAAGTTTTTTCCGCTGGACAAAAACTACCTTCTTGAGGAAGCTCAACTCGCCCTCCAAGAGAGCCTCCTCACCTCCCTCATCGAAAAAGTCAAAGTCGCGTTCGAGCAAAAGTATAACCCGCTCGGGTTGGAGGATGCATTCTGCCTAAAGGTCAAGGGCTACAAAATCAATAACCTAAAACCTCTCCACAACTTTTACCTGAATATTTCAGCAGTGTACCGTTTCAAGCACAGCGACAATCAACTGGAATTTGTGTGGGACGGCCGTGAACATTTAGAAAAATACCGCGAAGAATGGATCCGATCTTTTAATCAATGGGTGGAGGAATTCTCCAGGCAGGAACTATTTGTTCAGGCGGTGTTAGACCTCACTGTTTTTCTTCCTGAAAATCGCCACGCCGACCTGGCAGAAAATAGAATGAACAACTTCATGCTGCGGCAGTTCGACGTGAAGATCCACAAGACAAAAGGCCTTGTCGCTATGAAGGTTGCTTAATGAAGGGCTTCCTTTTCCAACGAGGAACAAATCTGATACCGATCATCCCCTGTTTCGTCACGAACTGCTCTTAACAGCTCGTACACATTTTTCACTCCGATCTTTTCAGACCATTCAAATGGCCCAAAAGGATAATTAGTGCCGAGTTTCATGGCTAAGTCAATGTCCTTCCTTGAAGCGACCTCACCTTCAATCGCAAAGTAAGCCTCATTGATAATCATGCCGATGATTCTCGGTGTTATCATCCCAACTTTGTCCTCAACGATTTTATATTCCGTGTTCAGTTCGCCGCACACTTTCTCAAGAATTTTTGCCGGCCTTTCGCTTAACGTCGTTACCTCCAAGATCTCGCGATTCAAAAAAGTGGGCAAGCCACAAAAGCCAAAAACGGTTGAACCAATTGGCTTGCCGGAAGTTAACTTCTTCAAGGTGGTCTTAGAGGAATTCAAAAACACGATGTGTCCTTCTTGCTTATAAACAGCTACCTCTTTGGCGCTAAAGTCAAACACCACCGACCCTTCCTTTGGATACTTTCCCGCATCAATAGGCTCGATCATTTGGTAAGCATGGCCTTGTCCGAATTTCTCTTGACATTCCCTGGCATTTTCGTCCGTGCCAACAATCAATATGTCCATAGCTCACCTATTAAACCTTTCATCATTCTAGTCATGCTGACCTTCGCGTATCAGTCGTTATATTTGGTCAAAAGTAAAAAAGATTATGGCAAAAGAAGTTGTCTACTCATCGAATGCACCTGAACCCATCGGCCCCTACAGCCAGGCAATCA
>Ga0310811_10002103_pt1 | contig 24835 bp, 18 predicted proteins | sample YCmetagenome_FD_207642 | JGI IMG/M metagenome (GOLD analysis project Ga0310811, IMG submission 207642) | Soil microbial communities from experimental microcosm in Duke University, North Carolina, United States - YC | ecosystem: Engineered > Artificial ecosystem > Soil microcosm > Unclassified ... | reverse complement strand
ACCCGGCCGGCGAACTCAAGCACGGCCCGCTGGCCCTGGTCGACGAGAAGATGCCGGTGATCGCGGTGGCGCCGAACGGCCCGCTGCTGGACAAGCTGAAGTCCAACCTGCAGGAAGTGCGCGCCCGCGGCGGCCGCCTGATCGTGTTCGCCGACGGCGCCGCCGGCATGGGCGACATGGCCGACCACGGCGTGATGCTGCGCGTGGCCTCCGGCGGCAGCTTCATCGCGCCCGCCGTGTTCACCGTGCCGCTGCAACTGCTCGCCTACCACGTCGCCGTGCTGCGCGGCACCGACGTCGACCAGCCGCGCAACCTGGCCAAATCCGTGACGGTGGAATAACGCATGGGGTGTGCGCCGGACAGGGTTCGGCGCGTCCCGTCGGGCCTTCCGGAATTTCATGCCCTCGAAGCCAGCGTCACCGGCTTCCGCGCGAGCTTCCGTTCCCACAGCAGTGCCGTGCGAACGATGAAATCCAGATCGTCGTACTGCGGCCGCCAATCCAGCCGCTGCTTGAGGCGATCGCTGCGCGCAATCAGCATCGGTGTATCGCCGGCGCGGCGCGGCAACTCGATCACCTTCAGGGGATGGCCGCCGACGCGCTGCACCGCGTCGATGACTTCGCGAACGCTGTAGCCGTGACCGTAGCCGCAGTTGAGCGTCAACGACTCGCCGTCGTCGCGCAGATGGTCGAGTGCGTGCAAGTGGGCCGCGGCCAGATCCTCGACGTGGATGTAATCGCGAATGCCGGTACCGTCCGGCGTAGCGTAGTCGCTGCCGAAGATGGATATGCTGGCGCGCTTGCCGACCGCATGCTCGCAGGCGACCTTGATCAGCAGCGTCGAGTGAGGCGTGGAATGACCGATGCGGCCCCGCGGATCGCAACCGGCGACGTTGAAGTAGCGCAGGGTCACATGCCGCATCGCCCCGGTGGCGCAGAAATCGCGCAGCATCGTCTCGGACATCAGCTTCGATGCCCCATACGGATTGATGGGCCGCGTGGGCGTGTCCTCGTCGGCGATGCCGTCATCGGTCACGCCGTAGACCGCGGCGGTGGAGGAAAAGATGAATCGCTCCACGCCTGTCGCCGCGCAGCAGGCGAGCAGGTTCTGCGTGTTGCAGGTGTTGTTGCCGTAGTACTTGAGCGGGTTGTTCACCGATTCGGGCACCACGGTATGCGCGGCGAAATGGAGCACCGCGTCGACACGATGCTTGTCCAGCACGCGCGCAACCAGCGTGCGATCGCCGACACTGCCTACCACCAGCTCCGCCCCGCGCACCGCTTCGCGGAAACCCGTGCTCAGGTTGTCGACAACGACAACGCGCTCGCCACGCGCCACCAGCTGCTGGACGACATGGCTGCCGATGTAGCCGGCACCACCGGTGACAAGGACGCTGTTGTTCATGACGATGCTCCTTCATGACTGCAGGAAGCTCACGCCAGACCCGCATGGCATGCCCGCCATGCGACAGGCGTCCAGCGACCGCGCCGGCGGTGCGGATGTTCTGCACGCCGGCCGGCGGAGAACTACTGTCATCAGTGCCTGCGGAATGCGCAGAGTTGTTCCCGATGCATCGGGAACATCCGCTGATTGGATCGACTCACGCACGACAGCGTCAACCCGACGAGAGGCACGAGCTCAGGCAACATTCATCCAGTCGTCTACACGATCAAGGCAAGCTGGCGTGAATTCACATTCACATTTGTATTGCTCACGATGATTGAATGGATCATTTGGGTCCCGTTCACTGTAAGACCATTCGCACATGCAATGATCGAAAACCACATTCCGGTCCGGCATTGCAACTGACCGATTTGCAGCGGCGCTTCTGAAATCGCAAGAACCAGATAATCATGCAGGTAGTGATTCTGTTTATTGGTTGCCTATCAACTTCATTATCACGGGCTGCGTGGCTTGCTGCCGGCAGCAGGGTTCTCGACTCCGCGGTGCGAGTCTTCGCCGGGAACAGACAGGATGGCCGAACCCGCTGTTTCTTGCGCCCTGATTGACGCTGGCTCGGGCTCCAGGCCGGGAGTATGTCGATACTGTGTTCAAACGGATACTGATTGTCTGCATGGGCAATATCTGCCGCAGCCCGACGGCTGAATACCTGTTTCGACAGCGCATGAAATCGCGTGATGTCGAATTCAGCAGCGCCGGACTCGGCGCGCTTGTCGGCAGTCCGATGGACGCGACTGCCCTGCAATTGCTTGCCGAAAACGGCATCGACGGCACGATGCATCGCGCACATCAGCTGACACCTTCCATGCTGCGCGAAGCCGACCTGGTACTTGGCATGGAAAAGAACCATTTGGCCGCAATGGTTCAACTCGCGCCGGAGGTTAATGGCAAGGTCTATCTGCTCGACAAATGGTTGCGTGGAAATGACATTCCCGACCCTTATCGCCGGCAGCGAACCGCATTCGAACATGTTCACGAGATAATCACGCAGGGTGTCAGTAGTTGGGAACCCTATCTGTGATTCCCATCCATGCCATGAGTTGACCGTCCCTATGGCCGCCATCCCAGACCCGGTGCAGCGCGATGACGAGATTGACCTGAGCGAACTGCTCGGCACGCTCAGCGATCACAAATGGTTGATTGGCACCATCACCGGCATATTCATCCTGCTCAGCATCGCCTATGCGCTGCTGACCACGCCGATCTACCAGGCCACGTCCGTGGTGCAGGTGGAGCAGAAAGTGCCAAGCCTGCCGGGGCTGAGCGCACTGACCCAGACCCTGGGAGCTGCCAGCCCCGAGGCGACGACGGAAACCGCGCTGATCACTTCGCGCATGGTGATCGGCGCGGCGGTCGACGAGCTCAAACTCACGATCGAGGCGCACCCGCAGCGCATGCCCGTGATCGGCAATTTCTTTGCGCGTCGCTATGCCGCGAGAAACCCCGGCCTGGTGTCCCCGCCCCTGTTCGACATGATCGGTTACGACTGGGGCGGCTCGAAGCTGGAAATTTTTCAGCTGGACGTTCCGGACAGCCTGCTGGATCGGCCGCTGACGCTGATTGCCGGCAAGGAAGGCGCCTATGTTCTGGTGGATGACGACGACAACGTCCTGGTCGTCGGCAACACGGGGCAAGCCGCCAGCGGTCATGGCGTGACCATCCAGGTCCAGACGCTGGTTGCAAATCCGGGTGCGCAGTTTCGCGTATTCCGTCATCGCCGGCTGACCGTGATCAACGGGCTTCAGCGAGCCGTCAACGTCAACGAACAGGGCAAGGAGTCGGGCATCCTGCAGATGACCTACGACAACCCCGATCCGGAGCTGGCCGCCAATGTGCTCAAGGAGGTCGGCGAGCTCTATGTGCGGCAGGACGTGGATCGCAATTCGGCGGAAGCGGCGAACAGCCTGAAATTCGTCCGGGAGCAACTTCCCAACGTGCGCCGCGACCTGGAAAGGGCAACGGCAGCGCTCAACGCGTATCAGATCAAGGCGCATTCGGTCGATATCAGCATGCAGACCCAGGGACTGCTGGATCAGGAAGTTGCCATCCAGGCCAATATCCAGAAGTTGCGCCTGCAGCAGGCGGACATGCAGCGCCAGTACACGCCCGAGCACCCGGCCTACAAGGCATTGATACAGCAGATCGGCCAACTGGAAGCGCAAAAGAGCGCGATCGACAAGAGGGTGGGCAATCTGCCGGATACCCAGCAGCAGCTGTTGAGGCTGACCCGCGACGTGCAGGTGAGCAACGACACCTACACCGGGCTGCTCAATCAGGCCCAGCAGCTGGACATAGCCCGCGCGGGCACGGTGGGCAACGTGCGCATCATCGACAAGTCGGCGGTGGACATCACGCGGCCGGTATGGCCGAGAAAATTGATCGTGGTGCTCGGCGGCACGCTCCTCGGCGGGTTCGTGGCCCTTGTCTATGTCTTCGTCCGGCAGATGCTCAATCGCGGCATCGAAGACCCCGCCGTCATCGAAAAGATCGGCCTGCCCGTGTACGCCACCATCCCGATCAGCCTGCGCGAGCAGGCGTTGCAGGGCAAGCGCATCCATGGAAGAGGCAAACAGCACCTGCTGGTCATGGATGCGCCCACGGACCTGGCCACCGAAGCCTTGCGCAGCCTGCGCACCAGCCTGCATTTCGCCCGGCTGGAAGCCAAGAACAATGTGCTCATGATCTCCGGGTCCAGCCCGGATGTCGGCAAGACCTTTGTCTCCGCCAACCTCGCCACGGTCGTCGCCCAGAGCAATCAGCGGGTATTGCTGATCGACGGCGACATGCGCATGGGTTCGCTGCACAAGGTCGTCGGCGGCAAGCCCGAGGTCGGCCTTTCCGAACTGATTTCGGGCCAGACCGACCTGATCACGGCGACGCGCCAGGTCGGCATGCTGGAGAACCTGCACTTCATCGCTCGCGGCAAGTTGCCGCCGAACCCTTCCGAGCTGCTGATGAACGCCCGTTTCTCCGCGCTGCTCGAACACCTGAAGCAGATGTTCGACCTGATCATCATCGACACCCCGCCCATCCTGGCGGTGACCGACGCCGCCATCATCGGCCACCACGCCGGCACTGCCCTGCTGGTGGTGCGTTTCGGACTCAATCAGGCGCGCGAGGTCGCCCTGGCCAGACAACGTTTCGAGCAAAACGGCGTCCCTCTCAAGGGCGCCATCTTCAACGCCGTGGAAAAACGCAGCCGAGGTTATTACTCCTATGCCTATTACGGCGTCGGCGTGCCGTCCACATGAGAGGCACGAGACCGCAGTAGCAAGAGAACGGATTCCGACACGCCGCGGGAACGAACGGCGTCGTCAGCAACGACGCGGCAGATCGATCGGCTGCAGCGACGATCACGCGAACGCCGCCCGGAATCACGCAAGACGCAGGATCAGTTCCATGCCTATCTTGAAGAACTTCGCCCTCATCGGTGCTGCCGGCTACATCGCCCCTCGCCACATGCAGGCCATCAAGGCCACGGGCAACCAGCTGCTGGCCGCATTCGATCCGAACGACTCGGTCGGCGTCATCGACAGCCACTTTCCCAACGCGGATTTCTTCACCGAATTCGAGCGCTTCGACCGGCATGTCGATCTGCGCCGGCGCGCGGGGAACGGCAGCCAGATCGACTACGTCTCGATCTGCTCGCCCAATTACCTGCACGACTCGCACATGCGTTTCGCCCTGCGCTCCGGTGCCCACGCCATCTGCGAAAAGCCGCTGGTGCTCAATCCGTGGAACATCGACGGGCTGCTGGAAATCGAGCGCGAGACGGGCAAGAGCGTCAACACCATCCTGCAACTTCGCCTGCATCCGGCGATCATCGCCCTGCGCGAGCGGGTACGGCGCGGTCCGCGCGATCACAAGCACGAGGTGGATCTTGCCTATGTCACCTCGCGCGGCCACTGGTACCTGCAGAGCTGGAAAGGCGATCCGAAGAAATCCGGCGGCATAGCCACCAACATCGGCGTGCACTTTTTCGACATGCTGAATTACATCTTCGGCGCGCTGCAGATCAACGTGGTGCACCTGTCCACCGAGACGAAGGCGGCCGGCTATCTCGAATACGAGAATGCCCGCGTGCGCTGGTTCCTGTCGGTGGATGTCGAGGATGTGCCTGCCGCGCAACGCGAAGGTGGCCAGCGTACCTACCGATCGATCACCGTGGACGGCGAAGAGATCGAGTTCTCCGGCGGGTTCACCGACCTGCACAACCGAAGCTACGAGGAAATCCTCGCCGGCCGCGGTTTCGGCCTGGAAGAGAACCGCGCCGCCATCGCCACGGTGGCCGCCATCCGCAACGGCAAGCCCGCCCCTTGTGCGGGTGACGCCCATCCATTCCTCCAACGGCAAGCCTGAAGAGTGAGCAGCATGGACTATTACCAGCACCCCTCCGCCATCGTCGATGAAGGCGCCCAGATCGGCGCAGGTTCCCGCATATGGCACTTCACGCATGTCTGCGGCGGCGCCCGCATCGGCAGCGAGGTCTCGCTCGGGCAGAACGTGTTCGTCGGCAACAAGGCGGTCATCGGGGATCGCTGCAGGATCCAGAACAACGTGTCGGTATACGACAACGTGACGCTGAAGGAAGCCGTCTTCTGCGGTCCCAGCATGGTGTTCACCAACGTATACAACCCGCGCTCGCTGATCGGGCGCAAGGACGAATTCCGCGACACCGTGGTCAACCGGGGCGCCACCCTGGGCGCGAACTGCACCATCGTCTGCGGCGTCACGATCGGCGAGTTTGCCTTCGTCGGCGCCGGCGCGGTCGTCAATCGGGACGTGCCGGCCTACGCCCTGATGGCCGGCGTGCCGGCACGACAGATCGGCTGGATGAGCGAGTTCGGCGAGCAGCTGAACCTGCCGCTGGAAGGACACGCCGAGGACGTTTGCGCGCATACCGGCACGCGCTACCTGCTGAACGGGCGCACGCTGCACCGGCAGGAGTCCGCGGAATGATCGACTTCATCGGCCTCGGGAGCCAGCAGGCGCGCATCAAGGATCGCCTCGATGCGGGGATCGCCCGCGTGCTGGCGCACGGCCAGTACATCCTCGGTCCGGAAGTGGGCGAGCTGGAGGAGAAACTGGCCGCCTATGCCGGCGTGGCGCACTGCATATCGGTGGGCAACGGCACCGACGCGCTGCAGATCGCCCAGATGGCACTCGGTATCGGCCGCGGCGACGAGGTGATCACGCCGGGCTTCACCTTTGTCTCCACCGCCGAAACCGTGGCACTTCTCGGCGCCAGGCCGGTGTACGTGGACATCGACCCGCGTACCTTCAACCTCGATCCGGAGCTGCTGGAGGCGGCCATCACGCCGCGTACCCGGGCCATCATTCCCGTCTCGCTCTACGGCCAGTGCGCCGACTTCGATGCCATCAACGCCATCGCCGCGAAACACGGCATTCCGGTCATCGAGGACGCGGCGCAGAGCTTCGGCGCCAGCTACAAGGGCCGCAAGAGCGGCAGCCTCGGCACTCTCGCATGCACCAGTTTTTTCCCCACCAAGCCGCTGGGCTGCTACGGCGACGGCGGCGCCGTCCTGACCGACGACGCGGAGCTGGCCCGCCTCGTGCGCCAGATCGCCCGGCATGGACAGGATCGTCGCTATCACCACGTGCGCGTGGGGGTGAACAGCCGCCTGGATACGCTGCAGGCGGCGATCCTGCTGCCCAAGCTCGACATTCTCGACGACGAGATCGCGCTGCGCCGACAGGTGGCGCAGACCTATGGCCGGCTGCTCGCCGAGGCCGAACTCGCGATCGCGCCCGTCATCGAAACGTACAACCGCAGCGCATGGGCGCAGTACACCGTGCAGGTACCCGACCGCGACGCGGTGCAGGCCCGCCTGAAGCAGGCCGGGATTCCGACCGCCGTGCATTACCCGCTTCCGCTCAACCGGCAGCCGGCCGTGGCCGACCGCAAGGTGCGCCTGTCGGTGGGCGACGCCGTCGCGGCACAGGTCATCAGCCTGCCCATGTCGCCGTACCTGGACGCCAGCCAGCAGCATTCCATCGTTGCCGCGCTGGCATCGATCCTCTCTCGTCTACCGTCGCGCCGGGTCCGTTCCGCATGAAGAAGATCATTTTCGGGAAGTGTTATGCCTTTTCCAGCGATGCGGCCCTGCAGGAGCCGCTCGCGGAAAGCCTGAGCCTGTACGCGGACGCCGATGGCCGGGAGCCCGAGGTGAACATCCGCATCGGCCACGCCATGACCGCACGCCGGCCTTCTTCGATCAATCCCCGCGTGCACGAGGCGTTCGAGCACGGCATGCGGACCTCGTTTCCCACGGTCGACGTCTACTGGGAGCGTTCCGGGGACGGGCGCCTGGAAGTCGAGGTCGCCATCAAGATGCGCCGCGGGATACGCGGCGCGATCCACAAGCTGCTGTCGATGGAGTACTCGCGCGAAACCGAGGCGTTCGAGCAGATCCTGCACGAGTTCGTGCTGGTGCCGTCGGTCTACTTCTTCGATGACATGGTGCCGATCCATGCGGCAGCGGTGACGATCGGCGACAACGCCTGCCTGCTCGCCGGCACCGGCGGCGCCGGCAAGTCGTCGGCCATGCTCGCGCTGCGGTGCAACGAGGACGCGAGCTTCGTCAGCGACGACATCGTGGTCATGTCCGCCACCGCCCGCGTCCACGGCAACATGGCCTGGCCGAAGATCTACGGCTACAACTGCGCCGGCAACGAGATGAAGAGCGAGCTTCTCGCGGGGCGCGGATGGGTCGACCGCGCCCACTTCAACATCAAGAACCGCATCAACTCCGCCAGCGTGCGACGCAAGATTTCGCCCGACCGTCTCTATCAGCGCGTGGAATCCGCATCGGCCCCGCTGTCCCGCCTGTACTACGTGGTGCGCGAGGACGTGCCCGGCATCCGCGTGTCCGCGCTGGACCTGGCCCATGCGGTCGACATGACGATCGCGGTCGTCAGCGCCGAATACAGCATCTTCCACGACCACCTCTACTGGGAGGAGTACAACGCGCTGGCCACGGCGCGCACCGCCATGCTGACGATGGACGACGTGACCGCGAACTGGCGCCGGGTGCTCTCGAGCAGCCTCGCCGCGGTCGGCTGCTTCAAGATCAGCATCCCCTTGAAGGTGGATCACGCCATCTACCAGGACAGCGTGACCGGCATCATCACCTCGGGCATGGCCACGCCATCGTGAGAATCGCCATCCTGACCAACGCCTACCCCTACTTCCCCGGTGAGCAGTTCATCGAGGACGAGATCGGCTACTGGGCCGCACACGACGACATCAGCGTCACGCTGCTTCCCGCGCTGGCCGCTGGAAAACCACGGCCCGTGCCGGCGCGCATAGCGGTCGCCCTGGACATGGCCGGCACCATCGGAGCCGGACGATTATGGTTCATGCTGGCCGCGCTGTGCTCCGCGATCTTCTGGCGCGAGCTGCGCCATTTGCGGCAGTCGCGAAAGATCCACCCACGCACCGTCGCACGCGCCCTGCTGCATACGTCCAAGGCGCTCGAACAGGCAGCGCAGCTGCAACGGCACGCCAGAACCCACGGCCGTATCGACGTGGCCTACTGCTACTGGAACGACACGCAAGCCTGCGCCGCCGTACTCGCCAGGGAAACGGGTGCGGTACGCAAGGTCGTCTCCCGCGTGCATGGCTTCGATCTGTACGAAGCGCGGCGCGAGCACGGCTACATGCCGCTCAAGAGACAGTTCATCGCCGCCTTCGACGCCATCTTCGCGCTGTCCCACGAGGCCATGGCCTACCTGCAACGGACCTACGGTGCGCCGCCGGAAAATATCCGCATCAGCCCGCTGGGCGTGCCGCTGGCAGGCGCCCTTGCGCGCCCGAGCCGTGCCGGATTCCTGCATATCGTGTCGGTTTCCTTTTGCCTGCGCGTGAAGCGGCTGGACAGGATCGTCGACGCGCTGTCCCTGCTCGCCGGCCGGCGCCGGAACATCCGCATGACGTGGACGCATGTCGGCGGCGGCCCGCTGCTGGAGGAGACCATGGCGCTGGCAAGGCTGAAGCTGTCCGGCCTGGACAACCTGGACTTCACGTTTACCGGCGAGCTGCCCCACCACGCCGTCAAGGCGCGTTACCTCGATGCTCCGGTGGACATGCTGGTCAATACCAGCGAGTCCGAAGGCGTTCCGGTTTCCATCATGGAGGCGATGAGCGCGGGCGTGCCGGTCGTCGCGCCCGACGTGGGCGGCATCTCCAGCCTGGTGTCCGGACGCTGCGGCGTGTTGCTGGGCGCGCAGCCGGATGCGGAGGAAATCGCCGACGCGATGGACCGGGTCGCCTTCGCGGACGGGCACGAGCGTCTGCGCGCCAACGCACGACAGGCGATCGAGGCCGGCTTCGACGCCGCCAGGAACTACCGCGATTTCGTTGCAGGCGTCGTCGCCATCGGAGCGTCCGGCGACACAACGGTCCGGCGCCGACGCCAGGAGGCATCACGGATCGCGCATGCAACAGGAAGGCGGTAGCGGCACGGCTCCCCGGACAGATCGACGGATGAACATACGCACCGCTCTGGCATTTGCCGTTGGCCCCATCGCCACCGCCGCGCTCGGCCTGGTGACGGTGCCGGTCATTGCCTGGGTATTCCCGCCGGCCGATGTCGGCCGCCTGAACATCGTGCAGATCGCCGTCTCGTTCGGCGTGCTGCTTTTCAGCCTCGGGCTCGACCGCGCCTACGTGCGGGAGTACCACGAATCGACCGATCGCGCGGCCCTGCTGAAAGCCTGTTTCGCACCCGGCTGCGCGCTGCTGCTGCTGGCGATGCTGGTGACCGCGCCGTTCGACCAGCACATCGCCGGCTGGCTGTTCGGGGTGGGACATGTGGCCTACTACTGGATGCTGCTCGCTTGCGTGGCGACCAGTTTCATCTCGCGCTTCCTCTCGCTGATCCTGCGCATGCAGGATCGCGTGGCGGCGATGGCCGTGTCGACTTTCCGCAAGTCTTTCGTGCAACTGGAAGCGGCGTATCTCGTTTCGCTGCTGTCGGTGCTGCTCACCTACGGCTGCAACACCTGGCGCGAATGGGCCCCGGCGGTTCGCGCACCGGTCTCCTCCACGCAGGTGCGGTGGGTGCTCGGCTACGGGACTCCGCTGATCTTCGCCGGCGTGGCCTACTGGGGGCTGGATGCCACCAGCACGCTGGCGCTGCGCTCGCTGTCCAGCCTTTCGGAGCTGGCGGTCTACTCGGTCTCCATGAGCTTCGCCGGCGTGGGCGTCGTCTTCCAGACGATTTTCAGCGTGCTGTGGGCGCCGCTCGTCTACAAATGGGTTGCCCATGGCGTGGACATGCGACGGGTCGACAACATCGCCCAGCAAGCCCTGGCCGTGGTGTGTGCCATCTGGGTCCTGAGCGGCAGCTTTTCCTGGCTGGCCGACTTCGTGCTGCCTGCACGCTACATCCAGGTGAAATACCTGATGCTGTGCTGCATTGGCGAGCCGCTGCTCTACACCCTCTCCGAGGTGACCTGCGTAGGCATCGGCATCACGCGCCGATCCATGTTGTCGCTGTGGTCGACCGTCGCGGCACTGGTCGTCAATATTGCCCTCAGCGTGTGGCTGGTACCCGGGCACGGCGCCGCTGGCGCCGTGGTGGCCAACGCCATTGCGTTCCTGGTCTTTTTCGTGGCCCGAACCGAAGCGTCGGCCTACGTCTGGCGCCCGTTCCCTCGCGCGCGGCTGTACGTGTTCGTCACCGCCTGCGTGGGACTTTCCATTGCGACACTGGTATTCGGCCCGCACGCTCCCGTCCATTTCAGCCTGGTCTGGCTGGCCATGCTGCCGATCGTCATAGGGTGTTTCCACGCCGAATGGACGGGCATGTACCGGTCCCTGCAGGCGGCGATCAAGCCGCAGTCGCAGCCCATCTGCGCGGAACCCGAAGGTGGACCTGGTGCGTTGCCATGAGCATATCGATGCGATGCCGCCATCGCTTGCCACCCGATCCGCGGCAAGCGCCTGCGCAGGCCGGGTCAAGCTGCTGCGCCGTCGTGCCTGACGACGACGCTGCCGACAGATCGAGGGTCCAGCGATGAAGAAAATCAACTTGTTTGTGTTCGCGGCGCATCACCTGTCCGGCAACATTGCCGCGCAACGATTCAAGAGCCTGCTGAAGTATCTGGACCCGGCGAAATATCGGGTATTCGTCTTCGCCCGGGAACCGGCATCGGCAGTGGTCGAGGCCACGGCGCCGCCGCATACGGACATCACGGTCTTCCCGCTGCCCGGGCGTTGCGTGGGCAGCGAATCCTCCGCAACTGCGTCGCTGCTGACCCTCGCGGCGGCCTTCATGCACCCGCTGCCATTCCTGCTGGCCGATGGCCATGCGCATACGCGACCGTGGTTCGTCCATGCGCTGGCGGAGGCCAACCGGTTGTGCGCCGAGAAGCTGGTTGCGGGCGAGCGATGCGTGGCCATCGGTACCTATTCGCCGGTCGACGCCCTGGTCGCCGCCGCGGCCCTGGCCGGCAAACACCGCATCGGTTGCCTGCAGGACTTCCGCGACGGGCTGGTTTTCGAACCGCTGGGCAAACCCGGCTGGCTGCGCAAGTGGATGCGCAAGCTGATCGAGGGGCGCGTGGTGGCCGCCAGCAGCCTGGTCACGTCCGTAAGCCGCCCCCTCGTCGACGATTTTCAACGGCGCTATCCGGGCAAGGCCACGGCGATCCTGCCCAACGGCTACGACCCGGCCGACTTCGCCTCGCTCGACAACGATGTCGAGGGCAGCACCCGCGCCGCGACCATTCTCGCCCGGGAGGTGCCGGCCAACGCGCTGCTGGCAGGGCATTTCGGACGCATCGGCGCCAGCGACGGATCGGCATCGAAGAGCCTCGATTATCTTGTCGACGCGCTGAACGCGTCCACCGAAGCCAGCGCGAACAGGCACCTGATGTTTGTCGGCGAACTGACGGAGGCCGAGCTGGCTTCGCTCCGGCGCGCCCGTTTCTCCGTCAGCATGCTCGGACCGGTCGAACGCACGCTGGCACTGCAGCTCATGAAGCGTTGCGACAAGTTGCTGCTGCTGACCGGTTCGCGTGCCAGCTGCGCCACCGGAAAGCTGTTCGAATACCTTGCCGCCGGCGCAGGCATCGTATGCGTATCAGGAGTGCGCAACGAAGCCACCGCCATCCTTGCCCAGACCGGGACGGGACAGACCGTCCTGACCAGCGCAGGCGCATCGGGAGGCGACGCGCTGCGGGTCGCGCTGTCGCGTTCCGGCACCGGTGCGCGCCATGACATCGCCGCCTATAGCCGGGTTGCCCAGGCCGGCATGCTCGACCGCTGGATTTCGAACATGGTGCAGCCATGAATCCCGGCAACGACCCCTCGCTGGCACCGCCGACGCCCGTATTCCTGTCGCCGGCACCGCAGTCATTCACGGGCAGGTACCGGTTCACGGTGCGCCAGATGTTCCTGGGGGTGGCCTTTGCGCTGCTCCTGCTGGCGGTGGTCGTGCCCAATTCGCTGCAGGTCGCCACCGCCGCGGCGATGGGGCTGGCCTTCATGCTGGCGTTGCCGGGGCTGCGCATCGGCCCCGGTTTCAGGACCCTGCTGGCGCTATATGCCTGCACGGTGATCGTCACCCTCGTCTACATGGTCGTGGGCGGCATGCACGATGCGCCGCAGGATGCCGAGATCCAGGTGGCGGCGATCTACATCCTTTCCCCCCTGCTGTGGACGATCATCGCCGATGGCCTGCTGAGGCAGCTGGGAACCGACCGCCTGATCGACTGGTTCGCCGTGCTCAGCCTGCTGTGCGCATTGAGCGTCGCCCTGTTCTTCTATCTGTACCTCAGATATGGCGCGGCAGCCGTGACGTTCTTCTTCGAAGGCGCCAACGTCAATCTCAACGAGGGATTTGCCGGCGCCACCATGCACGTCTACGGCTCGCTGATCTTCCTGTGCGGCGGCTTCTTCGGTTCGCCCGAGCTCATCAGAAACCGGCTGATGCGGCTCGCGCTGCTGGCGATGCTGCTGGTCTGCGCACTGACTTCCGGCCGCACGGCGCTGATCCTCGCGGTGCCGCTAGGCTGGTTTCTCGGCCTGCTGCTGACGTCGCGCACGACCGGTCGCCGGCAAAAATCGCCGATCTTCCGCATCATCCGCTATGTCCTGCCGATGCTGATCGCGGTGACCACGGGACTCGTCCTGCTGCAGGCCTATACGCAAATCAGCCTGTCGACGGTGCTCGACGCCGTCTCGACCAAACTTGCCTCGGGCGGCGGCAGCGCGCGGGTGCAGATGACCCGCTCGCTGTTCGCCGGCATCCTTGCCAACGATGGCCTGGGCTCCGGCCACGGCGTCGGCGTGGATTTCATCAGCGATACGGTCCATCCCTGGCGCTACGAGCTGGTGTGGCTGGCCACGCTCTACCGGGTCGGGATACTCGGCACGCTGATCTACGCCTTGCCGTTCCTGCTTTATATCGTCGCCGTGATCCGTCTGGCCTATGGCCGCCGCCTGCCGCCCCGGCACAAGTTCATGTTCTGCGGCTTCGTCTGCGCCTTCCTCGGCACCAATACCAACCCCTACATCGAGGCCTTCGTCTTCCAGTGGATGTACGTGGTCCCGCTGGTGGCGCTGTCCATCGAGTACCCGATGGCGTTGAGGAAGAGCCGGGAATGAAGCGTCTCAAGGTCCTGCTGTTCTCCAAGTACTCGCGACGCGGGCCCAGCTCGCGATTGCGCAGCCTGCAGTACCTCGCTGCGCTGCGGGATCACGGCATCGACGTGCAGGTGCATGCGCTGTTCCCGGACGCCTATCTCGAAGCGCTCTACGGCGGCCACCCCGAGGCCGCCAGATACCGCGCATGGGGCTATTTCAGCCGGCGGCTCATGCAGCTCCTGCGCCGCCGCGAACACGACCTCGCCTGGATCGAGGGCGAATTGTTTCCCTACCTGCCCTACTGGATCGAGGCGGCGCTGGCGCGGTCGTTCAAGTCGTACGTGGTCGACTACGACGATGCGCTGTTCCACAAGTACGACCAGTCCGCCAACCCGCTGGTACGTCGCATGCTGGGCCGCAAGATCGACCGGATCATGCATGGCGCCGCCTGCGTGATTGCCGGCAACCGGTACCTGGCGGCACGGGCGGTGCAGGCAGGCGCTGCGCGGATCGAAATCATCCCGACGGTGGTGGACGAGCAACGCTATGCCGCGGCCAGCCCGGCCGATGACCAGCCACCGGTCATCGGCTGGGTCGGCTCGCCCGCCACCGAACATTACATGCTGGATATCCGCCAGGTGCTGGAGCAGATCTGCGCCGCGCACCACGCGCGCCTGCTGCTGGTCGGCGCGCGAACGGAGACCGCGGGCCAGTTCGACGGCATCACGCCGGAAGTGGTGGCATGGTCCGAAGCCAGCGAGGCGGCCATGATCGCGCGGATGGACATCGGCATCATGCCGCTGCTCGACAGCCCGTGGGAGCGCGGCAAGTGCGGCTACAAGATCATCCAGTACATGGCATGCGGCCTGCCCGTGGTGGCTTCTCCGGTCGGCGCCAATGTCGACATCGTGCGCCACGGCGAGAACGGTTTTCTGGCGGCGGACGATGCCGCATGGCGGGATGCCCTGGAGCGCCTGATCGCGAGCCCGTCGCTGCGCGCGCACATGGGCCGCGCGGGTCGCGCGCGGGTCGAGGCCGAGTACAGCCTGATGGCGCAGGTGCCGCGGCTTGCGGACATACTGCGCCATGCGGGGCATGCGTGATGTGTGGCATGACCGGCCTCTGGCAACGGCACGGCGGCGCACGGGACACGCTGCTGGCACAGGCGCAGGCGATGTCGGCGCGGCTGAGCCATCGCGGTCCCGACGACAGCGGCGTGTGGTGCGACGAGGCCGCCGGCATCGCGCTGGCGCAGCGGCGCCTGTCGATCCTCGACGTCTCTCCGGCCGGTCACCAGCCCATGCACTCGGCCGACGGGTGCCATGTCATCGTGTTCAACGGCGAGATCTACAACCACCTCGAGTTGCGCGAACGCCTTCATGCGGAACATGCCGCGCCGGCGTGGCGCGGGCATTCCGACACCGAAACCCTGCTCGCATGCTTCGCTGCCTGGGGCGTCGAGCGGACCCTGCAAGCCAGCGTCGGCATGTTTGCGTTCGCCCTGTGGGATCGCCAGCAGCGGTCGCTCACGCTGGCGCGCGACCGGATGGGCGAGAAGCCGCTTTACTACGGCTGGCAGGGCGACACCTTGCTGTTCGGTTCGGAGCTGAAGGCGCTCAAGGCGCATGCCGCCTTCCGCACGGATATCGATCGCGGTGCACTGGCGCTGTTGCTGCGCCACGACTGCATTCCCGCGCCTTATGCCATTTACCGCGGCGTGTCCAAGCTGCGTCCCGGGCACCTGCTGCGCATGCCCGCAGATGCGCCACGCGAGGCGCAACCGGCGCCGTACTGGCGCTACAACGAGGCGGTAAGCGCGGGCCTGGGCGAACCGCTCATCGCTACCGACGCCGCTGCCACCGACGCTCTCGAAGCGCAACTGGGCGCCAGCGTCGGTGCGCAGATGCTTTCCGACGTGCCGCTGGGCGCGTTCCTCAGCGGCGGCATCGACAGCAGCACGATCGTGGCGCTGATGCAGGCGCGCAGCGATCGGCCGATCAAGACATTCACCATCGGCTTCAGCGAAAACGGCTACGACGAGGCCGCGCACGCCAAGGCAGTGGCGAGACATCTCGGCACGGAGCACACCGAGCTGTACGTGCACCCCGCGGATGCGCTGGCCGTCATCCCGCGGCTGCCTGCGATCTTCTGCGAACCGTTTGGCGACAGTTCGCAGATCCCCACCTTCCTGATCAGCCAGCTGACCCGGCGCGAGGTGACGGTGGCGCTGAGCGGCGATGGCGGCGATGAACTGTTCGGTGGCTACAACCGTTATCTGGCGGCGCGTACCACCTGGGAGAAGATGCAACGCCTGCCGCCGCTGGCGCGTCGTGCCGCGGCGGGCGCGCTGCGCGTCGTGGCCCCGGCGGCGTGGGACAGGTTGTTCGAACGCATCAAGCCGGTGCTGCCGAAGCAGTGGCGCCTGGTCGCGCCAGGCGACAAGGCACAGAAGCTGGCGGACGTACTCACGCTGTCGAGCGGCCAGGCATTCTTTCTCCACCTTGCCAGCCAGTGGCAGGACCCGGCCGGCATCGTGCTTGGCGCGCAGGAACCGCCGACCCTGCTGACCGACCCCGCAGCATGGCCGCACGCCGGCAATCTTGCGCAGTGGATGATGGCGATGGACGCGCAGACCTACCTGCCCGACGACATCCTGGTGAAGGTCGACCGCGCCGCGATGGCCAACAGCCTGGAGACCCGCGTGCCGATGCTCGACCATCGCGTGGTGGAGCTGGCCTGGCGCGTGCCGCTGCGGCAGAAGATCCGCGACGGGCAAGGAAAATGGCTGCTGCGCCAGGTGCTGTATCGGCATGTGCCAAGAGCGCTGGTCGAGCGGCCCAAGATGGGTTTCGGCATCCCGCTGGACAGCTGGCTGCGCGGCCCATTGCGCGACTGGGCAGAAGCCCTGCTCGACGAGAGCCACCTGCGCCAGGAGGGTTATTTCCGGCCAGCCGCGATCCGGCAGAAATGGAAGGAGCACCTGAGCGGCCAGCGCAACTGGCAGCATCAGTTGTGGACGGTGCTGATGTTCCAGGCCTGGCTGGAGGAAAGCCGGAGGGCGTCGGCATGACGATGGCCAGCGCCCATGGCCATGCACCGATGGTTGCGCACGGGGCGTGCTCATGAAAGCCGTCCTGTTCGCCAACACCGACTGGTACCTCTACAACTTCCGGCGCGCGCTGGCGACATCGCTGCAGCGGGCCGGGTACGACGTGCTGCTGATTTCCCCACCCGGACCGTACGGCGACAGGCTGCGCGCCCGGGGCCTGCGCTGGGAACCGTTGCCGATGCAGCGGCGCAGCCTGAATCCGCTGCGCGAGCTGGCGTTGCTGTGGCACCTGACGCGCCTGCTGCGGCGCGAGCGGCCCACGCTGGTCCATGGCTTCACCATCAAGTGCGCCGTGTATGGATCGCTGGCGGCGCGGCTGGCCGGCATTCCCGCCAGGGTGAATGCCGTGGCGGGAATGGGCTACGTATTCACCAGCTCGCACGTGAAGGCGCGGCTGTTACGGCCGGTGGTGCGCGGCTTGCTGCGGCTGGCACTCGGCGGCCGTGACGCACGACTGATCCTGCAAAATGCGGACGACGTCGAATTGTTCCGGCGGGCCGGACTGGTCGATCCAGCGCATATTCGCCTGATTCGCGGCTCGGGCGTGGATTGCGCGCAATTCGCCGGGATATCCCGGCAGGCATCCGATGATGGATGCCCGCGCGTGCTGCTGGCCAGCCGCCTGCTCTGGGACAAGGGCGTCGGCGAATACGTCGCTGCGATCCGGCAGCTGCGCAGCCAGGGCCGCACGTTCCATGCCCTGCTCGCCGGCACGCCGGACCCGGGCAATCCTGCCGCAGTCCCGGAACCGACGATACGCGAATGGGTCGACGAGGGTCTGCTGACCTGGCTCGGCCACGTCGACGACATGATCGGCCTGCTTGGATCGGTCGATATCGTGGTGCTGCCGAGCTATCGCGAGGGATTGCCGCGGACCCTGGTCGAGGCGGCCGCTTGCGGGCTTCCATTGATCACCACCGATGTGCCGGGCTGTCGCGAAGTGGTATCCAACGGCGTCGACGGGCTGCTGGTTCCGCTGCGGAGCAGCGATGCGCTGGCGCAGGCGATCGCACGGCTGCAGGACTACCCGGCATTCGCGCGTCAACTGGGCGAAGCAGCGCGCCGCAAGGCACGGACACAGTTCGATGAAAGCATCGTCATCCAGCGAACCATGGCGGTCTATGCTGAGCTGTGCGACCTGCCGGCTGCATCCGCCGAATCGTCCATCTAGACGTCCATATGTCCTATGGAGGATGCAAGTCATGTACGGTTCAGAGCCCGGGCTTCTCCCGCGTTAGACTCGACCGGTGACTCCGCCGGAGCCGTCACCCCGTTACAGAAGTCGTACACAACCGGAGGCTGCGCCATGCCATCCTCGTTGCAAGTGGCGAATGTACTGGATTTCATTCCCGCGTCGGAACATGCCGCCATTCGTGCCGGCCACAGCACTTACGACTGCACAGGCGGCATCCAGGCGGCGATTGCCGGTGCCGGCAGGGTATTTGTGCCTGCCGGGGTCTACCTCGTGAAACAACTGAACCTCAAGTCCGATTTCGAGCTGTATGGCGAGGGGCACGCCAGCGAGCTGAAAGCATGCGACCGGTCGCTGGCCAGCGAGTTCATGCTCGTCACGCACATACGCGACGGTGGCAGCCGCCGTGTCGCGGACAACATGCGCAACATCCACCTGCACGATCTGAAACTCAACGGACGGGTGGCCGAATTCGGCTACGAACAGTACTTCTACCTGCTCGCCGTCAATGCCACCTCGGACCTGACCGTCGAGCGGGTGGCGTTCTACGGCTTTCGCGGGGACGGCATGTATGTCGGTTCGGGGACGCTCGCGAGCACCGAACGCCACAACCAGCGCATCACCGTGCGCGACTGCGTATTCGACGGCGCGGTCAAGGACAACCGCAACGGATTGTCCGTCATCGATTGCGACCAGCTGAAGGTGGAGAACTGCGTCTTCCGGAATATCGGCAACGCGAAACTATCCCGCTCGGTGGGCGGCATCGATTTCGAGCCCGACCACAACTGGAGCGTGTACCGCCACGTGACCATCGCGCATTGCCGCTTCGTCGACATCGACTCCGTGAACACGGCGGGCATCACGTTCTTCAATGGGCATCAAGTCGGCGACAACATCCACGACTGGGTCGTGTCGGATTGCCAGTTCACGAACTGCTACTGGGGCATCGACACCTCGACCAAGGCCAAGACCGTCGCCAGCAGGCCGGACAACCTCAGCGTGCTCAACTGCCACTTCCTCAACTCGGTGCGCGTCGACGTGGCGGTCAAGGGCCTGAGCGGCACGCAGATCAGCGGCTGCACCTTTCAGCGCTCGCCGCCGGGGTCCGGGCCGGGCGGCGATGCGATACGCCTCGGTGCCATCGCTTCCCGAACCAGCCGGAATGCCATCAACACGGTGATCACCGGCAACACGTTCATCGGCATACGCCCGCAGATGGGCGTGATCGGGGTGCTTGGCGCGAATGGCCTGGTATGCGCGGGCAACGTGTTCACCGACATCCATGCGACCTGCATCAACTTCGCCGAAGACAAGTCCCCCGACAACGCAAGAGAGATCGACAGGATAATCATCTCCGGAAATGTGGCGAATCACGGCGCACGCACGGCATCGCGCCCTGCCGCCATGTCGTTCCTTAGCACGAGCGACGAGATGCGCATCAGCAGGGGCCATCTGGTGCTGGAACACTCTTTCGAATACGCAAACGACGTCGAGAGCAGCGTAACGAAGGTCGCCAATGGCGCGACGATAAGGTTCCGTGGAGTCACGCAGTCCCAGTCCTGATACCCGCAAGACATCCTCTGCAGCGTGACGCGCCTACCGTGGATCTTCCCGCCGCGGGTCAACGGCGGGAAGATCGTCGCGCCGAACCGTATGCCTTGGTTTCATCGTTTGCCTCGACCACAAACTCATGCCCCTGTCCGGCAAGGTCACGCAGATCGGATTCCTTGCCTGCGTCCGATGAAATGACGTTCGCGTCAGCGGCGCGTTGCGGATCTCGCGCCCCATGCTGACGCGCCTCCTGGCGCAGCCAGGCATGCGTGACCGTCACGACGTACACACCCATGGTCAGGCAGAACGTTGTCAGGTTCGTACCCGCCGAGTGGGCCGCGCTGCTGAGGAATGCACCGATGAGCGCGAGGCCGGTGGCGAGCGCAATGAGTGCGGCCAGGGTTGCGCGAGGCCCCAGGCCCGCGCCAAGCAGGATATGGTGGATGTGCCCACGGTCCGGCTTGAACGGCGACCTGCCCTGTCGCATGCGCCGATACATCACTGCAAAGGTGTCGAAGACCGGCAGCGCCACGCACCACAACACGTTGACAGGTGACAACTGCGTCTGGGGTATCTGGCTCATGCTGATAAGTGCCCAGGCCAGCAGATAGCCGATCAACATGCTTCCGGCATCGCCAAGGAAGATTTTCCCGCCCATGAAACCCTGGTTGGCAACAAGGTAAGGCAACGATGCGGCGGCCAGCACGGCGAGCAACGCGATGACGCCATGCAGGGGCGTGGGATCGGCAAACAGGATGATGGCAGCAATGCTCACCAGCTCCAGGCCGCCGGCGAGGCCGTCGATGCCGTCCATCATGTTGAACGCATTCACCAGACCGATGACGGCAACCACCGTCAGCGGAACGCCGATCCAGCCCAATGTCACTTCATGACCGAAGATGGTTCCCAGCGTGTGGATGTAAACCCCGGTGCTGGCAACCACTGTCAGAATGACGAGGGTCTGAATCAGCAGGCGATCCCGCACGCTGAGGTCGAAGCGATCATCCAGCGCACCGAGAATGACAAGCACGGCGGTGGTGCCAAGCAGGACCACCTCGAATCCATGGAACTGGCCATGGCTGGCCGCCCCCGCAGCGACTCCCATGAAAATTGCGAGCCCGCCCACCAGCGGCACGTCACCTCTGTGCTGCTTGCGCTGATCGGGGTGATCCACCAGCCCCAGCGCGACAGCAAACCGGCGCAGCACGACAATGGCCAGAGCCGATGTGCATGCAGCAACCAGACAATCAACGACTAGCCGTGGTTCGTGCATGACATCTCTACCTCCGACCAATCTCGGACGGATCCCCCTGGTCCAGCCGAGCTCGAGTTTTGAGTGGTGCAGACATCGAGCCGTGAAAAATCCCGACGGTCTGCGCTTATGAATTGATGATCCGGCGAATCGCTGCCTTACCTGGCGGGAAACAACCTGAAGCCAATAAATAATCCGGCACTCATCGCCGGGAAAACGGACCTGACGCTGATGTCAGGCTTGTGAACCTACCATCTTTGGGTACCGATGCTTGCGCTGCGCAAACATGGATTCAGGCCCGCATCCCTTAGATGACGATATTGTCAACCATTCGTTCAAATCATGTTTTCACGATTTACCGGTCGAATGGCAGGGGCTGAACGGATTCTGTCCTTGCGCTGAATAGCCATTCAGGCCAAAAATCCGGTTATATGCCGCGACCTCTGGCGGCGGCACGCATGAGGCGAAGAACTCAAGGCAGCATCAGGAGACGCACTGCCAATGCGATCGGGCTGATTATCCGCGATAACGCTGGACGCCATGCGGACGGACGACCTGTTGCAGGGCCGTTCGCACGACATCGACCGACAGCGCGCTCGCTGCCGGTCGATGATTCGATTCATCTGCGAATGACTGAACCGCCTCAGTGGGTCGCACTGTAGTTTGCAGCGGCTGCACTGCTGAGCAGGGTGGCCGATGGCAACAACTGACTCAACACGCGGTTCCAGCGCGTCACGCCAGCCGCACCGACAAACACCACGTCGCCAGGCTTTACCCTGAACTGGTCTCCCAGCGCGAACGCCGCGGGTGAACGGGCATCAAGCTGAAAGACCTTGGCAGGGGTATTTTCCAGATTCTTCGCTCCGCGAATGACGTAAACCTCCTTGCCATCGGAGGTGACCGGGTTGAGGCCACCCGCGCGGCCCAACGCCTGTGTCAGCGAGATGTCGGAAACGCTTCTGAAGGTGACGGCCAGGGGATGCAGCACCTCCCCCATCACGTACACCTCCTGGGTGTCGTTGAAGGGAAGCAACAGGCGATCTCCCGGCTTCAGGTAGATATCCTGCGCAATGCCATGGCCGTTGCCCAAGGCAGTCAGATCCAGGTGGTAATCCTGCCCGTCCCGGGTCAGTATCAGATCGGACATGTTGGCCTGATCGGCATTGACCGCCGCCGTGCCCAGCGCCTGCCCCAGAGTCAGCGGAACCGTCGTGATCGGTTGCGGATCGGTTTTCCTGAAGGCGCCCTGCAACAGCACGTGCTGGCTGTTGTAGCCGACGACACCGACATCCACCTGCGGCTTCTCCACATACTTGGCGATCTTCGTGCTGATGTCCTGGCGCACCTCTTCGATCGTCATTCCCGCAACCTTCACGGAACCCACGTACGGATAGAACATCGTGCCATCCGAGCGAACCAGCCGGCCATTGGCTGCCGTCTGCTGCTGCGAACCGGCTGGCGAGGTCAGTTCCGGATGATCCCAGACCGTGATGTAGAGCGTATCGCCGGGGCCAACGCGGTATGGCTCCGGCTTGTACGACAACAGTGCCTGCGGCACCGTGGCGCTCAATACTGCTGCATTGTCCTCCGTCAACAATTGCGGAGTGATCGTCACCAGTTGGATCTGGCTGCTGTCCGTCGGAGTACCGCGAACCAGCCCTTCGCCAGACATGCGTTGTCCCGGCGCCAGCACGCAACCGTTAACGAACAACGCGAAACACAGAATGATAAAGGCGCGAGTTTGTTTCATGGTTAATAGGCCTCGAAGATTACAATCCACTAGGCCATCCTGGAATCGACATTAAACAACACGCAACGCGGTGAATTCAGGCTTTTCGACCAGGCGATGGTGCCCGGTAAAGCGTAAATTCATTTTTCCGCAGTACGGACTTCCCGAACCCCGGAGTTCAACAAGCGGGTCGGAAATCCGCCAAAAAAAATGGGGACATCTGATGTCACATATCGCGTGAAGGAAACATCACGAGCCTGGAATATATGGCGACGTTGATTATTGACGAGACGACCGGACGCCACTGCGAGAAGCCCTGCCAGCAAGTGGAGCCGGCATGAGTTGACAACACCCGGCTCGGATTCGACGACGATTGCATCCCCATGCGGCACAGACCGATTTTTCCGCTCATCGCATGGCCGGAATGATGGGGCGTCGCTGCAACACCATGATGCGGAAGGCCATCTGCAATGGAGGCAAAGAAGGCTATCGTCCCAGGAGGGTCGCGGCGATCCGGCGGTACTTGCCAAGAAGCGGATTGGGAACGGTCATCACCCGGCTGTCTCTCGCGCAGCGCTCAAGCCGACTTGCAACAGTCGTTGATCAGGGCCCACGACTACTTGAATCGCATGCATGTTCCCCTCGCCTGGGCAGAGGCCTGGTGCCATCAATCGTCGCTGTACCGCACCACCTGCGGCAGGGCGGCAAGGCCCCGAATGCCGGATACGCGCGCGGGGAACGATGCGCCCATCGCCGCACTTTTGCGGCCGGCCCTGTGCAGAAGCCGCCGAGTCGTTACACTTGCATGCATACCAGCGCATCCGGCTGCGCACCGTCTCACCTTGGCACCCGAATCAAACTGCGGCATCTATCGCAAATCAGCACCTGGAATCGCCGTATTCAACGTCCTATAGCGTCTGCACCTTGGTTTGGCACAATACTAGCCCTCGTTAGCAACCATCCACGTCGTGTTCGGCTGCCACCTGTCACTGGTGCAAGAAAAACATGGGAAACGACAAGAAAAGGCCTGTCTGGGAGAAGAACTCCCGAGGATTCTGGCTCGCTGTTTGTCTGGTGCTCAGTGCGTTGGCCGGTTGGCTGATGTTCCATTTGAACATTCTGCACTGACGTCGGGAACCACCCGATCATGGAACACCCGCCGGCCGGGTTTTGCCTCGGCACAGGCACTGCCCGCTACCAGGTTGGCATGCCTTCCGATGGCAGCCCTTTTCGCCGTCCATTTCCCGTGATTGCGCCCGCCGCATCGAATCAGCTTCAGCCGACCCGGCAGCGAGGCAGCGTTAGCCACCCGCGATAGTTCGGGTGCCGGCCGTCACTCGTTTCGAGCCGGGACAACCGCGTATCTGCCGCGCGGCGACGTGCACGGCGTGTGCACGCCGCACCTTGGCATAGTTCGCGGTGCGTTGGCGCAGAACGCAAGGGTTGGCCCGTATCGATAGCGCTGACTCACGCCGCATGCGCACAGCAAGTCCACCTGCGCGTAGCCATTGCGACATGCGGATACGGCGCCGCCTGCGAACAAGGGCCTTGGCGCATCGGCCGATGGAAATTCGCCGCGAGTCAGCGGCCGCGACAGATCGGTGCGCCAGGCGCGCTTTCACCGCCATTCAGGCTGTTTGCGCATTACTGGCCTTTCGATTCGCGGCCGGATCAGGATCCATATCCGCGCGAACACCATGCACATCCAAGGTGGCCATCCACATCGACTCGGGATGACTGTATGCGAAAACTGGAAGACACCAAGCTCGCCATTGTGGGTCTCGGTTATGTCGGCTTGCCGCTCGCCGTGGAGTTCGGCAAGCGCTACGACACCGTCGGCTTCGACATCAACAAGGCCAGGATCGCTGAGTTGGCTGCCGGCCGGGACAATACGCTGGAAGTCGACGCCGTGGAGCTTGCCGCGGCC